>Ga0315284_10014997_pt1 | contig 11017 bp, 10 predicted proteins | sample YL17G09_16_MG_FD_203696 | JGI IMG/M metagenome (GOLD analysis project Ga0315284, IMG submission 203696) | Sediment microbial communities from Yellowstone Lake, YNP, Wyoming, USA - YL17G09_16 | ecosystem: Environmental > Aquatic > Freshwater > Lake > Sediment | place: USA: Wyoming | collected...
AATTATGGATAATTCTTGGCTTAACACGCCTTGCGGCAAACAGGTTTTGTTTGATATACCGGTTAATTTGCGCTGGAGTGCAGCAGCCGATCAGATTGGTATTGATATTAATCTATTGACCGCTCCTGCAGGACATGGCTGATTCTTTTGAATACAAACCAGACGCCGCACCTGCTCCCGGCAGGTTTGCGGCATACACACCATCCCTGGCGATATAAATCATGCAAGACCCATTGCTAGTCAAAGCCAGCGCCGATACCTTCCTGGGTTTTGATTTCGGGACTAAAAAGATAGGTACAGCCGTTGGTCAAACGACCACCGCTACGGCAAGTCCGTTGCAAACCATACGCTCAATTAATCAAAATCCTAATTGGGAGATAATCGGAAAACTGATACAAGAATGGCGTCCAGCCGGTTTGGTGGTCGGCATATCGAAGCAGGTTGATGGTTCGGACAATCCGGTAACACCGCGCATGTTAAAATTTTGCAGACAGCTGGAAGGGCGTTATCAACTCCCAGTTTTTCAGCAGGATGAAACCCTGTCGACCTATGAAGCCAAACAACTGTTGTTTGATGAAGTCAGCGTCAATGCCAGAAAACTCTGGGAAGTGCAGGATCAACTCGCCGCCCAGCTTATCTTGCAAACCTGGTTAAATGACCGTACCAGAAAGGACAGTTAAGTGTTAGAAATACCCGAATTATTAAATCACCTGGAAGCCGAGCTAAAACGCATTATCGACGAGCGGCAACTGGTTAATCCATTGATGATAGGCATACGTACCGGCGGCGTGTGGGTTGCCGAGCACATGCATCGACGTTTGAATATCAGCGAACCTTTGGGGCTATTGGATATTTCATTTTATCGGGACGATTTTTCACAAATTGGCGTCAATCCTAATGTCAAACCCAGCCAGTTGCCGACCCATATCGAAGGCCGCGATATTATCCTGATCGATGATGTTTTTTATACCGGCAGAACGATCCGCGCCGCAATGAATGAGATTTTTGATTACGGCAGGCCGAACCAGATCGTTCTGGCAGTATTGATAGAGCGCGACGGTAGACAAATCCCATTGAACCCGGATTGCGTCGGCACCCGTATCACCTTAAATTCCGGTCAGCGGATCAAATTGACCGGGCCTGAACCCTTGGGCGTTTATCTGGAAACCATTGATACGGCGGCATAAACAATGATTGATAACCTGCAATTAAATGCCGAGGGCAAGCTTAAACATTTTCTGACCATTGAGGGCCTGAGCAAGGAGTTATTAACAGAAATTCTCGACACCGCCGAGTCGTTTGCCGGGATGTCCGAGCATCAGGTTAAAAAAGTCCCTTTGTTACGAGGCAAGACCATCGCCAATCTGTTTTTTGAAAACAGCACCCGCACCAGAACGACCTTCGAACTGGCTGCCACACGATTGTCCGCCGACGTGATTAACATGAATATCGCCACCTCGGCCACTTCAAAAGGCGAAAGCCTGCTCGACACTATTCGCAACCTGGAAGCCATGTTTGTCGACATGTTTGTGGTGCGCCATGCGCTCAGCGGTGCGGCGCATTTTATCGCGCAACAGACCGCGCCGCATATCAGCGTTATCAACGCCGGAGACGGCCAGCATGCCCATCCGACTCAGGCCATGCTGGACATGTTTACCATACGTCAACTCAAACCGGAATTTTCGAGCCTCAGAGTAGCTATTATCGGCGATATATTGCATTCCCGAGTCGCGCGCTCGGAGATCCAGGCATTAAATACCTTGGGCGTGGCCGAGGTCCGGGTGATTGCGCCCAAAACTCTGTTGCCTGCGCATGTGGAAAGCTTAGGGCTGAGTGTTTCGCATAATTTGACCGAAGGCCTTAAAGATATTGATGTGGTGATGATGTTGCGTTTGCAGAAAGAACGCATGAGTTCGGCGTTACTGCCCAGCGAAAGCGAATATTTCAAGTGTTTCGGACTGACCGAAGAAAAACTGAAAATCGCCAAACCCGATGCCATTGTGATGCATCCCGGCCCTATCAATCGTGGCGTTGAAATTGATTCCAAAGTCGCCGACGGCCCGCAGTCGGTGATACTTAAACAGGTTAGCAACGGCATCGCCGTGCGTATGGCGATAATGGCGATGGCGATGCAAAAGCCGGGAGCGGCATAATGAATCAGATACGCATAGACCACGGCAGAATTATCGATCCGGCCAACGACGTAGATCGCGTCGGTTCCGTTTATATTGCAGGTGGCAGGATTGTTTCGGTGACTGATGAACCGGCTGGATTCAAGCCGGATACCGACATTGATGCCAGCGGCCAAATTGTCTGCCCTGGGTTTATCGATTTAAGCACCCGCCTGCGGGATATGGGCCACAGTCGCAAAGCGACCTTTAAAAGCGAAGTGATTGCAGCCGCAGCAGCCGGTGTCACCACTCTGTGCCTGCAACCGGATACCGTGCCGGTCATTGATACACCTGCCGTTGTCGAGTTGATCAAGGAGTTGGCCGAAAAAGCCAACTATCCGCAAATTTATGCGGTCGGCGCACTCACCCAGAAACTGGAAGGCATGGAGCTCAGTTCCATGCTGTCGCTTAAACAGGCAGGCTGCATTGCCGTTGGTAACGCCAATCAGCCGGTGAAAAACCTGTTGATATTAAGACGGGCAATGGAATATGCGGCCAGCCATGATTTATTGGTAATGGTCCGACCTAATGATTTCGACCTGGGTAATAACGGTTGCGCTCATGAAGGCGCAGTCGCGACCCGCTACGGTTTGCCCAGCATTCCAGAAGCCGCCGAAACCATAGCCCTGGCGCAATGCCTGGAACTGGCCGAACTGACCGGCTGTCGCGTGCATTTTAGCCAGTTAAGCTGCAAGCGTTCGGGGATTAAAATTCATCAGGCAAAAAAGTACGGTTTGAAGGTCAGCGCCGATGTAGCCATTCATCAGCTGCATCTGACAGAAAATGACATAATACCTTTTGACAGCGCCTATCATGTATTGCCGCCATTGCGCACCGAAGACGATAAGCAGTATTTGAGACAAAGCCTAGCTGGCGGCACGATTAACAGCATCTGCTCTGACCATCAGCCGCATGATCTGGACGCCAAACTGGGTGCGTTCCCGGAAACAGAACCGGGCATGTCATCCCTGGAAACCCTACTGCCGTTAATGCTCAAACTGGTCACCCAACACGCGATAACGCTAGAGCAGGGCATCGCTTGTTTAAGCGCCAATCCGGCACGAGTGCTGCGCTTAAACAGCGGTGCGTTGACGCCGGGTTTTTCAGCTGATGTGTGTATTTTTGACCCGGAACTCGAGTGGCAGGTTAATGCGGGAAACTGGAAAAGTCAGGGCGTCAATACGCCGTATTGGGGGCAAACCCTGAAAGGCCGTGTAACCCATACCTTGCAGGCCGGCAAGATTATTCACCAGCTGTAGGGTAGGAAAGTTTTTATCCACGAAAAGCACAAAAGACACGAAAAATTGTATCGTTCACGCCCCTCGTTCATTTTTATACAAAGAGCCCGTGTAAACTCGCCGGGAAGCGGGGTATCCAGTGCCACGGACGGCGAGCTTAAATACGTCGATGTAGGCTGGATTCCGGCAATCCCTGCTGGAGTGACGCGTTTTTAAATACTTGTGTATAAAGACGAGTGCTCCAGCATGGGAACAACAACGCTAATTCTTTAAACATTTTCGTGCCTTTTGTGCTTTTCGTGGACAATACATAACATCACACATAACGGAAAACCAACATGATACAAAAAAGAACAGCTCACCAGATTGCCGATGTGCTGATTGAGGCTCTGCCCTATATCAAGCGCTTTAAAGGCAAAACCATCGTAGTTAAATTCGGCGGCAACGCCATGGTTGATGAAGAGCTTAAACACAGCTTCGCACGGGACATCGTGTTGATGAAACTGGTCGGGTTAAACCCTATTGTGGTTCATGGCGGCGGGCCGCAAATCGGCCAGTTGCTGGAAAAACTGGGTAAAACTACAGGCTTTGTAGATGGTATGCGCATTACCGATAGCGAAACAATGGACGTGGTTGAAATGGTGCTGGGCGGGTTGGTGAACAAGGAGATTGTTAATTTAATCAATATGCACGGCGGCAAAGCAGTCGGTTTGACCGGCAAAGACGGCAATTTCATTCGCGCCAAAAAACTGCATCTTACCCCACGCGACAGCTTGCCCCCGGAGATTATTGATCTGGGTCATGTCGGTGAAGTAAGCAGCATAGATCCGGCGGTACTCGATATGCTCGGTGCCAGTGATTTTATCCCGGTTATTGCACCGATCGGGGTCGGCGAGGATGGGCATTCCTACAACATCAATGCCGACCTGGTTGCCGGAAAAATTGCTGAACAGCTGAAAGCCGAGAAATTGATTTTACTGACCAATATTCCAGGCATTCTGGATAAGCAGGGGAAGTTGCTGACCGGTTTATCGATCAAAAAGACCAAGGAACTTATTGCCGATGGCACCATTTCCGGCGGTATGATCCCAAAAACCCGCTGCGCTACCGATGCGATACAAGGTGGAGTTACCAGCGTACATATTATTGATGGTCGCGTCGATCATGCGGTGCTGCTGGAACTGTTTACCGATCAGGGTGTTGGAACTTTATTGCTTAATGGGTAGGCTGTTAAGGTTTTTTACCACGAATGACTCGAAGAAAAATCAACTCTCGGACAGCCTTCTAGTGCCGGATTGGGTTGTAAGCCCCGTCCGGCTTGGGAAGTGATGCATTGGGATATTAAAAATGACGAGTCAGATTAGCTTTTGATTCTATCAACCTAAAAACCGCAGTTGATCCACGAAAAACACGAAAGACACGAAATTAATCAGTCTGTTGTGTTGATTTAGTCCTTCACCTTTTGGGTGACGCTCCACAGATTGGTATCTCTTTGAATATTTTCGTGCTTTTTGTGTTTTTCGTGGACGAAATGATTTTTCTAGGATCAACGTATATTCGCTGATTGTCTTGCCAGATCCCAAAAGATGATTGGTTCAGCTTTGCGAGTGCGTAAGCCTGTACCCCATGCCTATTTTCACGATGATGCCTCATCGCTGTAATCGGCACACTCCTCTTAACACGATCGAATTTTCCGGGAAGTGCGTATTCTGGCGCAATCTGAACACCAATTCTGGTTTCGAGCTAAACACTTTCTTGGATTTTCCAGAATCGGTATTCAAGAGGCTTGTGCTGTTCAGGCAATACTTTTGCTGATAGAATCCGATGGACATCAAGTCATAATAAATCACCCAAATTAGAAGGTAACACTCATGTCCGAATATATCTCTGAAGCATACGATACTATCGATCAAGAAGTCGAACGCGTCAAACTGGCGGTTGAACGTTGTGCTGGTTTCGCCCAATCTGCTGAACAAGCCCAGCAAGCCGCATCCCAGTGCGCAGAGCGAGCCGACCAGCATGCCCAATATGCTGCATCAGCCCGTCAGTTGGCGGATACGCATACTGAATCGGCCGCACATGCAGCGACTGAAAGCTTGGCTTTTGCGCGGACGGTGCAAGATTCTGCAGAGCAGGCCCAACAACAGGCTGAAAATGCCGGTAACTCAGCCCAGGACGCAAACGGCAGTGCTCAAACAGCAGCCCAGGCAGCCATTAAGGCGGAGGATGAAGCACAACAAGCCGCTCAATTTGCCAGTCAAGCTCAAACATCCGCTTATTCTGCCGGTCAGGCGGCGGGGCAGTCCCAAGAACACACACAGGCATCAGCGAGCAGCGCCGATCAAGCCAAGGCCAATGCCGAAAATGCGAATAATGCTGAGCAAGACGCCCGCTCCCACTCTGAATCGGCCGCGTATGCAGCGACTGAAACCGGGTCTTCCTTGCGATCGGCGCAAGACAGTGCCGGGCAGGCCGGTAACGCAGCTCAGGATGCAAATGGCAGCGCCCAAACAGCAACTCAGGCAGCCATTAAGGCGGAGGATGAAGCACAACAAGCCGCTCGATTTGCCAGTCAAGCTCAAACATCCGCCTATTCGGCCGGTCAGGCGGCAGGACAATCTCAAGAACACGCTCAGGCATCAGCTAGTAGTGCCGTTCAAGCAGCGCAGTTTAGCGAACAGTCGGTCAATCATACTCAAACAATTGAACAGCGGCTTAACGAAGCGCATACCTCCATGGTACAGATACAAGAACTTTATCGCCAAGCTGAAAATCTGGTTTCGCAACTACAACAGGCGCTTTCGGAAAGCCAGGAAGCCAAGCAATTGGCTGAACAGGCACGTGATGATGCGCAGAGGTTGCGAGATCAGGCACAAGAGGCTTCAGATCGTGCCCAGGATCATTCCCGTAGCGCCGAACAAGCTGAATCAGAGGCTAGCCGCGCCGCCACAGATACGAAAAATTCAATGTTCGATGCGAGAGCGGTGTTATCGCGTGCTTTCAATGCGTGTAAGTTGTAGCGGCCAAGTTTTCTGATCGATCATCCCCCGATTACAGGGTCATTTCATCTGAGGCGGATCACCCGCCTCAGATTATCGCAGAGCGTACGTGCAGATTCACGGGCTGCGCTCTTTAACCATTGCCTCGCAATTCACAGCATAGCTTGTAGCCTTGGGAAAGGTAGAACAAGCTTTGATTGCTGTATTGGATAGTGAGTTTTGATTTTATGGAATACCTCCCCAGTGTATCGGCCTTTCCGATTTCGACTGCTCCGTTATTCTTTTGTCGACAAATGCCCAGTTACGAACTGTCCGTTAATTAATACACTGGATACGCCCGCGTAATCAACAGTTATGCAGAGTGCATATTGGGGTTTTCGTAACTACAAACCCGCTTAACCGGAAAATGACAACTAAAACGGCTGCCTTTGCCCAATTCACTGACTATATTTAACTTGGCCTCATGCCGCATCAGCACATGTTTGACGATAGCCAAGCCTAGTCCGGTGCCGCCCACCCTCTTGATGCGTTTGACTTCAGACCGGTAAAATCGTTCGGTAACGCGGGGGATATCGGCCGTTGCAATACCTTCGCCCTGATCTTCAACGTCCAGCACAATGCTGTCGTTAGTTCGATACCAGCGCACTTTTACCACGGAATCATCCGGCGAATATTTAAGTGCATTACCCAGCAGATTGGTGAAGGCGCTACGCAATTCCTGCTCTTCACCAACGATATGCACATCAGTTTCCAGGCTTAATTCAATCCGGGCAGAAACGCTATCGAGCAATGGCTCTGCTTCCTTACAAATCTGGCTTAATAAAATCGGGACGTTAATGCACTCGGTTTTCTTCTGCTCGGTTTCCAGGCGGGTCAATAGCAGCAAGTCATCAACCAGATGCTGCATACGTTCGGTTTGCCCATGCATTTGCTGGAACGAGGTGGTCAATAGCGGTGATTCGCCGTCATCCATGTCCTGCAAGGTTTCCAGATAACCTTTAAGTACGGTCAGTGGCGTTCTGAGTTCATGTGATACATTGGCTACAAAATCCTTGCGCATCCGTTCCATTTTTTTTAGCTGTGTTACATCCTGAGCCAACAGCAAGCGCAAACCTGCGCCATAGGCAATAATCCGGACCGCCAGGGTTATGCGATGGTTTACCGGAGAAGGCAATATGACGGCCTCGGTATAATTGCCGGATTTAAGATAGCGGATGAATTCAGGGAAACGAATCAGATTGGGAATGCGCTGGCCTTTATCCGAATGCTGCAAACCGAAAACATCTCTAGCTGCTTTATTCGCCCATTCAATCTCGTCATCGAGGCCCAAAACGACGGCGGCATCCGGTAACGCTTCTGTGGACTGGCGGAACTGGTCAATCATTTTGCCTAGTTTCTTTTTGCGTTTTTTCTCGTTCTTTTTGATCCGATAAACATGGTAATAAATTTCTTCCCAAATACCGGACGTCTTGGGATATTTAGCCCGGCCTCCGGTTCGTATCCACCTTTCAAAGCGGGTAATCTGAAACAACTGACGCAATAAAAAACCCAGTGTTAACGCCAGCGCCAAGGGCATGAAAAGCCCAGTCACGCCTCCCACTATCGACACCGCTAAAAACAGCAGTAATCCGGTCATGAATTCTTTTTGCCAGACTCCCATGGGTTACGACGGCATCAATGCAGACGCAGTTGACGAATCCGTCACTGAAAACCGGTAGCCGAAACCGCGCACGGTTTGCACTAAATCTTCCCGGTCATGTGCACCCAGAATTTTGCGTAACCGTCGGATATGCACATCGACGGTCCGTTCTTCAATGTATACGCTTCGGCCCCAGACCTGATCCAGCAATTGAGTGCGACTGAAAACTTTGTCGGGGTGAGTCATAAAAAACTGCATTAAGCGGAACTCGGTCGGACTCACATCCAGTTGCTTATCGCCGATGCAGAGCCGATGCTGCTCGGTATCCAAAACTAGATCGCCCTGGATGATTTGCGCTAAATCATTAATTTTTCCGCTACGACGCAAAACGGCACGGATGCGCGCGACTAGTTCTTTGGGTGAAAAGGGTTTGGTCATATAATCGTCTGCGCCGATTTCGAGGCCTCTAACTTTATCCTCTTCCTCACCTCGTGCGGTCAGTAAAATAATAGGCAGATCCCAGTACATCGGATCTTTCTTTAGGCGTCTGGCCCATTCGACCCCGCTAGTTCCCGGCAACATCCAGTCCAGTAAAATCAGGTCAGGCAATGCATCATCCAGGGCTTTTTGCGCATCTTGCGCATCCGCTGCTCCAATCGACCTAAAGCCAGCCTGTTCAAGCACCATCGTCAACATCTCTCTGATGGCATCTTCATCTTCAACAACGAGAATATTCAAATTGGACATATTAAATTAGGATGATAAACGAAATATTGTACCAAATATCATATTACCCTTTTATGACAAACAGGATATGCTTATCATAAAGGGTGAGGTTAAGGCTCGCTCTGCAAAAAAAAGCAACTTAAAAAATCCCACGATCCACTCATTACGGGTATTTTTGAATCAAACTAAACACCGTAGTTTGTCCACGAAAAACATGAAAGACACATAATAAATCAGTCTATTGTGTGATATAGCAACTTGGGTAGCGGCCCGCAGCTAGGTATCTCTTTTAAATGTTTTCGTGCTTTTTGTGTTTTTCGTGGATGAAATGATTTTTTTAAGACCAGGCTTAGGGTGCAGCATGATTTTGATCACGATGACACGAGAATTATTTTCAGCTTTGTTCATAGATTGTGGCTAACTTTGGTGTTCTTTCATAGCTCTAGCAAAAACCAGAGAAAATCACTGACTTGCTCGATAAATTCAAATCTGAATTATAATCGGGGATTTTTGGGTTGGCTAGAATAATTATGCGGCAAACTATAAAGGCAAAACACGAGCTACGCTTGTATGAGCTTAAAAAAGCGGTTAACGATTTTCTTGAATTCACCGAGAGTTTAACCCTGCTTCAAGCAGTTAATGAAAAAGCTCGGGAGGTCGGTCAGGCTGTTGATGTGTTACAAAAGTTGTTGCAGCAGGACTTAGCTGCAAATAAATTGGTTAATACGCTTAATGCTACCGATGCTGCGGCTCTGCTTGATGAGATTGTCGATACCGATATGGTTAGTGAGCTGGAATCTTATATGCTGTTGGCAGCGGAAAGTGTTGATGATACCAAGGTGACGCAATTTTTAATCGAGGTTATGGACAAGGTTGAACGCAAATATAATCAGCTGCTTGAAAAAACGCATACTTATAATGCGCTGCTTAAAGGTTAGGTCGGAGTAGATTTAATAATTACGTTGTACGGAAAACATCGCCAATAACGTTAACGCTTGTTTGTATTCGGAATCAGGCAGGACGCTTAATGCGCTTATCGCTTTTTGAGCTTCCTCGTCGGCGCGTTGTTCTGTGTACTCAATGGCTTTAGTACTTTGCACGATGGCATAAACTTCGTTGAAGGCATCACGATTACCATTTTTTATCGCATCGATAATGACTTTAGCCTCGCTGTCATTACTGTTTTGAATAGCGTAAATCAGTGGCAAGGTCGGTTTTCCTTCAGCAAGGTCGTCGCCAAGATTTTTGCCCAACTCATCGGCGCTGGACTTGTAATCGAGTGCGTCATCAATTAGCTGAAAGGCGACGCCCAGATGTTGTCCATATAGCGCCAAGCCTTGTTCGGTTTCAGTTGATGCTCCGGCAATAACTGCGGCCAATTTTGTCGCGGCGCTGAATAAAATAGCGGTTTTTCTGGCAATAACTTCGAGGTATTTTTGTTCTGTTGTTTCGGGGTTGTTGCAATTTAACAGTTGCAGCACTTCGCCTTCGGCAATGGCCGTGGTGGTTTTCGACAGAATTTCCATCACCCGCATATTGCCGGTGCGCACCATCATTTCAAAGGCGCTGGAGTAAAGGTAGTCGCCGACCAAGACGCTGGCCGCGTTGCCCCAAACGGCATTTGCTGATTCTTTGCCGCGCCGGAGGTCGGAGTCATCAACTACATCGTCATGCAGTAGCGTGGCGGTATGGATAAATTCAATGACCGCAGCCAGCAGAAGATGGTTATCGTTGGCACCTCCTAGCGCCTTGGCTGCTAATAACAGCAGCATGGGGCGTAATCGCTTGCCGCCGCTGCCGACTATATAACGGCCCATCTGGTTAATCAGGATAACGTCGGAACTTAACTCGTTGATAATCAGTTGATCGACGGCCTTAGCCTCGGCAGTGGTTAATTGCTTGATTGAATCAAAATCAATGGGTGCAGGAGTGTTAACGGGGAATTGTGAATGCGATGCCATTATGGTGTGCTGCGTGTATGTTTGGGTTGCTTTCCATGGCAATAGCTATGAAATTTAAGTCTATGAGCCCATTATAACTTAATAAAACGTAACTATTCAGCGAAAATAAATAAAAAAGCACTTGACTCGGTTTTTGCGGCAAATAACCAAAATCCATGCGACCCGCTGAACTGGTGTTAAAAAGCCAATCACACCCTGTTACGAGCCAATTCCTCCAGTTCATCTCGATCAACCTAGGCTGCTAGCACCTAAAAAAGCGCAAGCCGCATATAGCAGTCAGGGC
>Ga0315284_10014999_pt1 | contig 11014 bp, 9 predicted proteins | sample YL17G09_16_MG_FD_203696 | JGI IMG/M metagenome (GOLD analysis project Ga0315284, IMG submission 203696) | Sediment microbial communities from Yellowstone Lake, YNP, Wyoming, USA - YL17G09_16 | ecosystem: Environmental > Aquatic > Freshwater > Lake > Sediment | place: USA: Wyoming | collected...
GCGGGAGTGGGAGTTCAACGAGTGGCTTCACGGGATCTCGGGCGAGCCGAGAGGTTCGGCGGATCAGGCGTGGTCGGCGGGGATGTTTATGTATGCCTACACGTGCGTCAAAGAGGGCCGCGAGCCGGTGTTCGATTCGTTCGAAAGCGCCGGATCGCAACTGCTCCATGAAGCCCACGCACGTGCGTAGGAATAGGCCACGGGAAGGAACAATCACGAAAACACGAAAGGGAGAAAGCACGAAAGGATCGGATCGTCCGGCAAATCCGCTGCCGGACGCCCAGGCTTCGGCGCGAAAAACGAGCGCCGAAGGATCGTCAACGTTAGCTTTCGATCGGGGGGTGGACGAAGCCGTTGCCCGCGCGGTCGCGTGGCTGCTCGACAATCGGACCCCGGATGGCTATTGGAGCGGGGAGCTTGAGGGCGACACGATCCTGGAGTCCGAGTATATCATCCTGATGCGCTTCCTGGGCCGGGGAGATGAGGCTAAGCTGTGTAAGGCGGCAATGTATCTGCGCTCCAAGCAGATGGAAAACGGCGGCTGGGCGATCTATCCCGGCGGGCCGGTGGATGTGGGCGCGTCGGTCAAGTCGTATCTCGCTCTCAAGCTGACCGGCTCGCTTTCCGACGAGCCGCACATGGTCAAGGCCCGCGACGCGATCCGATCCGCCGGCGGAATCCCCGCGGTCAACAGCTACACGAAGTACTACCTCGCCATGCTCGGCCAGATCCCCTGGCACGGCGCGCCCGCGGTCCCGCCGGAGCTCAACCTCCTGCCGAGGTGGTCCTACTTCAATATCTACGAAATATCGTCCTGGTCGAGGACCTTCGTGGTGCCGCTTAGCATCATCTGGGCCCGCAAGCCTGTAACCCCGATCCCGCACGAACGCGGCGTCAGCGAGCTGTTCGGGCCGGGCGACCGCAAGCGCGTGCGCCTTCGCGCGAGCAGACCCCTGCTATGCTGGCGCAGCTTCTTCGCGGTTGTTGACTGGCTTATCAAGCTGGCGGAGCGATGGGGAGTGCTGCCTTTGCGCGAGGAGGCCGTTCAGAAGGCCGAGCGATGGATGCTCGACCACTGTGAGCACAGCGCGGGGCTTGGGGCGATATTCCCGCCGATGGTCTACACGCTTATCGCGCTGCGAGCGCTGGGTTACTCCGACGATTCGCCGGAGGTCTGCAAAGCGTGGCACGAGCTTGCCGCGCTCGAGATCGAGGAATCCGACACGCTGAGGCTCATGCCATGCACCTCGCCCGTCTGGGACACCGCGATCGCCATCAACGCGCTTGTCGAAGCGGGACTGCCTCCCGATGCGCCCGCGCTTCTCAAGGCCGCCGAGTGGATCGTCGGCAAGGGAGTCAAGCTGCGCGGCGATTGGAGCGTGAAGAGACCGGACCTCGAACCGGGCGGCTGGTATTTCGAGTTTGCCAATGAGTTCTACCCGGACATCGACGACACCGCGATGGTGCTCATGGCTCTGGCGAGGTGCGCGGACGCGCCAGCGAGCGCGAAGCTGGACGCCATGCGCCGCGGGCTCGACTGGCTTGTCGGCATGCAGGGCAAGGACGGGGGGTGGGCATCGTTCGATGTCGATAACAACCGCGCCGTCTTCAACAACATTCCCTTCGCCGACCACAACGCCATGCTCGACCCGTCCACGTCCGACATCACCGCGCGCATATTGGAGATGCTTTCCTTTGTTGGGATGGGGCGCGATGATCCGCGCGTCCGGCGGGCGATCGGGTTTCTGAGAAAGGAGCAGGAGCCCGACGGCTCGTGGTACGGCCGTTGGGGCGTCAACTACGTCTACGGAACCTGGCAGGCGATCCGGGGCCTTACTCGAATCGGCATCGACGCGGCTGATCCGATGATTCGACGCGCGGCGGGGTGGCTCGTGTCCGTTCAGAACCAGGACGGCGGGTGGGGCGAAAGCTGCGCGTCATACGACGATCCCACGGTCAAAGGCCAGGGCACAAGCACCCCGTCTCAGACCGCGTGGGCGCTGATGGGGCTGATGTGCGCCGGAGAGATCGGCTCCGACTCGGTCGCGCGCGGCATCGAGTATCTACTGCGAACCCAGCGCGAGGATGGAACCTGGGATGAAGAGGCCTTCACCGGCGCTGGGTTTCCGAAGGTGTTCTACCTGAGGTACCACCTGTATAGGCACTCATTTCCGCTGATGGCGTTGGGGATGCACAGGAGAATTATGAATGTTGAATTATGAATTATGAATTATGGAGAGGAGGCCAGTCCCCAATTCATAATTCATAATTCATAACTCATAATTCCAGATCATGCGATTTCCAATCCGTCTTACCACTGGGTTAGCGTCCTATATCATCCGCCGCAGGATTGCGGGGGAGCGGTTCGTGCCGCTGGTGCTGATGCTCGAGCCGCTGTTCGCCTGCAACCTTACCTGCGCCGGGTGCGGCCGCATTCGGGAGTATAAGGATCGCGCAACCGAGCGCATGACTGTGGAGGAGTGCGTCGATTCAAGCCGCGAGTGCGGCGCGCCGATAGTGTCGGTCTGCGGCGGCGAGCCGTTGATACACCCCGACATCGGCAGCATCGTAGCGAGCCTTGTGGAAATGCGGCGCTATGTCTACCTCTGCACGAACGGAACGCTGCTGGCGCATTACATAGACAGATTCCAGTCATCGCCGAGGCTGCTTCTTAATGTCCACATCGACGGCCCGCGCGAGGTCCATGATGCCATCGTGGAGCGCGAGGGCGCCTACGATTCCGCGGTCGCGGGAATCAAGGCCGCTGTGGGCCGGGGTTTCCAGGTCACAGTAAACACCACGATCTACAAGCAGACGGATATGACCCGGATCGACGAACTGATGACCGCGCTGGAGCGGATCGGCGTGGGGTGCTTCATGCTCTCGCCGGCATATTCATACGAGGCCGTGGACGACAAGGACGCGTTTCTGAGCCGCGAGGACGTGCGCGCCAAGTTCGCCGGCATCGACCGCCTTTCGGCGCGTCATCGCCTTGCCGACACGCCGGTCTACATGGAGTTCCTAAGAGGCGAACGCGAGCTTGCGTGCACGGCCTGGGGAAACCCGACGCGCAACGTCGCCGGATGGCGGTCGCCGTGCTATCTGATTGCCGACAGGCACTTCGCGACATACCGGGAGATGATCGAAAACACTGACTGGAACTGCTACGGCCTGGGCAGAGACGACCGCTGCCGGGACTGCATGGTCCACTGCGGGTTCGAGCCGACCGCCGCGCTGATGCTCGACAAACGCAAGGGCGATCTTTGGAAGATGATCAAGTGGCAGATGACAGGATAGGGAACAGAACGTCGCTCGTCACAGGCGGGACGGGATTTGTTGGGGCGCACGTCGTTCGCAAGCTTGTGGAGCGCGGCGACCGCGTGGTTGCGCTCGTCCGGCCGACCAGCGATCTCGCTCTGCTCGACGGACTTGGTGTCGAGACCGTCGTAGGCGACATTCGGGACGTCGATTCCTTCGCGGCGTCGCTGGAGTGCGTTGACGAGCTATATCACGTCGCGGCGGACTACCGGCTCTGGTCCCGCGACCCGAACGAGCTTTACGCCAGCAACGTCGAGGGAACGCGCAATGTAATGAAGACCGCGCTTGCGCGAGGCGTGCCCAAGGTCGTCTACACCAGCACTGTCGGCTGCCTCGGCATACCCAAGGACGGAACGCCCGGCGACGAGAACACACCTATCACACGCGATGAGCTGGTAGGCCACTACAAGAAGTCGAAGTTCGACGCCGAGCGGGTCGCGCTGGACTACGCGGCGAACGGCCTGCCCGTCGTGATCGTCAACCCCAGCACCCCGGTCGGCCCCGGCGACATCAAACCCACGCCCACCGGCAGGATCATACTCGATTTCATGCGCGGCGGGATGCCAGCCTACGTCGATACGGGGCTGAATCTGATCGCGGTCGAGGACGTTGCTGCGGGCCATCTGCTCGCCGCCGAAAAGGGCAAGCCGGGCGAGAAGTATATTCTCGGCAATCGAAACCTGACCCTGCGCGGGATACTCGGCATTCTTGCCAAGCTCACCGGCCGCAAGCCGCCATCTCTGCGCCTGCCGCACTGGGTAGCGCTTGCCGCCGCCGTCGTGAACACCTCCGCAAGCCGCCTGCTATCCAGAGAGCCGAGCATACCTATCGAAGGCGTGCTGATGGCGCGAAAGCGGATGTTCTTCTCGGCAACCAAAGCCGTGCGGGAACTGGGGCTGCCGCAGACGTCCGTGGAGGACGCGCTCGCGCGAGCAGTGGAGTGGTTCCGTTCGCACGCCCCGTAGCGGCGGCTCTCCGTCGCCGCCGGGCCGAGACGGAGGTCGGCTACTACGCGGCGTCACTTGGTGGAGGTCGCATGCGTCGGCGGCAGGTAAAGCGGCCCCTCGGTGGCAACCGCGCCCCCAACATTGACCATCACGAAAACGAGCAGGTACATTCCCAGGTAAGCGACTATGGTCGCCCGAAGCAGCGCCCTCACGAACCTCGGCCTATACCGCTTCCCCCATTCGGCTATGAAGATCGGCAGGAAGATCAGCGACAGCTTGACCATCACAAACGTGCCTATGCCGTACCTGAGGTAGAACCCCATCAAAGGGTTGCCTTCCACGGCTCCGCCGCCGCCGATCAGCAGCAGAGTCGAGATCAGGTCCGCAGTGCATATTGCTATCAGAAACAGGCTTTCTCTGGCAAAGGTCATCTCGTCAGCCCTGAGCGCGTTCATGGAGTATATTCCCGCTTTGGCGAGTGTTTAGCTAACCAGACTTATGGATAGTCGGCGATGTAAGCCTGTTTGGTCAGGTCGAGGGGCCGCAAAACCTGTTTGGCGGTCGGCGGTCGTGTTCTGGGGCTGTGCCTTGGCTGTGTTGCCGGTTCCGGCGCGCTCTAAGGATAAAGCGGCGCAACGAGCGGGCGGTAGTCGGGGCTGTCCTCGCCCTGGACGTATCGAATAAGATCGTCACGCTGGTAGGGAGTGACCGCCGCCGCATGCAGGTCCAGAAACAGGACGTTTATGCATCTGACGTCGTTCTTGGGCCTGGGGTTCAACTGCATCCAGAAGAGCTGCGGCTGGTCCACGTTCTTGTCCACCCTGTAGCCACTGTGGAAATCGAACCAGTAGTCGGCCAGCAGGATGTCTCTTCGCGGGACGCGCCAGCTCATCGGCCTGCGCGGCACTGCAAGCGGGTCTTTGGTCATGTAGTCCTTGGGACTTGATGGTGACGGGCTGATGTAGGCGGTCGGGCCGGGGTAGAGATAACTCGACCCCCAGTGCCACCAGCACGGCCTGTCGTTCCACGCCTTGCCCCGGCATACGTCCCCGGGACACACCCATATCACGTTGGGCTGTTGATAGCCCGTAACGCCGCTCGGGCGCGGATCCTGCACCGCCTGGCCCACATAGCTCTTCATCGCTTTGACGTGCAGCACCCAGGCGTTGTCATAGGAGTGCTCGGTGGTCGTGGCATCGTCGATATACAGCGCCACCGCGGCGCCAAGCTGCCTGAGGTTGCCGACGCACCTTTTCATCTTGGCGGCGTCTTTCGCCTCCATCAGTACAGGCATAATCATAGCCGCCAGAATGGCTATGATTGCCATCACCACAAGCAACTCGACTAGCGTAAAACCCCGCTTTCTCATGGTGTATCGACGTCCCTTCACAGAGACCGCCCGCTCCCCTGCAGGGCACGGCCCGCGGAGACACGCTCCCACCTATCCTCATTCTACGCCCGCTCTGTCAAGCTCACAATCATACGTATTGAGTATTTTGGGTAGTTCCACCGTGCTACGACGCATAGTCCAAAAGTATTACGCGCAACCGTCTTGACGAACCGTTCTAGCAGGTATATGATTCGGTCATGTCTAAGAGAGTAGTGTCGACGTTAGCCCGAACCATAGGAAATGGAGGAAAGTGATACGGAAACCCAAACGCAGGACCTGGGCACGGTCACCGTGCTCATAGCCGATGACCACGGCATACTCAGAGAGGGCCTCAAAGGGCTTCTCGGCGAATACGACGATCTTAACGTCATAGACGAAGCCGTCACGGGCGTGCAGGCGGTCGAAAAGGTCCGCGCGCTGACGCCCGACATTCTTCTTCTGGACCTGATAATGCCGGAGATGGGCGGGGTGGAAGTCCTCGAGGCGCTGGCGGCCGAAAAACTGCCGACCAGGGTGATCGTGCTCACCGGCGCGGACGACGACGAGCTGTTGGCGCGGTGCATACAGAGCGGGGCGATGGGCTATCTGCTCAAAGACGCCGCCTCCACCCAGCTCGTTGACGCAATACGCAGCGTCGCCGCGGGTGGGTGCTGGCTCCCGCCGGGACTGACCGAGAAGCTTTTCAGAGGCATGGCGAAAAAGCCGCAGGGAGAAGACTCCGCGAAGCTGTCGCTGCTGACCGCTCGTGAGACGGAGGTCTTCAAGCTGCTCGGCGAGGCCAAGTCCAATGCCTATATCGCCGACACCCTGTTCATCAGCGAGCACACGGTCAAGGTCCACGTAGGCCGGATCCTGGAAAAACTGGGCCTGTCCAGCAGAGCCGAAGCCGTCAGGTTCGCCATACGCGCCGGACTCGTGAAAGCCTGACGCTATGAAGCCCGAAGCAGATTTCAGCCTCAAACAAGAGCGTTTATTGGCGGAGCGCCAGCAGGCCGTCATCCGGCTGCTGCTCTCGATTGTCACTTCGGTCGTTCTGATCAGGTTCTACGCCAGCCAAGGGCCTGCCAGCATCCCCGGCTACGAAGAAACGCCCAGGTCACTGTTCCCGGCTCCGGAGAACCCCCTGCAGTTGACACTGGGCCAGGTTGTCACGATCATCGTTCTGTTTGTCACCTATAGCGTGGTCATGTGGGCGCTTGTGAAATGCTGTCCCGACAGGCTCAGGACCACGGCATTCGTCGGCAGCATAGCAGAGATCGCGCTGATATCCTATCTGGTCGCGACCACCGCGTGGACGGGCCTGCCTTTCTATCTCTGGTATTTCTTCTACGTTTTCAGCGTGGCTACCCGCTACGGGCTGCTTCATTCGATTCTGGCCCTCAGCGCGAGCATCGTGTCGTTTACGTGTGTCGCATGCACGGCTCCGCAACGCACCGCGACCGACGCCGTGCTGATACTCGGATTTACGAGTTTCCTCTTGGTGCTGGCGGTGATGTTCGGGCAGATAAGCGAGAAACAGCTCAACTACCAGGCCAGCCTCGCGGTGGTCAACGAGTTCAGGGCCGATCTGGCCGCATTGGTCACGTCTGGAGACATCGTCGATTTGCTGCTTACGCGAACCAGCGGGCTGCTCAATGTCGAACAGGCGTTTTTCCTGGCCGCAAGGCGCGGCGCCGACGGCTCCGAGGCGTTGGGGTTGAGGTCGGCGGGCGCCGACCCCGTGCTGCTTTCCACGTTCCGCGAGGACGGCGGAGTGTGGAATGTCGAGAACATACTCAAGGAGAAGCGGGCGCTGGTCTCGAACCGCCTTTCCAAGCACCACGCGCTGCCCAAGGGAACTGCCGCCAAGCTGGGCTTGCGGAACCTCGCCGCGGCTCCGTTGATTGTGAGAGGAACGCCGGTCGGCGTCGTCTACGCCGCGAACCGGCGCGACAAGGGCCTGCGAAACTCGGACCTGCAGCTTCTGGGCCTGGCGGCGAATCAGACGGCGCCGGTGGTCGAGAACGCGCTTCTCTGGGAGCGGCTGACCGAGGCGGCCACAGCCGAGGAACGACTTCGCATCGCCCGAGACCTTCACGACAACTTCCTCCAGACCCTCGCCGCGATCAAGCTGCACCTGGAGCGATGCAAGATTCTCGTCGAAAAGGACTCCGAGCGGGCAAAGGACGGCATCGACACGATCCATCAGATAGCCACTCGCGGGCTTGCGGAGGTCCGATACTACCTCTCCGAACTGCGAATGATGGGACCGGAGCCGAGCCGGTTTAGAGAGGCCGTAAAAAGATGCGCCGAGGAAGCGGCGATAAGGGGCGGCTTTGAGGTCGATGTCCAGATCGAGGCGCCCGAAGACCCGATCCCTCCGGGAGCGGCGGTGGCGGCGTTTCAGATCGTCCGCGAGCTTCTCAACAACGCCGTCAGCCACTCCAAGGCCAAGCATGTGACGGTCGGCGTGCGAGCGGAAGATGGGCAGTTGATAATGGATGTCGAGGACGATGGCGTCGGCTTCGACGTGGCCCGCGTCCGCGCGGAGAAGGCATCGGAGGGTCATCTGGGACTGGTTGGGGTCGAGGAGCGGGCCAGGCAGTCCGACGGAACGCTGACCGTGACAAGCTCGCCCGGCAAAGGAACCAAAGCAACCGCGTCGCTTGCGATATAGCGCGCAGCCACTCCCTTTGTAGGAGCCGTCTCCGACGGCGACCCGCGAGCGTGACCCACACCTAAGTCGCGTCTGGAAAACGCTCCTACAACGCCGCGAAAAACAGGCAACAACACTATGTATTCCCCCTTGACCGCTTGCATTTCATGTGGTATATTCCGGTTGTGTGTAGTGTAAGCCGACAGGGGAGGAAGGTGTTTGTCTGGGCTCTCGCTGCCGCCCCTACGGTTTTCACCACGTCGAGTGTCGCAGTCGGCCGCGCGTAGACGCGCCAGCGCGGCTTGGCGTAAGTACACGCTTACTTCGAGGTGATCGACTAAGGATGTCGGGACATTCCAAGTGGCATAATATTCGGCTGCGCAAGGGCAAGCAGGACGCTGTAAGGAGCAGGCTTTTTACCAAGATTGCACGCGAGATCATCGTCGCGGCGAAGGAGGGCGGCGGGAATCCGGATTCCAATCTTCGGTTGAAGCTGGCGGTCCAGAAAGCCCGCGAGAGTAGCATGCCCGCCGACAACATCAAACGCGCGATACAGCGCGGCACCGGCGAAATGGAAGGCGCAAGCTACGAGGAGATATCCTACGAGGGATACGGTCCGGGTGGGGTGGCGGTCATGGTTAGTTGCCTCACGGACAACAGAAACAGGACGGTGGCGGATCTTCGCAACACATTCTCCAAGTGTGGAGGAAACCTGGGGGAGAGCGGCTGCGTCGCCTGGATGTTCGAGCAGACAGGCTTGATACAAATACCAGCCGACAAAGCCGACGAGGACACCGTGATGATGGCGACCATGGACGCGGGCGCGGAGGATATTCGGATAGAAGGCGACACGATCGATGTCATCTGCCAACCGGCCGACCTGCCGAGGGTTCGTGAAGCAGTCGAGGCAGCCGGCATCGAATACGCCAGCGCCGAGGTGACCATGCTGCCCCAAAGCACCGTTAAGATCGAACATAGCAAGGAAGCCAATCAGATCCTGAGACTGCTGGATGCGTTGGATGACAATGACGACGTCCAGCAGGTCTATGCGAACTTCGACATCCCCGACGAGTTGATGCAGGAAGCGGCGGCCTGAGAGGGCGGCCGAACAGAACTGCTCGCTGGAGCGCCGGATCGTGGCAGCGACGACCCGACGGGTAAGCAGACGGTGAGTGAGCGATGATTAGAGTTAGAGTAGACTGGCATTCCCAGTGTCCAGGCTGCGGAATCGAACTTGCTGTGGATTTTTTTGGCGATCTGCCCGATTGCGCCATTTGCCCATGGTGCGGCTATCTATACGAGATCGGTCGCTGGCCGGATCACGACGAGATTGCAAAGTTCCTGCGCAAAGCAGCAAGTGAGTTGGAGGACAAGGCCAACGCCAAGACACCGGTCTAGCAGCCGCCGGACAGACTGCTGTAGGAGGGTTCTCCAGAACCCGACTGCGTGTGCGTCACCGTTACGCATCGCGGTCGGGACGGCTCCTACAGGCCGCGTTTCAGAACCAGAACAGCTACATCGTCCGAGAATCTGCCACCGGCGTGGCGTTGGGCATCATCGATCAACTGCTCGGCCATCGCCCGGGCGGAGGCATCGCGCATCCGGGTGATCGTCTCCAGGATCCTCTCATCGCCGAACATGTCGCGTTTCCCTCGCGCCTCGGCCAGTCCATCGGTATAGGCCACAAATACCCCGCCCGGCCCCAGTGTCATGTCCTTGACCTGGTAGGTCGATTCCTCGGCAATCGCCAGGGCTGCGTCGTGCGTGGCCACTCGGCGGCAGGCTTCGTCACACAGGATTGGGTAGGGATGCCCCGCGTTCACCATTGCAAGCCCGCCCCCAAGATTGTAGACCAGCGCCAGGGCGGTGGCGAAGTTGCCGGGGTCCAGATCGGATCGCACGACGCGGTTCAGCCTCGCCATAGCGCCGGCAAGATCGGGCTGCTCGCGCATAAAGCCCCGGAAAAGCGAGCGCAGCATCACCGAATCGGCGGCGGCCTCAAGCCCGTGGCCCGACAGGTCGCCGATCAGAAACACGATCCCGCCGGCACCTATGTTGAACGAGTCCAGGAAATCGCCGCCGAGCTGAGCCTGCTCTTTGGCGGACATGTAGACGTGCGCGATCTCCAGATCGGCGGCTCGCCTGGGAACGCGCCCGAGCAGACCTTCCTGGACTATGCGCCCGACCTCCGCCTGCTCCAGAAGCTCTCCACGATAGGCTTCGAAGTAGGCGCTGGCGATTGCGGCGAGCGCGACGTGCATGAACTCGTCCATCCCCACAAGCCACGCGCGCGGGTCGGGCGCCGCCGACTCCAGCAGGAACGGCAGATAGCTTTCCTCAAGAAAATGCACGCTGATGACGAGCGCGCTGAAGGGAAACTGCCGGCCGGCAAGATCGGACCCGGCCCGCTCCAGATTGTCTATGCATGCCTCTAGCTCACCTGCGTGCAAGCCGCGCAGTATATCATCGAGTACGACTGAGAACACCTCGCCCAGCTTGCCGCGGTCCAGGCCGGGCGGCAGCCATGTGGCAAACTGCCTGGATACCCAGCCATCGAGAATCTCCTGCCGGCGCGGGATGAGGCGCTCGGCGATCTCGGCGAGCGTGGCTCTGGTCGCCGGTGAGAACTCGATAAGCCTGTATCCCGCAAAGCGTGCGTTGCCTGTCATGGTGCATACTCCATCGCGCCTACTGCAGGATACCCTATTTTACCACGTTGGGCGA
>Ga0315284_10015000_pt1 | contig 11014 bp, 9 predicted proteins | sample YL17G09_16_MG_FD_203696 | JGI IMG/M metagenome (GOLD analysis project Ga0315284, IMG submission 203696) | Sediment microbial communities from Yellowstone Lake, YNP, Wyoming, USA - YL17G09_16 | ecosystem: Environmental > Aquatic > Freshwater > Lake > Sediment | place: USA: Wyoming | collected...
GTCTTCCCTGCTGACCACCAGGAATCGTGTTACGTTGTTGGCGATATCCTCGATATTTTCACAGACGATATTGAGGCCGTACAGTTCTGCGGCAATTCTCGAGCCGATAGCCGCTGTGGCCTCTTCGGTGGCAGCGGTCTGTGCAGCCTTTGCGCTGGATGCCATCGGCACGGTTTCCACATCCTTCAGTGTGGTACTTAGCCAGTTTCGGCACTGTGTAAATATCTCCGGCTTGGAGTAAATCCTTCGGATTTGGTCCAGCGGGCAATTTGCCAGCAGGTTATGGTGAATCGCCATCAGCACTTCTGAGCATATCTTGACATCGGAATCTATCAGGGCATCGAGTGTTTCGATTACGCCTCCGCCGGTGGAATTTTCTATCGGCACAAGTCCCATATCGCAGTGATTTTTACTGACTTCATCGAAGATGCTTTTGATATCGGCCAGCGACTCATATTCGACGGTCTGGCCGAATTTGAGCAGAGCAGCGGTATGGCTGAAGCTTCCTCCGGGGCCTAAATAGCCTATTCTCAGCGGTTTTTCGAGCACGAACGAGCCGCTCATCAGTTCCCGCCAGATAGCCACCAGGCACTTATCCGGCAGTGGTCCTTCATTAGCCCCGGCAATCCTGGCGAAAATCTCTTTTTCTCTATCCGGTGCATAGACGGGTTTATCGGTTTTGTTCTTTAGTTTGCCTATCTCTATGACCACCCGTGCGCGATCATTGAGCAGCTTGACTAACTGATGGTCAAGTTCGTTAATCCGGTTTCTCAATTTTTCAAGCGACATATATTAAACACCGAAAAGCAAAGCCAGTTTTTATAAAAACCATGCTATATAACACAATTTCTGTCCTGCGTCAATGGATTAGGCTCATTATATGTATTTTGCGCCCCCGGACGCAGAGAAAAACCCTCAAAATAGTGATTCTATTGCCCGTCGTTTTTCTCGGTGGCCAGTGCAACGGGGACATCGAGCCAGAAGGTCGAGCCTTTTCCGGGCTGGCTTTCCATCCCGATGGTACCAGCCAGCATAGCAGCCAGCTCTTTACTGATTGCAAGCCCCAGTCCGGTGCCTGTCGATTGGCGGGTGATAGAGCCGTCTGCCTGTCGGAACTTCTCGAATATTTTTTCCCTGTCGGGCTCGGCAATACCACAGCCGGTATCGGTTACCGCAATTCGGACCGTTTTTTCATCGGGCATAGTGGCTCGAATCTCGACTTTGCCCCGTTCCGGGGTGAACTTTATCGCATTGCTTAGAAAATTATAAAGTATCTGCTGGACCTTACCTCCATCTGTTAAAAAGGTTGGTATATCATCATCAACGACCAGTTTGACCTTGATTTTGTTCTTTTTTGTCAGTACAGAGAACGACGCCACCAGCGACTTGCATAACTGCGGGACCGATGTCTTTTCTATGTGCAGTTTCATTTTACCGGCCTCGGCTTTTGCCATATCGAGCAGGCCGTTAATCATATTTAGCAGGTCCTTTCCGCCTGTGATGATGTTCTCGGCGTATCTTTTACCTTTTTCCTCTTTTAGGACATCCGGTTTTTCCCTGAGAATCTCGGCAAAGCCCAGTATGGCATTTAGCGGGGTTCGGAACTCGTGCGAGATATTGGCCAGGAATTCGCTTTTTAGCTGGTTGGCCTTGAACAGCTCGATGTTCCGCTCGGAAAGTTCTGCAATTTTGTCGTCGAGCTGTCTGTTAGCCTGCCGCAGTTTTTCCTGCGCCCCCTGCAGTCCGTCGAGCATATGATTAAAAGCATCGGAGAGTTTCTCATATTCGTCGCGGGTCTTTATCGAGCTTCGCGTATCGAGATTACCTTCTGCCACATTATTTGCAAGTGCCCGCAGCTGTCGAATAGGTCTCAGGATTACCCGCTGAGTGATAATATAAAAGGTTACGATTGCCCCGGCTGCTGCGACCAGGCCTGCAACGATTATCCAGACCCTGTTTAACATGACCGTTTTGCTGATTGCGCTGGCCGGCCTTTGAATAATTGCCGCCCCAATCAGTTCATTGTGTGAGAAGGCCGTGGCCGAGCCCTGCGGATTATGGCAGTTTATACAGCCCTCAGCAGCCCTGAAGAGCTTTATGTAGCTGCTGTAGAGATCGCCGTCTTTTTTTTCCAGAAGCAGGTCCTCGTCTCTGGTCTGTTTGGATTTTAGTGATCCTATCATTTCCTGCTGTCCGCCGGACAGTTCCTGGATTTGTTTTACACCTTCGGTATTGAATCGAATCCATCGCATCTGTGCATCGTTTACATCAAGCACAGCGTCGTTCTCGCCAAGTGCCGGCAGGGTGGTTTCAGCGGGGTCTTTTAGCCGGAAATGGGATTGTAGAAGGGCCTCGGTCCTGGCTCTTCCGGCATCGAGTGACGCCTTTTTAGTAAGCTGTCCCATCCATACATATGGCACAAGAAGTGCTATCAGCAGAACAAGTCCCACCGCTGCCCCGAATGTAATCCTGCATTTTTCCGCCAGCGAAATAGGCCTGGGGTGCAGAAGCACCAATGTCCTGTGATAAATTCGCTGTATAAGTCTTCGCATAAAATCAGTACCGGATACCTGCTGTCACTTTTGCTCGTCGCTTTTTTGTTCGATTGCGTGCAGATGTCTTTGCATTCTCAGATTCAGCTCGTCGAGCTGTTTGGCATCCACTTCGCTGGGCGCATCGGTCAAGAGGCACTGGCCCCGCTGTGTCTTGGGAAATGCTATGACGTCTCTTATATTCTCGGTGCCTGTAAGCAGCATAATCATCCTGTCTAAGCCCAGTGCGATTCCTCCGTGCGGCGGAGCACCGTATTCGAGTGCCTTCAGGAAGAACCCGAATCGCTCCTGTGCCTGTTTTTTCGAGATATTAAGCAGCTCGAAGACCTTTTGCTGGACTTTCGGCTCATGTATACGAATACTGCCTCCGCCGATTTCCGAGCCGTTTACAACAATATCATAGGCCTGTGATATGATATTCGCAGGGTCGCTGTCGAGTTTTTTTATATCTTTTTCCATCGCAGCGGTAAACGGATGATGCAGTGAGTCGTAGCGTTTTTCTTCGCTGTTCCATTCGAACAGCGGAAAATCCACTATCCAGACAAACTCGAATCGCTTCGGGTCATAAAGTTTCTGTTCTTTAGCCAGTCTGCACCGTAGCGCCGCCAGAACCTTGTTGGCGGTCTTCCCATCATCAGCTATGAACAAAAGTAGGCTCTCCTCTTTTGCCCCGAAGCGATCGATTATCTGCCGGTGCTGTTCGACGCCGAAGAACTTGGCAATGCTGCTGGCAAGAGAAAGTTTGTCGTTTTCTTTTTTGACCTTGAACCATGCCAGCCCTTTTGCGCCGTAGTCGCCGGCGAATTCGGTCAGTGTCTTTTCTATATCGCTTCTCGAATACCCGCTGCCGTCCGGCACGCAAAGCCCCTTGACGATTTGCCCCTTTTCTATGGCGTTGTTAAAAACCTTAAAGCTGCCCTTTTGTGCGATATCGGATATATCCTTCAGCTTCATATCGAACCGCAAATCAGGCCGGTCGGTCCCGTAGTCATCCATTGCCTCTTTGTAGGACATCCGCCGCATCGGAAGCGTCACATCCACACCCAGTATGTTTTTCCAGATTTTTGCGATTAAGGCCTCGTGGACTGCGATGACATCGTCGCTGTCGACGAAGCTCATCTCGACATCGATTTGAGTAAATTCAGCCTGTCTGTCTGCCCTTGGGTCCTCATCGCGGAAACATTTTACTATCTGGAAGTATTTATCGACCCCGCCGACCATCAGAATCTGTTTGAAAAGTTGGGGTGACTGCGGCAGGGCATAGAAACAGCCCTTGAACAGTCTGCTGGGCACCAGGAAATCTCTCGCACCTTCGGGGGTGCTTTTTGCCAGCATAGGTGTCTCGATCTCCCAGAAGCCGAGCTGGTCGAGATAGTCCCTCGCAATCTTGGCCACCCTATGCCGTATCTGCAGCATCTGCTGCATCCGGGGCCGGCGCAAATCGACGTATCTGCTGCTCAGGCGGACCTCTTCGTTTGTCTTTTCTGCGTTATCGAATTCGAACGGCGGTGTTTTAGAGGTATTGAGGATTTCCAGCTGCTGCACAGCCACTTCGATTTCTCCGGTCGGCAGCTTCGGATTTTCCATACCCTCGCTTCTGGGCTGTACCAGTCCCTGGGCAGCTATGACCCATTCGCAGCGAATAGCCCTTGCTATTTTGTGAATCTCCGGTTGTGTTTCGGGATTAAATACCAGCTGTGTAATGCCATCTCTGTCCCTCAGGTCGATAAAGACCAGATTTCCGTGGTCTCGATACGAATGTACCCAGCCGGCCAGGGTTACCTTTTTGCCGGCGTCGCTTAGTCGAAGCTTGCCGCAGGTTTGTGTTCTTTTGAGCATCGCAAAATCTCTCTAAAAAATTGTGCTTATAATTCGTTTTACAGCAGAGCTGTACTGAAATACCTTTCCGCCCTGTCCGGCAGCACGGTTGTAATATTTCCGTTTATGGTCTTTGCCATCTGCCGTGCCGCCCAGACGTTTGCGCCGGAGCTTATTCCGACCCACATCCCGAAATCCGTCCCGAGCTGCCGGGTGGTCTCAATTGCGTCATCGTCGGTCACTTCCACTACCTCATCGACCAGCGAGACATCGAGCACATCGGGCACGAACCCGTCGCCTATGCCCTGTATTTGATGCAGGCCGGGCTCATGTCCCAGAAGAGCCGAGCTGTCTTTTGGTTCTACTGCCACGATTCTGATATCCGGTTTACGTTCGGTCAGGAATTTACCGACCCCCTGTAGTGTTCCGCCGCTTCCGACCCCAGCCACGAAGCAGTCGATTTGCCCATTGAGCTGTCGCCACAGTTCAGGTGCGGTATGTTCGTAATGGACTCGAGGGTTTTCCGGGTTCTCGAACTGCTGGGGCACATAAATCCGCTCATCCTCCTCGGCCATTTCTCTGGTCCGCCGAACCGCACCTGCTATTCCTTCTTTATCGGGTATAAGCACAAGCTCAGCCCCGAGTGCCCTGATTAGTTTTTTTCGTTCTTCGCTCATACCTTCGGGCATTACGATTCGGACGCGATAGCCCATCAGCTTGCCTACCAGAGCCAGCCCGATACCGGTATTGCCGCTGGACGGTTCGGTAATGATGGAGTCGGGTTTTAGTTTTCCGTCCCGTTTGGCAGCGGTCAGCATTGCCAGGGCCACGCGGTCCTTGATACTGCCGCCGGGGTTGAGGAACTCAGCCTTTGCGAAAATCCGTTCGCCCTTTAACTGCAGCAGGGGTGTATTTCCGATCAGTTCGAGTATATTGTCGGTAAGCATTTTCCGGCCTTAAATCAATAATATTTGAATTTATTTGGAATTATACTTGCTTTTGGCGAACATTTTAGTAAAATCACCGGCGAATTACAAAACTAAAGCACTAAAGCCGTTTTAGTTTCGTTCACACGCCCTCCAGTGTGTAATTCCTGCTGGGCTGTTTTTATAGCGGTTTTTTTGGCCAGGTGTGAACATTTTTCAGCGGTGATAGTAGTTGTTAGTAGAGCGAATTCACCACCGAAAGGTCATTCTATACAGGACTGGGCTTTTCTCGCTTTCTCCTCTCCCTCCGCGACCCAGTCCTGTTCTTTTGCGCCCCCCGGACATCTTTGCAGCAACACAAGGGTTTCTTTTTCTCCATCGTGGATATCATATCTGTGCAGTAAACTAAACTTTTTGTAAAAAGCTTCAACTGCTGAAGGTTCTACATCAATAATTTTAATAAGACCTTGCTCTTCATAAGGCTTAATATCTATACGTATATCTTCAAATTCCAGACTTGCCCGATTAGCTTGGTTTGCTACTATTTGAGATACGGTCACATCGCACTTTTCGATAAATTCATCCCAAATACCCAGCTCAAAAAGTTTGATAATCGGCCCGGCATCAAACAACAGAAATTAAAATTGTTTCATCCGTGAAATCCTCGTCTTCCGTGAGATATTCCTGGGCCTTCTTGTAGCTGATACCCATATATTTCGCAAACTGCATCAGGGACAACTTGCCTTCTCTTAGTGCCCGCTGGGCCAAATCACAATATCTCTCCGGTAACTTATTCGGCTTGTATGAATCTCTTGGCTTGAGAAACTCCAGATATTTTTTGGCAACGTCGATATGCCTTGCGGTTTCTTCCTTTCTAAATTTATATATGCCGGCTATACGATAGATTAAGGCTTCCAAAGACACATCGTATTCTCTTGCGATATCATCCAATTGGTCAAGGCTTATTTGACCCTGGTCATTTACGCTTGTTTTAACTCTATCTTTAATAGATTCTTCCGGCATCAAAAACCGACTTGCGAATGCATTGGCAAGTTTATCCTCGTATTCGTTTTCAACTTTGCTTTCGGTTCTGAAAACGTTCCACGTTAGAAGATGAAATAGTTCGTGGGTAAGATCGTAACTGCGTCTCCATTGTTTCTTTCTCCCGTTTAGAAGGATAGCGGGGCCGAATTTTTCTGATACTATGGAGATGGCACTTCCCGAAAAATTCAGATAAAATATTTTTACATAGTAGGTTTCTTCCAGTATTTGCTTAAGTGACGCTATAGGTATGTCACCGAGACGAAATAATTCCTGAACCTTTTTTGCAAACAATTCTGCTTGTAAATAGTCAAATTTTTCCGGTTTAGTAACACTCACCACCGGTAATTTAGGCTTTTTCACTTCACCCATAAGTATTTCAAGGGTACGGTATTGTTCGCAAAGCTGCTCAAATTCTGCTTCTGTTCTTTTCCTTTCTTCCTCGGTACCTGGTCTTTCTCGCCAAAGCATAATGTTTTCAATAAGCGGTTCATCTGTTAAAAAGAACTCTATTGTTTTCTTATAGACATCCGCTAGTCTGCTAAGCTGTGAAAACTTGGGTTCTCGGGCATTATTCTCGAATTCACTAATGGAAGATTCACCTATCTCGCTTTCCTGCGCAGCTTTTGTTTGGGTATAACCAATCGCCTCTCTTGCAATTTTTAGTCTTTGCCCTATGTCCATTTTTTATCTCCTTCTATATCCCAGAACATTGTACTATATAATTCGGCCAATTGCCACGTATTTCTTCTGGAAAATAGAAATTTTCCGGTTTTTTCCTGACCCTTCAATTAGCCACCCCGTATTTACCCCTCTAATATCGTCTGCTTGTAGTTTTACTGCTGTGTTTGTAGTTGACGAAAAAGTACCGCAGGGCGTCGATGGGGTGGTCGTAGAGTCCGTCTTTTAGCGGCAGTTCCCCCCCTGCCGAGCCGCTGGCGCCCTCGGGATAATGATAGCACTGCATTGCCTCTATCAATCGAGGGCACTTCGGCGATATTACGAGCCTGCTTTTTCCGTCGCCTGCTCTTACCGCCCTGCGTATAAGCTCGATTCCCTCTAAAATTCCGCTTCTGCGGTACCGCGTAATTATCCCATGTGCACGCAGTTCCCTGACGGCGCTGGTGCCGGTAACATCGTTTACCCCCCTGCCCGCCGGGTCGCAGAACGTAGCAGCCACCTTGCTTTCACCGCCGGGTGTACGGCTTGTTATCTGGTCTGCATGAACATCAATAGTTGCCCTGCTGCGAAGGTACTCATCGACCACCCGCACAACCCCCTCGTCATCGACCTGTATCCACAGGCACACGAACGGGTTTACAAAACCGAAATCAATCGCCCGATACAGCGGCAGGTTCGCATCGTAATCGATTGGCCTGACGTGCTCAGCGGGGTCGAACTCATCGAAGACCACATTTTCCAGTGAAGGTCTTTTACACAGCATTTCAGCCTCCCAGCCAGCCCTGCTGGCCCGTTTTATCTGTGTCAGGCAATCGTCGATTTTCAGATACCCGCAGGCCTGTTTTGCCTTTCCCTGGCAGTCCTGCCACAGCCGGCACTGCGAGCAGTTTCTGTCGACGCACTTTTCGATTACTTCCCACATGCACCACTTGAAGACCGGCGTGCCGAGCTGATTTGCCGATGAGACTATTTTTTGCATAAGCCCGTAAGGCCGGTACATCGTACTGATAAGCTCCATTGCCGCCAGCAGTTTCGGTGTGCTTTGGGTTGTGAACTTGGCAGCGGCGAAGACATCCTCGTCAAAGAGTTCTACCTCATCGCATCGCAGTTTCTGGATATGCTGTCCGCGAACGCTCTTTGCCGATTGCGTCAGGACCTCGACTGCGGAATTGTTCACAAAGCGGCATTTTTCCTTTAGTATCTGCCCTGCCGGAAACTGCTCGAAACCGGCGTTTAGAAAGCCGATCAGGTACTGGTACATCCTGCCTGCCTGTTCGCCCGAGCCTGCCAGTATTCTCACCTGGCAGTTCGGCTTAAAAACGCAGTCCAGCAGCGTAGCGACCGCCGCCAGTTCGGTTTTCCCTCCGCAGCGGTTTGCCCATACTATTGCATCGGCGTTTGCGAGCCTGTTTTTGTCGAAATCCGCCGCGAAACTGTGCCACAGATAGTCCATCGGGCTGTTATGGTCGGGGCAAATTTTTTTGTCGGGGATATCCAGACCGAGGAAGACTTTGACATAATTTTTAAGGTCTTTTCTGCGTTTCGGCCGGCTTTGTCGCAGCATAGCGTAGATACCAGCAGCCTTTTCGATACTTCTGCTGCCCTGCCCTTTTACCGAAGCTGATTTTGCCATTTTCTTTTTACCTTTTTCCTTTTTACTTTTAACTTTTTACTTGTCCCTGTCTTAAAAATGGGTTATACTTTAAGCAGACAAGCCGTGCGTAAAAAATAGGTTGGCTTTGCGAGGGTGGTGGTTAACCTTGACACGGCGTTATCGCTAAAAGAGAGACGAGTCTGACAAAAAAAAGAAAGAATAAAAAAGACTTTCGTCTCTCTTTTTTTGCACCCGTTTTTCATTGTGAATTACCTTTTTTTTCCTCTGCCAATGCTGCCAGCAGTCTGCCTGCCGTTTCCGGGGCAAGCTGACTATCGGGCGGTACCGGTTTGGCCGGATGTTTAGTCTGCGGTTCTGTTTTCCTGGCGGCCAGTTTTGGCAGTGAAATGATATCCAGGCAGGCCTTTCGTGCCGTTTCCTGGCTTTCCGAGTCGGTAAGCTGCACCAGCTTGGCAGCCGCCAGTGATGCGTACTTTGCGATGATAGCCTGGCTGTGCCGGTTAAGCCATGCGATTCTCCTGTCGAACTCGCGGATGAAGCTCTCGTTAGCAAGCCATTTATTATAGACGGCCCTGCTGAGCCTGTGTTTTTTCAGAACAAGCTGTTCATCGAACTGGCTGTCGAACAAATCCTCTATTACATCCATCTTTTTTTTACTCAATTGCCTTTTTTTAGCCATTACTGCAAGCTCCTGAAACTGATTTTTTGTTGCTGTTCATATCATTTATAAAAAATTTTGCGATTGCGCTCATAGCTGCCGCCCGTTCGAGGAAGTGCCTGCTTATTGTGGTCACAGCCGCCGCCCTTTTTACTGCTCTTGGTCTGCTGTCTTTATAATTCAGTGCCAGTTCGATTGCCTCCTCTATTGTCTGTTTCTGTGCGTCATTTACGAAGAACACCAGCGAAGTTGCGAAGCTGTCTGCATTCATCCTGGCCGGTTTATCCAGCCGTTTGAGGTTTACCAGCCGTTCGATTTGCCCAGCCGTCTGCGGCAGCAGTTTCGCCAGTTCAGCGGTGTTTACTGCCACAGCTAACCGTTTGAGCAATTTTAGCTTTTTATCCAATTCATCCGAGCCGCACAGTCGGTTCAGCGTCGCCAGCAGCACATCTGTCTGTTCGTCGTCGATGTCCCAGACAATTGCATCAGCCGTTTTGTAGCCGAGCTGAACAAGTGCCATGCATCGGTGATGGCCGTTTATTATCTGGAAGCATCCTGTTTCGTCCGGGTGGGGCCGGACTATCAGTGGTTCATACCTGCCGCTGCGTTTTATGTTCCGAACAAGTTTGTTGAAGTTGGCTTTGCTCATCCGGTTCGGGTTATCAGGATGAGCGAGGAGCTTGTCTAACGGTATTGATTGAATCGAACTTGCCATATTTCCCTGTCCGCTAAACGCTATTCGCTAAACGCTATCTTCTCATTGAACCATATATAATAGACTGGCCTTGCGGTAAGCTTGCTCAGCACAAATCTTGTTCGCTCTAAACCACCCTGCATATATCTTCTCTTTCCGTAGCTTTGGAGAAATTCTTCTATTTGCTGCTCGATAAAATCTGCCTGAGGCCCCGTTAGTCTGTCGAGTTTTCGCTGCATCTGTTTTGCATCGAGGAGCATATTCTGTTCTATTCCGACCATACTGAAGGCCTCTTTAAGCTGTACGCTCCTGGCCGGTTCCGCAGCGACCAGTGCCTCCATCCCCGCCTTTTCGAAAAAAGGATTAACTAATCCCATCACCGCCATCGCTTCTATGATTGCAACTTTCATCTTCGGCATAGTTTCCCGCACTAACGCACTCGCCAGACCCAATCCCCTGAATCTCGGCTCGATAATGACCCTGCTGATACAGCGGACGTTTTTATTGATAAGGGTAAGTCGTGTTGCCTTATCGAACCCTGCAAAAAAGTCGCCTGTTGCAGCATTTCGCAATTCCAGCCCCGGGCTGGGCATAGTGTAAACGATTACACCGACTGTTTTTTTCTCATCGACACCTGCCGCCAACGCTCTTACCGGCTTGATGGCGAAAATAGCTGCGAAGGGCCCCAGCCGGCTGTCGCGGTAGTGAAAGTGTGCCAGCTGCTCGTAGTCACTGCGTCCGCCAGCCATGATTTGAAGTTTCTCAACAACCGAGCAGCTTTTCACTTCTGCCCTCCATCTGTCATTTCTGCTTTTTTTTGTGTCATTCTGAGCGCAGCGAAGAATCTATTAAAATAAGTCCGCCGAAGGCGGTTCCTCAGTTTTACAATTTAAACTTTAACTTTTACACTTTCCTTGTCATTCCTGCTTGCGGGTCTGTTGCCAAAGTTGAATTTAGGAACCGTTCTGAATTTCATCTTTGGAAACCTACCATATTTGTTTCATAAGACATTTTCGAGTCGGCTGCTGG
>Ga0315284_10015002_pt1 | contig 11013 bp, 11 predicted proteins | sample YL17G09_16_MG_FD_203696 | JGI IMG/M metagenome (GOLD analysis project Ga0315284, IMG submission 203696) | Sediment microbial communities from Yellowstone Lake, YNP, Wyoming, USA - YL17G09_16 | ecosystem: Environmental > Aquatic > Freshwater > Lake > Sediment | place: USA: Wyoming | collected...
GGAGCCCAAAGTAGGCGTAATGCCCCCGGAGCACCTGACACAGCCATCGATGCTGATCGCGCACCGGCTCATGTCGTCGACGCTTCGCTTCTTCGTTCAGCGCCGTCAGCTTCGCCGTCACGCGGTGTCGCTGTGTCTGCCGCTTCACCACAAAGCGTCCGTCCCGAGTCCACCCACAGTAGTGAGTGAATCCCAAGAAGGCGAACGTACTTGGGCGCCGCTGGCCCCGTTGTTTCCGAGCCAGTGCCGGAAGCCGGCCAAACTCGAACACCCGGGTCTTCTCTTCATGGAGCACGAGCTGGAACTTCGCTAATCGCTCCTGAAGAGCCGCCAGCATCTGTCGCGCATCCCGTCCGGATTGAAAGCCCATCACAAAGTCGTCGGCGTATCGGACGATGCTGACCCGCCCTCGCCCGGTCTGCCGCCGCCAGCGATGCACCCACAAGTCCAGCGCGTAATGCAAGAAGATATTCGCCAAGAGCGGACTGATCCCCGCCCCCTGCGGCGTACCCACCCTCGTCTCGTGCCACTCACCTCTCTCCATCACCCCGGCCCGGAGCCACTGCGCAATCAACCGCAGGACCCGTGGGTCGGCGATCCGGTGCGCGAGCATTCGCAGTAACCATCCGTGGTCCACGGAATCGAAAAACTTGCGAATGTCCGCGTCGAGCACCCAGTTCACCGACTGCGTCATCAGTGCCGTATGGAGCGCCGACAGCGCTTGATGCGGACTCCGTCGCGGGCGAAACCCGTACGAGAACCCGAGGAAGTCGACCTCGTAGACAGCGTTGAGCACCTCGGCCACCGCACTCTGTACCAACTTGTCTTCCAGAGCGGGCACCCCGAGCGGCCGCTGGCCGCCATCCGATTTGGGGATATACACGCGGCGCACCGGCAACGGCCGATAACGCCCGGTATGAACCTGGTCGCAAAGCGCCTGGAGGTTGTCCGCCAAGTGCTGCTCGTAGGTCGCTACCGTTTCCCCATCGACTCCCGCGCTCGCGCTCCGCTTCAACCGCCGGAACGCACGCGCCAAGGCTGCGACATCGACATGATGCAACAGCGCGGTAAAGCGAGCGCGCTTGTCGCGCTGCGCCGCCACGTACACTCGTTGGAGATGGGGCAACAAGGCAACCCGGCTCTGTGTCCGGTCCCTGGCTCTCTCCAGCGAGTTCCCTCCACGCCAGCCCCTTCCCTCCACGCTCCCGGCACGTGCAGTGCCTTCGGGCGCTTCGTCGGTGTCGGGTCGGAGGAGGCGCGCAGGGTCGCCCATGCGCTCGCCTCCGTCCGCCGCTCAAACTGCACGTGCGGATTTCCCGCGTGCAGCTTTCACGAAGATGTCTGATGCGGTCCGATCGAAGGGATGAGACCGATCAGGTTGACCAGCCCATACTCGCGGTAGAGCGCCGCGGTGGGCAGTTGTCGCCAGCCGCTGCACCGCCATCGTTTGAACCGATGCGACCAGATGCGTCGCACGATCCACCGGTCGAGTTGGTTGAAGAGCCGTCGGACGCGAGCCCGCTTGTAGTAGTGGCCCCATCCGCGCAGGACGGGATTCAATTGCTCAATCACCTGCGTCGTCGTCAGCGGCACCCTTCGCTTGGTCAGCTGGCGGACCCGGTCTTTGAAGCGCTGGACCGATTTCTCCCGAGGGATCGCGTACACCGCCCCCGACCGAGCGCCACTCACGATCCGAGAGGATGGCAGCCGGAGCTGCCTCCCCCGCTGGATCTTGTAGCCGAGAAACTCGAATCCGTGTTGCACGTGCACGATCCGCGTCTTCTGCGGATGCAGCTGCACGCCAAGCGGCTCCAGAACCCGGAGCGCGGCCGCCACTGCCGCCCGCGCTTCCGCCTTGGACGAACACGTAATGACCCAATCGTCCGCATACCGCGCGAGCTGATACCCCTTGCGACGCATCTCTCGATCGAACGGCGTCAAGAGAATGTTGCTGAGCAAAGGAGAAATCACCCCACCCTGCGGCGTCCCACGCGTGGCGGGAAAGAGTCGCCCTTCGCCATAGCTTCCCGCCGTGAGCATCGCTCTTAGCAAGCGAAGCACCCGACCGTCCGCGACGCGTTGGGCCACCAGGGTCAAGAGCTTCTCGTGATCCACCGACCCAAAGAAATCCTTGAGATCAGCGTCCGCGATCCACTCGTTCCCCTGGTGAATCTCTTTCCACACTTTGCGCAAGGCGTCTTTGGTCGAACGCCCTCGCCGGTAGCCGAAGTTGGCGTCGTCGAACACCGGCTCGAAGATCGGTTCTAGCCGGTTGAGCACCGCCTGCTGACACACCCGATCATAGATCGTCGGGATTCCCAGCGTGCGATACTTGCCCGGCTTGCCCGCCTTCGGGATGCGCACCTGCCGCACGGGCTGCGGGCGATAGGTGTCCTCCCGTAATTCGCGCTGCAACCGGTCCAGCTGCTGCTCCAGTTGTTGCTCGAACCCCGTGAGGCTCTGCCCATCGACCCCGCCACTGCCCCGATTGGCTTTCACGCGCTCCCAGGCGCTGACCAGGTTCTTCCGCGTGTACACCTTGTCGATCAACGAGTGCACCTTCGTCGCACCGGTCGGGTTGAGCCAGTCCGCCAGTCTCCTCGGGCGAGGATGTACGGGTCTTTCGTGATCGCTCACGAACTGGTCCTCCTCCTCGTCTTTACTCGCTGCCGTCCCTTCCCGCCCCGACCACCTTCGCCAGCCGCCTTCCCCGACCCACTCCGGTCGCTCGGGGCCACCTGGCCCCCGAGTCACGCGGCGTTGACCGCGCTTCGGGTACTATTCGGCTGTCCGACCACTGGCCGAGCACCGCTCCCCACTTCGCGCGATGCTTATAGGGTCGCTTCCCCCGGTGCCACCCGGAGACCCGGCCAGTTCTCCCGAGGTTACGCGCTGTTCTTCCGTACCGTGCCGTCCGCACACACCGTGGTGCGGTGGGTGAATGAGAACGCCTTCGTCGCCATAGTGCCGACTCGACCTTGCCCCACCTTTGGCCGACCGGTTCATCGTCGGGGTAGCCCCCATCGATTACGGCCCGGTACTTCTCCGCATGCCCTTCGGATTCCATCTCACGATGGACACCCTGCCCTCCAGAGAATTGCCCAACGGTGGCTCCAGGTCGCCCTTGGCTGTCTCCAGCTTTCGCCTTCGTGCCCGTGTAGGGGTCTCCATACCTTCCGCTCTCTCTGGCCAGCGAGGCGTTACCCCCGCTTTTGGATACAGCGCTCCTCATTTGAGCGCCGGAGGGACTTGAACCCCCCTGAACAGTGCGCCGCTCGGCGCACACTACGAGCTGGTCCGACTCCCGACCTCGGCTCGACGCGCGGCTCCGGTCGCCCCTCGCCACGCGCCCCCATCGATGACCGATCGATGGCCCCGGTCGGGTCTCCCGGTTCCCGGCGCGAACCCTTCATACGTGATACCGCCACCCACCCCGGCGAAGCGAGACCATCTCGCATAGCGATGGTCCACAGGCAGCCTTCAGTGTTGGGAAGCACTTCGGCCTTCGCGAGATTCTAACTTTCGAGGCTGTTTGCACGGTACCCCACATGATCCCTGTCTACGCTTCGAACCCCGCGTTACCGCGACGCCCGCAAGACTCGGTACCGGCCTGCCTGCTATGGCGTTGACCGGGCGGGACTCTCACCCGCAGGTTCTCGTCAGTTTCACCGGCGCACTCCCAGCTTTAGTTGAACTTCGGGTGGTGCCTCGTTACCAGAGTGGGGTGATCCGGCAAGGGACACCGTCACTCATAGCGAGGAGGACACCACCCATGCGTACGGTACAGCGCATCGAGAAGAAGGGGAATGCCACCGGGCTGGTGGCGGTGGAGTCGGGCGGGGAGAGCGGCGGGATCACGGCGCGCGTGGCGCTGATCCAGGCGTTGATCCCGCTGGGCCTGGACGCGGTGGTAGAGGAACTGCAGCAGGAGGTGGCGGCGCTGTGGCTCCTGGGAGCACAATGCGCACGCACTTGAGGCATCAGTCGGCGTTCTTGGCGAGGTCTTTCGCCCCCCCTGGTCATCTCGGTGCGCGAGCCCATGATGGACCAGTTCGCATGGGATATGGAGACTCAACCCTGACGCGCTGTTCACCACGGCAATGAAGCTGGCTACAGCACTTACGCGACGATGAGCCCTAGAGCGACGATCTGGTCGTGAGCGATCGGGAACATGGGTAACGGAGCATACCGGCAACACGGTTGACAGCGCCTCGGTGAGTCCGAGTCAGTCCCGGATGACGTAGTGCCGCTCATCCAATCCGGCGAGGCTGGGAGCCCCGGATCCAGACCGCGAAGTCTCCGCGATGCACCCACCATCGCCCCCGCACGGTGCGCGCCCGGATGATGCCGTCCCGACAGAGGGCGAGTACGTCCATGGGCGATAGGCCCGCCAGCGCCGCGGCTTCACGCAGACTCAGGTAGTCCTTTCGCATGGCCCCATGATAGCCGCGCAAGTCACCAGATCGTCAACACACGTTGGGCAGCCAGTGTGGCCTGGGGGCGCAGCGGGGCGGCCAGGCCCACCACGTGGCACACCCAGGTGGCCGGCTCGGTCGACGGGAAGATGGCGGGGCTCTGGCCGCGCGGCCCTTTCTGCCGCCGCGTGCGCGACGGGAAGTGGGATGGCGGGAGTGGGCAACAGGGCGTTGGTGGCCCAGCGGGGCGCTGGCGCGGCTGTGCTTCGGCTCGCCGCGCTTGCGGATTCAGAGTCGCCGAGGCATATGGTGGGGACACGCCGAACACTGCCTCTGCGCCAACTCGGGAGCCGTGGTGGCCGTGTTCGGGGCGCTGCTGGGCACCCAGGAGAGTCCTATGGCACCGCGACAAACGCTCACCGCAGCTCTGTTCCTCTCGGTTGCCGCAGTGGCGTCGGGCACGGCTCAGCGGCCTCGGAGCGCTACGCGGACACCAGAGGTCCTCCAGCGGGCCTGCGACGGCGGGGACATGCGCGCGTGCGTCGATCTAGGTGTGAGGTACGATGATGGTCGCGGTGTGGCACAGAGCGACACGCTCGCTGCCGAGCTTTGGCGGCGGGCCTGCGACGGCGGGAGCTCTTTGGGGTGCGAGAAGCTGGGTCGGGCGTACTCTACTGGCCGCGGCGTGCCACGGAGCGACACACTCGCCGTAGAACTTTTCCAGCGTGCCTGCGATGGCGGGAACATGGCGGGGTGCGGGAATCTAGGTGCGTCGTACGCGGGTGGCCGCGTCGTGCCGCAGAGCGATACCCGGGCCGTAGAGCTTTTCCGGCGGGCCTGCGACGGCGGGGACATGCTGGGGTGTTCGAGTCTAGGTCATATGTACCAGGATGGCCGCGGCGTGGCGCAGAGCGATACGCGGGCCGCAGAGCTCTACCGGCGGGCCTGCGACCGCGGGGAGGTGATGGGGTGCTTCTTTCTAGATGTTCGCGGCTGGCCGCGGCGTGCCACAAGGCGACGCAGTGTCTCCCCTGGAGTGAGACCCTGATCAGCTGTGAGCGACGTGCACTACTGCCAAGCCACCGAATCAGACCCCGCCACTCTGGTCCGCCAAATCCCTCCATACGCCCGCCAAGCCACCCACCACACGCGACGGTCGGTCGTGCCACGCCAGTCCCGCGAAGCGAACGTGACATTGTCAGCGCGGGACCAGTCGACGGGAGGGTGCGCCGAAGGTAGCGCGGGCTCTGGCCACGCGGTCGATTCGGCTGCATATACCCAGCGAGCGGGATCCCGCTTGGAGTAGAATCGTTGTTTGGTGGCGCGCCCTCCAGGAAGGACATGCTCGTGTGATGAAGCGCGATTGGGACCTTCTCTTCAGCGAATACGATCTGCGGGCGGTGCTGGAAAACGCACTTGGCCGCGCCCTTGAGAGCGTATCCTCAATTCCGGACACTCAAGTCAAGAACGCGGATATTGAGGCCCTGGCCAATCAAATCATCACTGAGTTTCGCGCCGAACCCATCGTACTCCGCGAAGCCGAGATTACCGTGGACAGTCACAGCGCTCAGGTCGATATCTCTCATGATCCGAACCGTCACTTCTCTACACCTGGGCCTCATTTCATTGAAGGCGTGGAGGTGACCTACTATCTCCCATTCGCGGGCGATGTTGAGCTCTTTCGGTGCCGGCCAAACCAGTACACCATGAACCCGCCGCGCGCGGTGATCGCCGATAACGAGCTACGGTTCCCGTATGACAACGCCAATCACGATGTGGCAGCAACGAAGCCCCTCTTTGAGGAAGATCTGCGGAGAGTCCGTGAATGGATACCCTGGGTTAACAGCCAAGTAAGCGCGTTCAGTCCACAACTCGAGTCCCAGGTCAGAACTCAGCTTAGCGGGCGCAGACAAAAGGTGGCGGGGGCGGAGGAGCAAATGGACTCCCTCGGCTTCAAACGCCGCACCGTTCAGCCTACTCAGCCGACAGTTGCTGTTACCTCGCCTGGCCCCAGCCGTTCCGGCCACAAGGCTTCCGCGGCAGGGCCGATGCCGCAGTACGATGTGGCTCTCTCCTTCGCCGGCGAGGATCGAGCGTACGTAGAAGAGGTTGCCACAGTTCTGCAGCGAGCAGGCGTCTCCGTCTTCTACGACAGGTTCGCCGAGGTAGATCTTTGGGGCAAGAACCTCGCCGATCACTTCGCTAAAGTCTACGCAAGCGGGGCGCGCTTCGTCGTGATGTTTGTTTCGAAGCACTACTCCGCCAAAGCCTGGCCGCGATTCGAGCGTCAGCACGCCCAAGCGACGGCTCTCCTCAAACCAGAGGAGTACATTTTGCCAGCGCGCTTTGATGACACACAACTGGCGGATCTGCCTGCGACCGTCAAATACCTTGATCTTCGCATGCTGTCGCCCGGCGAGCTCGCAGCGCGCATCCTGCAGAAGCTTGGTCGCTAGGGGTTGAGCAACCGGGAACACGGGTGACATTGCTGGGTGAATCCGGGTCAGCCCCCGCTGACGTATTCGTACTCGTCCAGCCCGGCGACGCTTGGAGCCGCACATCCAGGCCATGCAATCGTCTCGATGCACCCTGCCAGCGGCGACCAACCGACTAGCGCATTCGCTCTACGCGACTGTGGCTGGACTTGAGGTGAGTCCACCGAGGCACGGCGATCGTGATCGAGTCCTTGTGGACATCGAGCCCGAGACAGATGATAGAGCGACACATGGGCTCGCCGGTGGCTCCGGCAACTCGCGAGGAGCTAACCCACGCGAAGGTCGGAGGCCAGGCCAGTCATATCTTCTAGACGGCGGTGCATCTTGGTTCGCGTCAACGAGAGTCATGCGCGCGACGTCTTCAGAACGATGCTTCATGAGCTCGGCACCACAACGCAGCATTGGCGTCGCGGTCGTGAACCACCCGACTTCTATCTTCGAACAGCGGACCGATCGTACGCTGTCGAAGTCACTCGCGTCATGGAAGTCCATCAGGTCGGCAACCAATCCAGCACCACTCAGGGTGTTCGACATGCCCTCAACGTGCTTGCGCGTCGTATCGACAGCGCGGCAAAGGCGCGAGGTGTGCTTTCGGGTACTTACGTGCTTCGTCTTGTTCCGATTCCTGAATTGAGCCGACGCGAACCGGAGATTCTGGAACGAGCACTCCTCTACATTTCTGATACGCGCGACTTGGCTTCAGCACCGGCGGGCATACTAGGGCTTGGCACTCTCGCGCGTCATGTGACAATCAAGAAGCGGAACCTGTCAACACGGATGAGACACCTCGGTCCTGAGTTTACTGTACGACCTCCACTGCTTCCAACGCCCCTGAGTCAGGGGTACGGCCATCCCCTCCCGGGTTGCGATCGTCGTTGCTGAGGCTGCTGAGCGCGTCGGTTTCGCAGACGGCCCGGCTGGACAGCGCGGTCGGCCCGATTGGGGGCTTGTTGATCCACGCCGCGGTCGGCAGCGCCGGCGGCTGCGGGAGGCCCCGGACGAAGCGCTCGGGATGCTGCCCGTAGGCCTGGGCGAGCACGGTGGCCCGCTGGGCGCGCTTGGCCGCCGCCTGGCCGAAGTGCACGTCGGCCGGGGTCAGCAGGCCGAGCGCCGAGTGATGATGCTCGTGGTTGTACCACTGGAACAGGTCGCCGCTCAGGGCGCGGGCGTGCATGATCGAGCCGAAGCGCTCCGGGAACCCCGGCCGATACTTGAAGGTCTTGAACTGCGCTTCGGAATACGGGTTGTCGTTCGAGACATGCGGCCGGCTGTGCGTCTTGGTGACGCCCAGGTCGGCCAGCAGGAACGCCACCGGCTTGGAGGTCATCGAGGAGCCGCGATCGGCGTGGAGCGTCAGCTGGCCCGGCGCGATCCCTTGGCGCCGGCACGTCTCGGCGATCAGGCGCTCGGCCAAGACCGCTGTTTCCTGGTAGGCCACCATCCAACCGACCACGTAGCGGCTGAAGACGTCCAGGATCACGTACAGGTAGTAGTAGGTCCACTTCGTCGGTCCCAGGAGCTTGGTGATGTCCCAGCTCCACAGCTCGTTCGGCTGCGACGCCAGCAGCTCGGGCGCCGCATACCGGGGATGCCGCAGGACATCGCGCCGCTCCCGGACCTCCTGCTGCGCCGCCAGGAGGCGATACATGGTGCGCTCCGAGCACAGGTACTGGTCCTCGTCGAGCAGGGTCGCGTAGACCTGGGCCGGCGCCAGATCCCCGAAGCGGGGCTCGTGCAGCATCGCGAGCACCGCCTGCCGCTCGGCGGGTCCCAGCGCGCGGGCCGCATGCCGCGGCGGCGGCGGGGGCGACGGCTGGCGACTGCGGTAGTACGTCGCCCGGGGCACACCGAGCGCCCGGCACGTCGGCGCCACGCCCAACTCGGGCGCCCGATCCTGGATCACCCGCATCAGCGCGGCCCGTTGCTCGCGGGCAGCTCGAGGCCCAGGAGCTCCGCAAGTTTTTTTTGGACCTCGACCAGGGCCTCGGCACGCTCCGCGCGCGCCTGCCAGCGCCGATTGTCCCGCTCCAGCTCCGCGATCCGCTTCTGCCGGGGGTCGGGCCGCGCCGGCGTCGGACCCCGCCGCTTCGCGCCCAACGCCGCCAACTCACCGCGCTGCTGCGCCGCGCGCCACGCCGCCAGGTGCGAGGAGTACAAGCCTTCGCGCCGCAACAGCGCGCTCACCTCGCCCGGCCGGCGACAGGCTTCGGCTTCTCGCAAGACCCGACGCTTATACTCGGCGCTGAACCGCCGCCGCTGGGCCTTAGCCACGACCTCCACGTCACGCTCGGTCCCCATCACCGGTGATACCCCGCTCTGAAACGTTCTCTCAAGCACCCGCTCGGTACCCACCGCCAACACCCCGGTCATCGTCGTCTGCTCCTTCGCCCTCTCCACTAAACTACCAGGGGGCTGCTGTCTCACTCATATTGGCAGAGAGGGAGGGACGCACGGACAACCGACAAGGGCCCTACGGCAAGCGCAGAAAGAACGCTACTGGGCTTGACGCGGAGCGTCGCTTCACAGAAGGAACTTGCTTCCACCGATCCGAATATCCGGGCGGGTCGGCGGCGCGTCAATGACGCAGCGGGTCGGTTTCGGTCGCTGGGCGGGTGCGGAACCTGGGTGCGTGGGGGGTGTTCGGGCCCGGCGAGGGGTGTGGCTGGGTGCTGAAGCGGTCGGCGAGCGCCGGGCGGTGAGCGGCGGGCACGCGAGGGGCTCGACCTCGTAGATGCGCCGCGGGCACGGAGGCACAGACGCACAGGGGCACAGACGCACAGGGGCACAGACGCACGGACGCACGGACGCACAGACGCGCTCGGGTCCCCCGGGTCCGGCTGGCGTACCAGCCGTAGTAGCGCGTCATCACCTGGCCGGGATCGGGGATGTGGGTGAGGAGCCGGGCGAGAAACTCGAGCGGGTCGAGGGTCTGGGTGCCGGCCGTGGGCCCGTCGCTCTTGTGTTCTTTCTACAATCATGAAACTCTATCTCCGCGTCAGGACGGCTCTTCGTCAAAGGAGCAACGAGGTCTCACGGGTTCTTCCGATGGAAGGAGCACACTACGATGGAGTATTCGGAGTTGATCGCCGCGCGTTACAGCGTGAGAGCATACCGCCCCGACCCGGTCGAGGACGAGAAGTTGAGGGCTGTTCTGGAAGCGGCGCGCCTGGCGCCAACCGCCGATAATCGGCAGCCCTTTCAACTGGTGGTGATGCGCACAGCCGGGCGCGCGGAAGAGATCGGGAGAATCTACCCTCGCCCGTGGTTCGTCCAGGCTCCGCTGGTGATTGCCGTCTGTGCGATTTCGTCGCAGGCCTGGGTGCGCGAAAGTGACCGCTTCAATGCCCACCTGATCGATGCGGCCATTGTAGCCGACCACCTGATTCTGGCGGCAACCAACCTGGGACTGGGCACCTGCTGGATCGCGGCGTTCAACGTGGAAGCCGCGCGCAGTGTATTGCAGCTCCCCCCTGAAGCCGAGCCAGTCGTCTTCACGCCCCTCGGCTATCCTGCCGACCTGCCTGGACCCAGAATCCGCAAACCGCTGGCTGATCTGGTGCGCTACGAACGTTGGTAGGAGATCGGGCTCTTGTTGACCTCATCTTCGGTCATCGCCTATTGATGGAGCACTTCGCAGGAACATGCACGGAGTAACCAATTCACCCCGTGTTTCCCTTTCACCGTCCCCGCCAATCCCTCACCACCTATTTCCACTGTCTCGATTGTGGACATACCTTCCGCCGCGAGATTCCACGCACTTACATCCGCTAGGACTTCCCTTCGTGCCGATCCGACCGATCCGAACATCCGGGCGGGTCGTCGGCGCGTCGATGACGCTACGGGTCGGGCCCGGCACGGGTCGCGGCTGGGTGCTGAAGCGGGCGGCGCGCGCCCGGTGCTGAGCGGCGGACACACCGATGGGCCCCGGAGCCGGAAGTAGGGAGCTGGGAGCAGGGAGCAGGGAGCGTTCAGCGCTCCGGGCCCGGTGCACGAGGATGCGGGTGATGACCGCCGGGTCGGTGATGACGGCCACGATGCGCATCGGGGCGGCACACCGCGGGCACGCGAGGGGATCGACCTCGTAGATGCGCCGGAGCAACTCC
>Ga0315284_10015003_pt1 | contig 11013 bp, 10 predicted proteins | sample YL17G09_16_MG_FD_203696 | JGI IMG/M metagenome (GOLD analysis project Ga0315284, IMG submission 203696) | Sediment microbial communities from Yellowstone Lake, YNP, Wyoming, USA - YL17G09_16 | ecosystem: Environmental > Aquatic > Freshwater > Lake > Sediment | place: USA: Wyoming | collected...
GGTGATCCTGAAACCCGCCAACCGCTCCATGAAACCCATCACTGTTTTGCCGGAAAACATCGAAATTCAGGGAAAGGTGGTGGGTGTTGTCCGCAAGCTCCGGTAGTCAGGTCGCAGAGGAAAAAAGAATCTACTTTCTCTGAACCGATAGGCTTTTCAGAGGTTGCTGGCCGTTAACCTTGCGGGCTGGTTGCTGACCTGGAGTGCTACTTCAGCGTGACGGGGCTATCTGGAAGCTCGGCTGGCGCTGTAGCATTCACTGCAATAGACCGGCTTGCCCTGTCGGGGCTGGAACGGGACCTGGCATTCCTTGCCGCACTGGGCACAAACCGCGGGGTACAGTTGGCGCGGCGATGGATTGCCCGTGCCACCTTCTCCGCCGGTCGTGCGCCGCTTCTGGCGACAATTCAGACAGCGCTTGGGCTCGTTCGCGTAGCCCTTGGAAGCAAAGAACTCCTGCTCCCTGCCGGTAAACGTGAATGGATTACCGCACTCGACACATGTGATTTGCTTGTCCTCGTAGGTCACTGGATGCGCTCCTCCGTTATTGTTCTATGGTCCGTTGAGGTCATCCAGCACTTGGGGATAGACTTGGCGCGCCTGGTATCAACCGACAAGTACCCGGTAACCTGAACCGAAACCACTGGTCAGTATTGTACAACGGAAATTTGCAAAATGCAACTGGCGTAAAACAATGCTATAATACGGAAACTCGCCTAGCCCGCAGGAGAAGGTCAGAAAAATATGGAAGACTTATCTTACGCCCGGCTGATTGTGAACCCGGCCGCCGGCGCGGGCAAAACCGGAAAGCACTGGCCCAGAATCGGGGCGTTCCTGAAAAAGCTCGGGGTCAAGTTTGAATACGATATCACTGAGGCGCCGGGACATGCTGTTGAACTCGCCAGGGCGGCTGTGGGCAAGGGCTACAGGCTCATCATATCCGTCGGGGGCGATGGCACCATCAACGAGGTCGTTAACGGACTGTACGACGCCGGCCGTCTGAAAGATGTTCAGCTTGGCATCATCGGCACCGGGACAGGCGGCGATTATATCCGCACGCTGGGAGTTTCCAGGAATTACCAGGAGGCTTGCCAGCACCTGCTCCATCCCACCAGAATGACCGTGGACCTGGGCGTGGTCGAGCACACCGTCGACGGGCAGAAAAAACAGAGACTGTTCACCAACTTCGCCGGACTTGGCTTTGACGCCGAGGTAGTCCGTGCCACCACAAAGAAATTCAAAAAGTTAGGCAGTGTCCCGTCATACCTCATGGGTCTGTTCACCACCCTGGTAGCCTACCGCAACCGTGAATTGACCATTAAAATCGATGGCAAGACGGAAGAGCGCAAGGTGTGCACCGTCATCATGAGCAACGGCAAGTACGGCGGCGGCAGTATGTTCATCGCGCCCCAGGCTGACATTAAGGATGGACTGCTGGATGTGGTCATCATCGGCGATGTAAGCAAGCCCGACCTGCTGGCTTCCCTGCCCCGCATCTACCGCGGCACTCATCTCACGCATCCCAAAATCACCCTGAGACGCGCCCGCGAGGTGGAGATACAATCGAAACTCAGCATTGCGCTCCAGGCGGATGGGGAGCTACTCGGCGAAGCCCCGGCCCGCTTCAGCATCCTGCCTGCGGCACTGACGGTGCTTACATAGAACTTGGAACTTGTCCCGGGCAATTGAATATCGGGAGGTGAATAATGGCTTACCGTGCTTTCGTAACTCCCCGGCATATCTACTACGGTCCCGGTGCCCTGCAAAGTCTCTCCCAGGTAGGCGGGCAAAGAGCGCTTATCGTCACCGATGCCGGCGTTCGCGCCCAGGGAATCGTGGAGAAAGTCCAGCAGATTCTGACTCCCCTCGGCATCCAGTCCGCCGTCTTCGATAAGGTGGAGCCAGACCCGTCCAGAGAGACAGTCGCCGCCGTTTTTGCCCTGGCGCAGGAGTTCAAGCCGGACCTGTTCATCGGCCTCGGTGGCGGCTCTTCTATCGATGCCGGCAAGAGCGCCTGGATTCTCTACGAAAACCCGGACATGGCAAAAATGCCGTTCCTCGATTTCCTGCGGGAAGTGCCGCGACGCGAACTGCGCAAGAAGGCACGATATGTCGCCATCGCCACCACCAGCGGCACCGGCTCAGAGGTGACCTCCGCCGCCGTCGTCACCGACCGCTCTGTCAGCCCGCCGTACAAAGCCGGGTTCGGGTCACGGCACCTTGTCCCTGACGTGGCCATCGCCGACCCGGAGCTTGCCGCCAGCATGCCGCCTGCCGTTACGGCAAATTCCGGGTATGATGCGCTGGTCCATGCCACTGAATGCTACGTGCTCACGGCGCCCTCGGACATGGTGGACTCGCTGGCAATCTGGTCAGCGAAGACCATCCTTGAGTGGCTCCCGCGTGCCTTTACCCACGGCGATGATATGCAGGCGCGGGACAAGATGCACCTTGCCGCCCTCCAGGCGGGAATCGCTTTTTCCAACGGACGGCTGGGCGTGGTGCATGGACTCGCCCATGAAATCGGAGCGACTTTCGGCGTGCCACATGGACGGGCCAATGCCTTCATGCTCTGCCAGTGTTTCGCTTTCCTCTATCCCACCCACAAAGCCCGCCTCGTCAGCCTGGCAACTCTTTTGGGCGTGTCCGGCAGAGACGACCATGCGCGCGTGAACAATCTCCTCATCGACTTCGATAACCTGAAGAAGAAGGTGGGCATCCCGCTGGCGATGAAGCAGTCCGGCGTGGATAAAAAACGGTTCGACGAGATGCTGGAGCCGATTTCCATCGACTACATGAGCCAGATGGCGCGTTCACCGATCATCAGCCGCCAGAGTGCGGAGGAGCGCCGCTTGGCCGGCGTGCCTGTCTCCACGGAAGAAGTGAAAGAACTTTTCCTGCACGCCTGGAACGGCACCAGACCGGAGCTTGCCTGAAAATCACGCGAAATACTTCAGGAAAGTGAAGAAAGAATAGAGCCGCGCCCCGAATTGCGCCGTTGAACCAATAGCACCTGCCGGACGACAGAACCTGCTTCGAGTTGGTAAAATTAAAGTAATCGTATGGGCAATATTCCTGAAAAAAGCGTGTGGGCGCTCCTGGAACAGCAGGACGGCAAGCTGGGAGATGGGTCGCTGGAACTTGCAGGAGAAGCCGCCCGACTCGCCCTAAAATTGAAAACCGAAGCTATCGCCGTCGTGCTCGGAAACTTGCCCGCCGACCAGGTCAGTCTACTCGCCCAGCACGGCGCCAAAAAGATTGTCATCATTGACCATCCGGCGCTGAGCGAACCGTCGGTGGAAGTCCGCGCCAGCCTGCTTGCCGCCTTAATCAAAGCTCACTCGCCGGAGATTGTCCTGGCCATCGATAGCGTCAGCGGCAGTGACCTGGCAGTACGCATCGCCACGCAACTGAACACCGGGCTGGTCACCGCCTGCGACCGGGTGGATACAAACCCGGAGGGCGTCCTGGTGGATACCAAGCCCGTCTACGCCGGCAAGGCGGCGGCGATGTGCGCCACGTCCGGTGCAAAACCCCAGATGGCGACCGTCAATCTGGATGCGCTCGACCTGAAGACTCCCAACCCGAAGAATACCGCGGAAGTTATTACACTCACACCCGAATTCCAGCCGCCGTCGGCGCGCGTGCGGAAGGTGGGGTTCATCAAAGGCGACCCGAAGTCCATACCGCTCACGGAAGCCGAAATTGTGGTTTGCGCGGGCATGGGAATCACCGCAAAGGAAAATCTGAAACTGGTGGAGGACCTGGCGAACGCCATCGGCGGGTCAGTGGCGGCGACACGGCGCGTGGTGGACGAAGGCTGGGTGGGTCTGCCGCGCCAGGTGGGGCTGACCGGCAAGACGGTGCGCCCGCGGCTATACATCGCCTGCGGCGTCTCCGGGGCAATACAGCACACACTCGGCATGAAAGATTCGCGGGCAATTATCGCCGTCAATATCGATAAGAACGCACCCATTTTTAAAATCGCCGACGTAGCAATACTTGGCGACGTGCTGAAAGTCCTGCCAGCGCTCACCGCGCATCTGAAGCAGGCGCTGGCGCAGGTCCAGAAACCCACCGTCGGCAATGTGCTCAACGCCGCGGCTTCATTAAAGGCAAAGTAATATGAATATCATCGTTTGCGTAAAACAGGTCCCGGATGTAGAGGGCAAGGTCGTTGTCGAGAAGGGTGTCATCTCCATCAGCGCCCTGGTACCCGGTGACGTCATGAACTCCCTCGACCTCGTTGCGCTGGAAGAGGCCCTGAGCTTGCGCGGCAAAGCCGGCGGCCGTGTCACGGTACTGAGCCTGGGGAAAACCGCCGCCGAAGAGAGTCTGCGCCGGAGCCTGGCGATGGGCGCGGATGAAGTTGTTTTGCTCTCCGACGCCGCCTTCGAAAACCTGGACAGCTTCGGCACGGCGCTGGTGCTGGCGAAAACCATTGCCTCACAGCCGCACGATGTCATTCTCTGCGGGCAGAAGGCCGACGATACGCAGTCGGGAATGACCGGCGTCTGCCTTGCGCAAATCCTGGGACTGCCAGTGGTGCGGAACGTGGTCAGGGTGGAATTACAGAAGGACAAACTGCGGCTCAACCGCAAGCTGGAGAAAGGCAACCGCGAGGTGGTCGAATGCCCTCTGCCGGCGCTCCTCACTGTGGAAGCCGGTGAGACAAAGCCACGCCACACCACCATTCGCGGCGTCCTCCGGGCACGGAAAGAGCCTATCAGGAAGCTCTCCGCACAGGAACTGGGACTTGCGCCCGAAGACCTAGGGAAGACCGTAAAAGTCAGGGTACTCAACATCACGCCGCCCAAGCCAAAGATGAAAGGCCTATTCGTGCCCGATTCCAAGATGTCGTCCGCGGCCAAGATGACGGCAATTATGGGCGGCGGGCTGGTGCAGAAAAAGAGCAACATACTTGAAGGCGACCCCGAGAAAATCGCCCAGCAGGTCGCCCAGTTCCTCAAGAAAGAGAAGCTAATACAGGGATAGTAGGTCATCTCTGATATGCAAAGACTTGCTCCGAAAGGAATATTTTTCGACCTGGTGGACACGCTGGTTATCCATGACGTTCCTTCGGCGTGGCCCGTTTTCATGGAAGCTCTGAGGGACTGTCTTAATCCACACGGCTTGGCGCTTGCTCCAGCAGTTTTCAGTAGACAGTGCGAATTGTGTTTCCAGGGGACGCCGCCGCTGGAAAGCGGAGATGGTTTCACAGTGTTTGAAAGGCGCATCTGGTCATTTTGTAGTGACGCGGGACTCGCCGTGACAAGCGCTGATGCGAAGAAGACTGCCACCCATATAATCGGAGTCTGGAGACAGCACATTTCGCTTGATCCCGATTGTCACCACGTTCTGGAAACGCTTGGTCGGAGAAAAACGCTTGCCCTGGTCTCTAACTACGACCATCCGCCGGCGATACGGCAGGTAATAGCCGATATGAAACTGGAAAAATACTTCTCGGTTATAATTATCTCAGGAGAGGTTGGCTACCAAAAGCCCGACCCAGAAATTTTCAATCTGGCTCTACGGAAGACAGGCCTCTCACCAAACGAAGTTATACACGTGGGAGATTCCGATGACGACGTGAACGGCGCCATCTCGGCTGGAATCTTGCCCATCCGTATCATCAGACCGGTAGTCGGTGTTAGTAACGCCCCGGCCGAAAGACAAGGCGTCAGGACAATCGGAGACTTGAAGACTCTCCTTGAACTCATAAGGTAACTGACTACGGGCTCTACCCCTTGCCCCTGTGCTTCCTCAGTATATCCCAGTACGCCCCGCGCGCCCCTTCCTGGATGAAGCGGCTGAGCAGTTCGTCACCCGCGTAGTTATAGCTCCCCTTTTCACCCGGCGCCGCCAGCATCATGAACCGCGGGTCGTCACCCACCAGTCTCCTCACAAATCCGGCAGGGTCTTTCCCCAGTGCTGGCGAAACATAAAAGAGCGGCGTTTCCGCATTACCGCCATCCGCCGGATGCAGTCCCTTCTTGACCCGCCCGCTCGCCACCTCCCGCCCGAACTCGGTTCCCGGGTAGACCCTCAGTCCCACCGCAATCCCGGCCCCGGCGACTTTATATTGTCCGATGCGCTCCAAGGTCGTCTGCAAGGTCTCTTTCGTTTCGCCGGGTCCCCCCACCAGGAAATCGAACAGGTAGTTGATGCGCGCCCGGTTGAGCAGACCGGTCAGGTGCTGCACGTTATAAGCGCGGTAGCTTTTGCCGAGACGCCGCAACTGCCCATCATCCAGCGAGTCCACGCCGAAATTAATGCCGGCACATCCTGCTTTTTTCATGAGCGACGCCAGTTCACGGTCGAATGGCGCCGGCGCGCAATAGGTGTACCAGTGGATTTTATCCGCGAGTCCGCCGTTAATCAGAGCGCGGCAGACCTCCTTGGCGTGTTTGATGGGCAGATTGAATTCGGCGTCACCGAGGTGGAACCACGTCACGCCCTGCGCCAGCAGGTTGCTGAACTCCTGTGCCACCGCCTCCGGCGGGCGCAGGCGGATGCGCTTGCCTTTAGCCACCGGGTCAGCGCAAAAAACGCAGGGTTGGCCGCAACCACGTTTTGTCTCGATGCCGACCATCCCGCCCTGCTCTTCGTAGCGCTTGTTATCAAAGACACGGCGGGTATGCGCTGGCAATCCGGCAAGGTCGACCTCCTCACGCCGGTTGACCACAATGGAACTGTCGTGCCTGAGGACCAGGTTCGGCAAGGACTCGTAGCTCTCGCCTGACAGAAGCGCCTTTGCCAGCCAGACCACTGTATCTTCGCCATCGCCGTTTATGCCGCCATCCGCGCCGGTCGCCAGCACCGCCGTCTCAGGCATAATGGAAAAGCCCACCCCGCCCAAAAAGACGGGCGCATTCGTGTACTTCTTCACTTCGGCCACAACTTCCCGTATCCATGGCAGGAAAGACTGGCCGGAGATGAACGAACAATCGTCCGTGTTCCTGACAGAGACGCCCACCAGCAGGGGTTCGCCGGCTTTCAGGTCTGTCGAGATCGCCACGCGCCAGTCCGGCTCAAAAACGAGGTCGATGACCCGCACCGGCAAGCCCGCCTGGAGCAGTGCTTCGGCGACATATTCCAACCCCACCGGGCTGACCGGCGGACGCACGGTATTGGCGTTGATAAGGACGACTTCTCGCGCCATTGCTCAATCCAGCGGCGGGTATTTGTCCGCCCACGGCTGGGCGCGCTCAAAAGCCGCCGAAGCCTTCAGGACAGTTGCCTCGTCATATTTGCGCCCCACCACCTGCAGACCGATCGGCAAGCCATCGTCGGTGAACCCGCAAGGCACGGAAGCGGCCGGTTGTCCCGTGATATTGAATGGATAGGTGAACGGCATCCAGGCAATGGACGTCACCTTCTTGCCATTAATTTCAGACGGACCGTAAATCCCGATGGGGAAAGCAGGCACAGCCAGCACCGGTGTCAGGAGCAGGTCGTACTTATTGAAAAACACACGTATCTTCTCCCAGTATTCCAGGTGCGCCATCCGCGCCTTCACGTAGTCGCGCGCCAAGATGTCCTTACTCCGTTCGACGAATGCAGCCAGGCCCGGGTCGAATTTATCACCCCACTTCGGCAGTTCATCGTAAAGCTGTGCCGCCACGGCCGCGGAGACCTGCGTGGAAAACGCCGGTTGCGGGTCGGCGGCATCAGGGTGCGCCTCCTCCACGTTACACCCCAGCCTGGCGAAGACCTTCGCGGCTTTTTCGATTGCTTTCGCCACGCGCGTATCCACCGTGGCATAGCCCATGTCCCGTGTCCAGGCAACCTTCATGCCATTGATACTGAGATTGCCACGGACGGCGGCAAGGTAGTGCGGCGCTTTTTGCGGGATGGAATAGAAATAGCGTTCGTCGTAGCCCGCCATGACCTCGAGCATCAACGCGGCATCGGCCACGGTGCGGGTAATGGGGCCACTGACCGAAAATCCTTCCCACAAGCCCGGAAATCCCGGCGATTGCGGCACCCGTCCGAAGGTTGTCTTCAGCCCGTAGACGCCGCAGAAACTGGCTGGCGTGCGGATAGAACCACCGCCATCGCTGCCCTGTGCCAGCGGACCCAGGCAGGCAGCCACAGCCGCTGCGGCGCCGCCGCTTGACCCACCCGTGGTGCAGTCTGTATTCCAGGGGTTCCGTGACACACCGAAAACGGGGTTGGTGGTAACGCCAATCCAGCCGAACTCCGGCGTATTCGTCTTGCCCAGGATAATGGCGCCCGCCGCTTTCAGCCGTTCCACAAAAATCGAGTCCTGGTCCGGCACGAAGTTTTCATACATCTTTGAGCCGCCGGTGGTGCGGATGCCTTTGGTGAAAGCCAAATCTTTAATGGAGACGGGAATCCCGTGGAGCGGCCCCAATGGTTCGCCTTTCATTACCTTGCGCTCCGCCTTCTTCGCCTCAGCGCGAGCGCTTTCCGGCACGAGTGTGCAGTAGGCATTGATTTTGGGGTTGATTTTGCCGATGCGTGCCAGGACCGCGTCCATCACCTCCACCGGCGATATTTTCTTCGTCTTGATAGCCCGGCGCAGTTTCAGTGCCGGCATGCGGCAGATTTCAAACTCGTCCATGATAACCTCCCTCAGTTTCGATTATAGACTCTGGCGCCATCTGTGAAAATCCAGGACATTTTCCAGAGCGCGGACAGCACGCTCCATGGTGGGAAAGACGGGCACGCCGCCCTCCTGGAAGCGGGGCAGGGTATCCCGGGCTTCGGCCATTTCCTCCGGAGTGGTATACGGCAGTACGGCCAGAACGGGCTTGGCGGTCTTTTGCCGCACGTTAAGCACCGCCTTGATGTCCGCCTCAAGGACTTCTTTCGCAAACATGAAGGTGCCCGTCCGCGACAGCAGCATCAGGATGTCGATGTTCGCGTCGCAGGCCAGGATTTCGAAGATGCGGGCAAGCTCGCGCCGGTTCCTGCCCACGTCTGTATCCAGGGGGTTGCGGTAGCTCCCGCCCACCAGGCTGAAAAAGGTGGCAAGCTCGTCATAGGACTCTTTTGAAAGCGGCGGTACACGCAAGCCCGAGCCAGCGAGAATATCCGTGATGGCAATTGATTGCCCGCCGGCACCGCCCGCCACCCCCACCCTATCGCCGGTGAATTCCGGCAGGAAGAGCAGGGCTTTCAGTGTGTCGATAAGCTCCTCCATACCTGCCACCGGGATGGCGCCGCACTGCTTTACCAGCGATTGCCAGATTACCGCCGGGACAGCCAGCGAACCGGTGTGCGAGGCGATGGCGCGGCCGCCATCCGCGGTGATGCCACCCTTCCAGATGACCACCGGTTTTTTGGCGACGACCTCCCGCAAGACCTTGAAGAAACGCCGCCCGTTCCGCACGCCTTCCAGGTACATGGCAATGACCTTGATTTCGGGGTCGCGGGCGAAGTATTCCAGGAAATTGCTGGCATCCAGCACAATGCCGTTGCCGTAGCTCACCGACTTGTTGAGCAGAAGTCCCTGCGGGTATGCCTCCCGGCTAAAATTCATGGCATGGCCGCCGCTCTGCGTGATGAGACCAATAGAGCCGCAGACGCCGCTGTATTGCTCGGATATTTGCCGCAAACCGATTTTCGGGGTGAAAATCCCCCGGCAATTGGGTCCAATAATGGGGAACCGCGCCCGTTCCGCCAGGTCCGTCAGCGCCTGTTCCAGTCTTGTACCCTCCTCCTCGGCGGTTTCCGCAAACCCGGACGTGAAGAAGTGCACCGCACCGGCGCCTTTGGCGATGCAATCCGCCAGAATCTGGGGCGCCAGCGCCCGCGGCGTATTGACGATGACGTAGTCCACCAGTCCGGGAATATCGAGCAGGCTGGTGTAGTTTTCTATGCCGAGCGCCCTGATTCCCTCAATGGATTCCGGGTTGACCTGCACGGAATAGACTTTGCCCTGAAAGGTGGACAGATTTTTCAGCCAGTGGAAACCGCCGCTCTTGCTATCTCCAACCACAGCGACTATCTCAGGGTTAAACGCCCTCCGCAGGCGAGAAAAATCAGTTTCCAGCACGTTTGCCCTCCAAATTGACCGAAAATCATTATAGCATCATTGACGTTGTCCTGCCCTCTGCATATACTGGTAGTTAGTACCTGAAGGAGTGACACAGCCATGAGAAAAAGCCGGCTCGTCGCCATCATTCTGGTTTTCGCGGCGCTCGCCGTGACGCTGACATCGTGCGGAGGCAAATCTGTTCAGACCACGACGGCGGCACAGAGCACCAAGACCGGGCAGAAGAAATGGTCGGCGGCGCCACCGATGACCATCGACCAGAATAAAGAGTATACCGCCACCATCAAGACCAACTACGGTGACATCACCGTCCAGCTTTTTCCGAAGGACGCGCCACTGGCTGTAAACAATTTCGTTTTTCTCGCCCGCCAGGGCTACTTCGATGGGGTCAAATTTCACCGGGTACTGAAAGGCTTTGTTATTCAAAGCGGTGACCCGACCGGCACCGGCGCCGGCGACCCCGGTTATAGCTTTGCGGATGAGAAAATCACCCGCGACTACATCGGCGGCACACTCGCCATGGCGAATGCCGGAGCCAATACCAACGGGAGCCAGTTCTTCATTTGTCTTGCCAATTTGACCGGCAGACTCCAGAAAGCCTATACGATTTTCGGCATCGTCCAGACCGGCATGGACGTCGTGCTGAAAATCGGGGACGTTGCCGTCAAACTGGCGAATGGCGAGCTTTCCTCGCCCACCGTTGACGTTCACATCAATACCGTTGTCATCACCGAGAAGTAGCGCCGCGCAAGAGCACTTGAGCCTGCACTGTTGATAAATCCTGCGGAGGTAACCCGTGGAGAAGAGACCGGATTCGCAATCTGCTAAACACAAGACATATACAAAAGCCCCGGCGCTGACAATCGAGAAGAACAAGAAATATACGGCGACGTTGGAAACGAGCAAAGGCAGCCTGGTGGTGGAGCTTTTCGCCACAGATGCGCCTGCGACCGTTAACAACTTCGTCTCCCTGGCGCGCGAGGGTTTTA
>Ga0315284_10015005_pt1 | contig 11012 bp, 11 predicted proteins | sample YL17G09_16_MG_FD_203696 | JGI IMG/M metagenome (GOLD analysis project Ga0315284, IMG submission 203696) | Sediment microbial communities from Yellowstone Lake, YNP, Wyoming, USA - YL17G09_16 | ecosystem: Environmental > Aquatic > Freshwater > Lake > Sediment | place: USA: Wyoming | collected...
GCGCGGCACCGGCCGTCGTTACGGTTCCCGCCGCGTCGCCGTCTGCGCGTGGGCACGCTCGCGCCGAGTTGCGCTATCCTTCCGCGGGCGCCAGCGCCCGTGGGCCCGTAGCTCAATGGTAGAGCGGGGGACTCTTAATCCCTAGGTTCAGAGTTCGAATCTCTGCGGGCTCACCAGATTCTGAGCACGAAAGAGCCCCCGGAGTCACCTCTGGGGGCTCTTCGCTGCCCGCCGTACCACCCGCCGTGCCACCCGAGGCGCCGCCCTTGGCCGCTGGCGGACTCGCCCAGGATCCCGGCCGTGCGGTCGGCCGAGCGCTCTGCGCCGACCCAGCGGGCTTCTCAGAGGGAGCAGGAAGGGTGCTCGCGGATCATCCGACTCGCCGGAGCCATGTCATCGAGGCTGCCGAGGTAAACCGGCGACGACATCCGCCGCGACCGGCCCCAGAATCCAGGCGCGGCCCTGGGCATCGTGAAAGCGCGCCTGACCTCCGAGCACAACGAACGCCGCGTCGAATCCAATACGGGAGGCTCCAGTGTTCCCGTGGCTGTTGCCCGAAGGAGGCCGCCTTCTCCGCGTCAGTCGAGCGCCCTTTCTCTCGATGGTCCCGGCGGATACGCTCGCCTGCTCCACACTCGACAATCCTTCCTCCGACGCTCGTGACGGCCAGGCATGACTGGCCGAGCGTACGGGGGATGCGGGTCGGGGGTGGGCCAGTTCTGGCGATCAAACGCCCTCAAAGGTTGGGCCAGTTCAGGTTGTCGTACCCAGCCTCTGGATCTCGCTCGGCTCTCTGGAAGTCGGTGCAGGAGTCTTGATGCACGGCGCCAAACCCGGGGCTGGCCGCCGCGGTCCGGCTGACGAAGCCCCGCCTTCTCGGTCAGGCGGTGCCCGTCGCTCGCAGGATGACGTTCGCCTGGGCCGAGCACTCACCGGTCCGGACGATGCTCTTGGCCTCGCGGACGAGGGCGCGGAAGTCGGAGTAGGAGACCTCGACGCGCTCCACGTCCGGCAGGAGACGTTCGTATTCGGCGAGCAGTCCTGGGCTCTCCTCAATGATCTCCCGACACACGATGTAGGCCTCCACCCGCAGCTCGGTTAGGACCGTGGCCAGTACCTCGACCATCGAGGGGACCCCGGGCCGAAGAGCCATGTCGATCCGGTCAGCATCGCGGGGAATGGGGTGTCCGGCGTCTGCGAGAACCAGCAGGTCGCGATGGCCCAGCCCGGCGATTGCCCGCGAGATCTCGCGGTTCAGCAGCGGCATCTTCTTCACGGTCACTCCTGTTGTCGTCTGGCCGGATGGATGGGGTCAGCGCAGGGGACGGCGGAAGATCACAGCCTGCCGGCGACAGCAAGCTCCCGGAGCTCCGTCACGCGGGCCCTCCCGAGACGCCGACACCGAGGACGTCGACGCCCGGATTGGCGGCGAGCGCTTCACGGGCGGCTTCCACCAACGCGGTGACCCACCAGTGAGGCCGCTGCTCACGAGTCCCGTCGGGTCCCTCGATCAGCTCATGCGCGGCCCGGCCCAGCGCGAGGGGCGTTCCGTCGGTTGCATCGATGAGGATCGCCTTCGTCGACTGGGTTCCACAGTCGATCCGAAGGTAGGCGCCGGCCACTAGTTGGCCGGAGTTGCGGCCGAGCCGCCGTTCTGGTCGACATGAATAAACGACATGATCTGCTCGCTCATCGCCGCGTAGTCGCGGCTGTTGTCAATCTCGCCGCTGATTCTCCCCCGATTCATCACCAAGATCCGGTCAGCGAGCTTGATGACCTCGGGCATGTCGCTCGAGATCAAGAGAATCCCGAGACCCTGGGAGGCAAGCTCCCATAGAAGCTCATGAAGATATGCCTTGGTGCGGACGTCAATTCCGGCCGTTGGCTCGTCGACGATCAGGACGCGTGCCTTCGCCGCCAGCCATTTGGCGACGCTGACCTTCTGCTGGTTGCCACCACTGAGGGTGGCGACCGGTGTCGACAGAGACGGGGCTCGGATATCGAGGCGCTCCGCGTACGGCCTGACGGCATCGTTGACCGACCGGACGGGTATCCACCCGAAATGCTTCGCCAGCCGCCGCCAGATCGTGATCGACACGTTTGCAGCGACGGAGTGGATGAGGATCAGGCCCTCGTCCTTCCGGTTCTCGCTGACATAGCCGATCCCGTACCGTTCGAGCGCCTCCCGTGGATTGCGGATCCGGACCTGCTTCCCAGCGACTCGGATGTCGCCTCCGATCAGCCTGTCCATGCCGATGATGGTCTTCGCGGTCTCGCTCCGTCCCGCGCCGACGAGGCCGTAGAGCCCGACGATCTCACCGGCGTGGATCGCCAAGTCGACGCCTTCGGCGCCCGTTTCGTTGACGAGCGAATGGCATGCGAGGAGCTCCTCGTGATCATGCTCGGGCCGGTCGGGCAGGGTGGCGACAACCTCCGCCCGGCCGATCATCTGGGTCACCAGCCGGTCGCGCGTCATGCCGGCGACACCTTGGTCGTGACCGACGATCTTGCCGTCACGCAGGACCGTCACTCGGTCGCAGAAGGCGAAGATCTCCTCGAGTTTGTGACTGACAAAGACGATAGCGACGCCCTGGTTGCGCAGGCGGCGGAGGACCCTGAAGAGGACGTCGGCCTCGGTCGGGGTGATGGAAGCAGTCGGTTCGTCAAGTAGAAGGATCTTGCTCTGATGGCTGAGCGCCCGGGCGACCTCCACGAGCTGCCTCTGGGCGACGCTCAGCTGGCTGACGGGAACATCGGCGTCGACGTGGACTTCGAGGCGATCAAGCCAACGCTGCGCGTCCTCCCGCAGGCGCCGGCGATCCACGAAGAGGCCGCCGCGGCGCGGGATCTGCTCGAGCATGATGTTCTCGCCGCCAGTGAACCGACTCACGAGGTTCCGTTCCTGGTGAACGACGGCGATCCCGGCCTCTAGCGCATCGCGGGCGGAGCGGAACGCGACATCCCGTCCGTAGACGATGAGCTGGCCGGCGTCGGGGCGGTAGTTCCCTGTAACGATCTTGATCAGGGTCGTCTTGCCGGCGCCGTTCTCGCCCACCAGGGCGTGGATCTCGCCGGATCGGATCTCGATCGAGACATCGTTGACTGCAAGGACGCCGGGGAACTGCTTGCTCACCCCGCGGGTCTCGAGCGCGATCGGCCGCTCATCGTGGCTCATGGTGCTAGCGTCGCCCGGGGTGGCGATGGGGTCCGTTGCACTGGCCGCGGCGATCATGGGTGCGACAACCTCGCGGCTGGCTGGGCGGATGCCAAGCGGCTCCTCCCACGGCCTCGGTACAGAGTCCGGAACCGGCTGAGGCTGATGGCGCCGAGGATGAGGGCGCCGAGTAGGAACTCAACCCAGAACGGATCCGCTTGGGCCAACACCAGGCCGTTGTCGAGGAGCGCCACGAGACCTGAGGCCAAGGCTGTGCCGATGATGGAGACAAAGCCGCCCTCGAGAGCCGCCCCACCCAGGATCGGTCCCGCGAAAGACGGCATCAGCCAGTTCTGCCCGATCGTCGGCTGTCCCGATCCAAAACGGGCCATGAGTAGCACGGCAGCGATTGCGGCTAGGACACCCGACAGGACGTGGGCACCGATGACGAGGCGATTGACGGGCAGACCCGACAGCTCCGCTGCTCGCGGATTGCCGCCGAGCGCGAACAGCTGACGCCCGAAGACAGTTGTCCGGAGAATGACGGCGAGCATGATGCCGAGGACAATGGCCCAGACAAAGAGGTGCGGAATCGGGCCAGTCCGAGCCTGTCCGAAGGCGACGAACTCAGCCGGCAGGTTGTAGTACGGGATGGCACCGGTGATCCCGAGGTTGATGCCCGAGTAGACGCTTGCGGTCGCCAGAGTGACGATGAACGGGTTGATACCGGTGCGGATCGTGACCACCGCGTTCATCAAGCCCATCAGGGCACCGCAGAGGATGCCGATCGTGACCGCGAGCGGGATCGGCAGGCCGTAGCTCTCCATGAGCCCGCCCACGACTACAGCTACGAGGCCTCCCATTGCGCCGACGGCTAGGTTCATATGGCCTATCGCGAGCACGACCATCTGGGCGAAGGCGACGATGAGCGTGACCGAGACATTCAGGAGGACGACGTACTGGTTGATCTCCGTGTTGAACTGGGGAACGCCACTGGCAAGGGACCCGGCGAGAACGAGGACCGCAACGAGGAGCCCGAGCCAGTCGGCACGAACGATGCTGCGCACGTTCATGCGGCCAGCTTCCCGGATTCATCTGGCTGGCCCGCTCCGGCCGCCGACCCTGCTCTTGCAGCCTGGCCGAGGACGAAGGCCGCCCGAGCGCGGTCAAGGAGGATGGCCGCCAGCAACACCAACCCGGTGAGAATGCCGACCCAGTAGCTTGCCGCAGCCATCAGCGTGAGCCCGCTACGAACCGTCTCGACGAGGACACCGCCGAGGACCGTGCCGACCACCGAGACGATGCCGCCGGACAGCAGGGTCCCGCCAATTGCGGCCGCCGCAAAGGAGGGCAGCACCCAATCCTCACCGATGAGCGGGATTGCTGAGGCGAGTCGGGAGGCCATCATCAGGCCGGCGAGCCCAGCGAGGAGGCCAGACAGCATGTGGGTGATGAGGATGACTCGGTCGACCGGGACTCCCGACAGCTGGGCTGCTCGAGGGCTGGCGCCGGTTGCCAGCATCTGGCGCCCCAGGGTCGTATTGCGGTAGAGGAAGAACAGCGCGATCGCCGTGGCTGCCAGGACGAAGACGAGCGGCGAGACGTTCGCGATCGAGGCCCGCCCAAACCAGACGAAACCCGCCGGGAGGTCCGGGATCGGGTCGGATTTCGTGACGATGAAGATGGTGCCGTGGAAGACGCTCGCCATGGCCAGCGTCACGATGAAGCCGTTGATCCTCGTCTTGATGATGAGGGTCCCGTTGATGGCGCCAAGGAGCGTCGCGAACGCCAGACCCAAGAGGATCGCCAACGGCCACGGCAACCCCAGTGTCTTCATCATGGTGCCGCTGAAGATGGCGACGAGACCACCGATGGCGCCGACCGCCAGATTCATACCGCCGATGCCCATCACGACCATCTGCGACAACGCGACCACGATCGCGATGGCACCGGCACGGCCGAGCGCAAAAATGTTGAACTCGCTGGTGAAGCCTTGGGCGGCGATGCCAAAGAACAGCCACATCGCGGCGATCACCACGATGAGCCCGCCTCGCAGGAGGATGTTGCCAAGGTTGGGCAAGACTCCTGACCGCGACCCGCCAGGCGTCCCCGCAGAGACCCCGGCGCCCAGTCTCCGAGTGCCCTTCGGCGCCATCGCTCATCTCCGCCTAGTTGCGTCAGTCGGGTTCGACGGGATCGGCGTTGCCGATCCCGTCGAACTCCGTGCCCTCAGGCCGGGCAGTTCATGTACTTGTCCTTGAACGTCTTCACGAACTCCTTCGCGAAGTCCTTGAGACCCTGCTTGTAGTTGTCCAGGTCGGCGGCTGTGATGAGGCCCGACCCCGAGTCGATCAGATGGGGGGTATCGCTCTTCGCCGTGCATCCACGGCGGAACAGGTCAAGGCTGTATGCGCCGCCATAGGCCTGGAGGTACGGGTTCTGGGACATCGTGCCGGTCATAAACCCAGCGCGGATGGCATCGAGGACGATCTGGTCATCGTCGATCCCGACGAGCTTGATGCGCTTGTCACCGATTGCTGTGAGGTGCTTGGCGGCCACGGCAGACTGGATGTAGCCCGTGCCGATGATCCCGTCGATCTCCGCCTCGCGTGCCGCAAAGAGGCTGCTGATCAGCTTCTCGCCCGCCTCCCAATCGTCGGTTTCGGTGATCGTCTGGAGGAGTTTGACAGCGCCGTTCGTCTCAGCGACGGCCTGCTCAACGCCCGCCATCCGGATCTTCGTGTTGGAGACCGACAGGAAGCCGGCGAGGTGGACGATGTTCCCCTTGCCGCCCATCGCCTCGATGACGGCCTTGGTGCCGTTGTACGCCGAGAGCTTCACGTCCGTCGCGAAGCAGAGCTTGTCCTTGACCGGCTCCAGCGTGCAGCCGGCGCCGCTAACGGTCGGAATCCCGCGCCCGGACAGCTCCTCGTAGGTCGCGTTCTGGCCGGTCGGATCACCGGGGAAGACGACGAACGCGTTGTAGCCCTGGGCGACCAGCGTCTCGATGACTCCATTCTCGAGGTCGAAGCTCCACTCCGGCGGGAACTTGAAGATGGAGCCAGCGAGCCCGAAATCCTTCTGAGCGTCGGCGACCCCATCGCCCCACGGCGTGAAGTACGGATGCGGACCGGTCGTGACGGCCGCGACCTTCGTGTCGGACGGCGTCTCAGCGGCCGGGGTGGCGACTGGAGCGTCCGTCGTCGCCGGCGCGCTCGTCGCCGGCGCGCTCGTCGCCGGCGCGCTCGTCGCCGGCGCGCTCGTCGCGCCGCCGGAGCAGGCCGCCAGCATGATCGCGGCGGCCCCCAGGAGTGTGATGACCTTGTGCTTCATCTGTATTCCTCTGTTGGTCGTCGCAACCCGCAGCCGCGGTCGACGAGCTTGCCGGTGGCGGTCCAGATCTCCGCAGGGGCAATGACCTGAGTCTCGATTGCGCTATGGGGGCGAATCCACCTCCTCTGTGGCGGGACGCAGCTCAGCTTCTCCGGCATCCGCGATCGCTTGGCGTCCCGCGCACAACCGGGTGATGACAGTGACGACGTGAGCCGTGATCACGGCTCGATCACCGCGGCGGCAACGGCGCCAATCAGCTCCTGCTCGTCCCAGGCCACCGGTCCGGTCCCGACCCTGGCGACGACCAAATCAAGTGAAGGGATCACGTAGCAGCGATTGGATCGGTACCCGATCGCCGCGAACGCGTCCCGTGGAAGCGCCGGCCATTTCGTGCCCGCGGTGTTCACCCACCACAGGTAGCCGTAGTCCCGGTTGGAGTCTTGGGACGTCTGGGTCGCCAGATCGACCCACCACGGCGGGACGATCTGGCGACCAGCCCACTCGCCGCCGCGGAGGAGGAGGTATCCGAAGCGCGCGAGTTCCCGTGCGGAGATGTGGATCCCGGTGTGGGCGTTCGTATGTGGCCCGATCGAGCCGCTCCCACCTTGGACATCCCAGCTGAGACTCTCGATCCCGATGGGCCGAAAGACGCGATCGTTCATGAAGGGGGCGATCTCGGTCCCGGTCACGTTCACGAAGACGAGGGCGAGGTGCGCCATGCTGGCGTCGCTGTAGTCCCAGACCTTGCCCGGTTCCGCGGCGAGTTGGCCGATGGACCGATCGAAGCGGTTCGGAACAAGCCCGAGGGCATGCTCGAACGGTCCCTCACCGGTCCGTGTTGGCATGCCGACCACGCCACGGGCCTCGCCCGGCAAGCCGGCCGTCATCGTCAGGAGGTGCCGCAGGGTGATGCCGGACTTGCGCGGATCGGTGAGGGGATTCCCCTCGGGTAGGTACTCGTAGGCCACAGCGTCGAGGTCGATCGGCGTGAGCGTTCTGCCGCTCCGGGCGTCGTCGAAGAGCAGCCCGAAGGCCGTGCTCGTGAACGACTTCGTGCACGACCAGATGTCGAATCGACTTGGCGCCAGGACATTGAAGGTGTGGATCTCGCGGACCAGGTAACCGTGACGGATGATCGCGATCGACCATGAGTCGCCGCCGTTGAAGGTCAGCTGACGCTCACCGAGCCCCTCGATCCGGTCGGGATCCATGCCGCCAAGCGATCGGATCTCGTCCGGCCCCGCAAACCACCGCCAGCCGCCGGCGGACTCCGCCGGCGGGACGTACGAGGCGGCCCCGGCGATGCTCATTCGATGCCGGTGCCAACCGGGGCATCGGCTGCCGTGAGGCAGCGGCGGTAGTTGTCCTCGGCACGGATTCCGGGGACAAACACCGTCGCCATCTTGAGTGGCTCCAACCCGGTGTTCTTCATCTGGTGCCACTCGCCAGCTCTCACGAAGAGCGCGGTGTCCATCTCGAGAAGCGTGGTGGCGCCTTCGACGAGTCCCTCGCCGTGGCCGGAAACGATGTAGATCAGCTCCGGGCGGTCGTGAACGTGGTAGTCGGTGCCGTTCCCCGGATCGATGAGCACGACGCTGAAGGTGAGCTCGTCGACATTCCGGCGATCGGGCGCGAACAGGACCTTGATCGAGCGAGAGTAGGGTGCGTTCACCTGGATGCCCTGCTCCTCGATCGCGCGTGCTGTCTCCATTCTTCCCCTCAGGCCCCTGCAGGGCGGTGCGTTGCTTGGAGTGCCCGGCGGGCGTAGTCCACGCTTCTGATTACCCAGTCGTCCTCCTTGCGCAATGTCGCGGCAGGATCCGTTTCGGGATCAACCCAGAGCTCGATTAGCAGTGCTGGCCGGTGACTCGACGCGAAGACCGCGCCGAGGGTTGCGGCCACGTCCAAGAGGCCCTCACCCAAGGGAGTCCCGCTCACGCGATATCCGATCGGCGGCTTCGTGACCTCGAAATCCTTGAGGTGCACCGAGATGGCGTATCGGGCCAGCGTCTGGGCGGTCTCAAGCGGGTCGCTCAGTCGACCCACGGAGTTGGCCGTGTCCAGGACCACCCCGACCCATTCGCTATCGAGGCCGGCGACCAGGTCGACGAGTTCGGCGTCCGACAGGTCGAAGTAGTTCTCAATCGCAAGTCGAACGCGCAGTCGTTCGCAATCGGGGAGGACAGCCGTCAGGGCCGTCACGAGTTCTGATCCGCCGCGGTCGCTTCGCCGCGCCTTGCCACTCCAGGGGACCACGCGCAGCAGTCCGGAGCCGAGGGCGGCGGCCTGAGCCACGGCGGGACGGAGCGTTTCGGCCGTCTGGGCACGACAGCCCAGCTCGAGTCGGACACCTACAGCATCGCCCTTCTCACGGAGCGCGCCCACCTGACGGTCGTCGGACGGGCTGAAGGTCGGGACGTTCTCGCAGATCTGGAGCACGTTGAGGCCGAGTTCTGCCGTCCGGCCAATGAGATCGAGCGGGCCCATCGGTCGCCCCTTGCCGTTCCAGTCGGCGTCCGGCCGGCAGGCCCAGTAGTAGGCGTAGCTCGTGAGCCCGAGCTCGGTCATGAGCGGACTTCAGCGAGACTGATCGCGGCATCGGATCCTTCGCGCTCGATCTCATGCGCCCAGTACGAGAGGCTCGCGGCGACCGTGATCCGGATCGCCTCGGGATCTCCACCCCTGATTGCATCAATGATCTGCTGATGGCCCGTGATGCTCGTGCCGCGGCCCTGGTCAGTCAGGTTGGAGATCTTGATGGTGTTGTGATAGAGCTCCTCGACCGCTCGGCCGATCTTCTTGACGAGGGGGTTGTGCGTTGCCTCTAGCAGGCAGTAGTGGACCTCGAGGTCGAGAAGGGCCAGCTGTTCGACGTCGCAGTCGGGAGCTGCTGCGTATTCCTCGAAGCGCCGCTGCGCGGCCTCGATCGCAGCCCAATCATCGTCCGTGACCTTCATCGCCGCGAGCTGGCAGTACCCAACCTCGAGCAGTTCCCGGAGCTCAACGAGTTCAGCCGGCCTCGTGGTCTCGAGCAAGACCGCGAAGACCAGCGGGTTGAGCAGTGCTTCACTCGGGCGCTCGACGATGTAGGTGCCGTCGCCTGGGCGAATCGTCACGACGCCGATCGCCTGCAGGGTCTTCATCGCCTCGCGAACGGCGCCGCGGCTGACCTGAAACCGGCTCGCTAGATCGAACTCGGACGGCATCTGCTCTCCTGGGCGCAGCCGCCCTGTCATGATCTCGCGCTTGAATGCGTCGATGATCTCCTCGACGAGACTCCCTCGCCGCAGCACCCGAAATGGCTCGTCGGATCTCGGCGCGGTGATCGTCACGGTCGATGCTCCCCGTTTGTTTCGGCCCACGGCTGGCGGACGAGAGATCGTCGCGTTCGTCACCTGTGTGACGTTGGTCGTCCAACGATCAAACGTCGGACAGATTCTCCCGAGGTGGCGGCTGAAAGGCAGGGCCAAACGGCCCCCAGCGCGGGGTGCCATCCGGCACGCCGCCCAATCGGTCCGTGGGCGGGGCGGCGGATGACGGCTAGCGAGAGGACTCGTCGCCCGCCGTGCAGTTGTCGGTTGCAGGTCCGAGGACGCGAGGATGACGCGGTGGCCTCTCTCGTTCAGGGCGGTCCGCTGTTACACCAAGCCTGGGGGCACGGCCGACGCTGTTGTACGCACGAACAGAACGCTCGTTCGACGCTGGGCCGGACTCTTAAATCCCTAGGTTCAGAGTTCGAATCTCTGCGGGCTCACCAACTCGCGAACCCCAGCGCCCGCCGACCGGCGGGGCGTCGTGTTATCCGGTCGAGCGGGGCATCACACGGCCCCGGGGGCCCTTCGGATCGCCCACAATGGCGCCACGCGACCGGTGCCACGCGGCGCCCGACGCACCCGAGGAGGCCCCGTGCTGGATCCCGAGCCCATCACCGTCACGTGGGCCGAGCTCGATCGCCTCGTCGGCGTGCTCGCGGAGAAGGTCGGACGTGATTTCGATCTCGTCCTCGCCATCACCCGCGGCGGGCTCGTGCCGGCCGGGATCCTGGCCTACCGCCTGGACCTGCGCGAGATCCTCGTCGCCGGCGTGGAGTTCTACACGACCGGCGGGAAGACCCACGAGGCGCCCCGCTTCGGCCACTTCCCCGACGCCGAGCTGCTCCGTGACAAGCGGATCCTCGTGGTTGACGAGGTCTGGGAGTCCGGCGAGACCATGGCGGCGGTGCTGGATCGGACCCGCGCGGCCGGCGGCCGTCCCATCAGCGCCGTGATCCACTACAAGCCGGGTCGATCCCGGGTGGCGCTCGAGCCGGACCACTACGCGGCGCTGGCGCACGGCTGGGTGACCTACCCGTACAAGGTCGGCGACTGACCGACCCGGCTCGCCGGGGGTTGGGCCAGAATGCCGTCGATGCCTCCTCGCCAGCCGCCCCGCCGCCCGCCCATGGCGCGTCCGCTCTCCGGGTCGGCGGCCCCGCGCGGCGTCCCCCGCGGCGGATCCTCGGCCGGCGGCCGGCGGCCGGCGGCCG
>Ga0315284_10015006_pt1 | contig 11012 bp, 12 predicted proteins | sample YL17G09_16_MG_FD_203696 | JGI IMG/M metagenome (GOLD analysis project Ga0315284, IMG submission 203696) | Sediment microbial communities from Yellowstone Lake, YNP, Wyoming, USA - YL17G09_16 | ecosystem: Environmental > Aquatic > Freshwater > Lake > Sediment | place: USA: Wyoming | collected...
TAATTTATTTCAATTTTTTTAATTATAATTTAAAGACGGAGGAGCTATTCCTGCTGCTGATCCTGACACGTTCTTTGTAGCTCGTGGCTCTGGATTCGACCACAAATATGTTCTATAACTATCATACATTTGCACATTCATCACTTCCGTTATTTCAAGAGATATTGAAAAATTCATACAATGTAAATCGATTGGCGTTCCATACATATCCAGTAAACGAACGCGCACCTGTTTTAAATCTACTGGGCGTGGAAATATTATATCATTTGATAACACTGTATAGCCATCGTCAAATATTATCCCATTACAATCCCTTTTAATAAGTATTTTTGCTAAACACTGAATATAATCATCACTTGTTTTATGCTCTACTGTATAATAATCATCTATACCCAATAAAAAATATGTATCACCGCATGTATTAATCAATGATTCTCCTGTTATACTATATGAACACTCTACACAATAAAAATGTTTACAAAATCCTAGATTGTAACCTAAACCAAAATCAAATTGTCTATCTTCTAATCCTACCATAACAAAGGTTATTCCGTATTTTGATGGATGATGTGATGGACCTGGAGGACATGGAGGCGGACCCGATCCATCATGTATTATTGTTACCTTTCTGTTCAATGGGTTCAACACGATTCTGAAAAATATTCCATACATATCTCTTATTCCATTAAATTGTTCTTGAATCGTTTCTATTAAACATTCTGGCGTATAGTCTCCATCTGGAATTGTTATCTGTAAAAAATGTATATTCCCTGTATAATCTGCTACATCTATTCGAAACATTGTGTTCTTTTTTGCTCTTGAAAAATTATAAAATCCTATTGGAATCTCTACTGACGCGACACGAGCTTTTATTACATTCTTATATGGATGTGCAAACTGATACAAAAAATCAGTCGGTGGTTCTAAATAGGACTTTCTGAATCTGGAATCTATATTTAACAAGTGTTTTCGTAAATCATTTGAATTTACTATACTATTCTTGCCATATACTTCATCTGTCTTAACATTTAGCATTCTTATTAATTTGTTTGATTTTTATTTTAAGAATTATTTCGCATACTCTCTTAGCTGCCTTCTATACTGACTTGCATCTGCATTCAATCTCATTTTCTCCATCTCATCTAATGTTACCCATTTTGTATCCATTATTTCTTGTGTGTCTCTTGGAATAAGTGGAATATATTTGGTTAAATTGAATATAAAGTACTTACCATATCCGACTTGTACATATTCATATGGTTCTGGTAAGTTATCTATTCCCGTCTCTTCTGCTAATTCTCTTAAGGCACATTCCAGTGGTTCTTCTCCTTCATTTGAATGTCCTTTCGGAAATGACCATTTACCTGTATGTCTCCCTTGTACAAGAGCATACTTTTCTTTACCAGATGCGGTCTTGATATGAAGAATTGCTCCATATGTTTTTACTTTTGTTATTTTTTCTGTCTTTTGTTCTCTGAATGATAGACTTTGGAAGGCTTTCACTTTCGGATAATATTCATGAAAATAGGGGGAAGACTTTAGAGCCGACGCAATCATTTTTTTTAGTTGCTTTTTTTAATTATTTTATATATCATTATTTTATATATCAAATTTCATAAGGTCTAAAAATTGATACTCTAATACCGCATATATTACTGCATTTAAAACATATATATAGTATATAATGGTTGAATATATTTGCAATAAATGCAACACAGTTTTCAAGCAAAAAGGAAATTACACTAAACATATGAATCGTAAAAATCCATGTACAATTGAAAATGATGCAACGAATCCTACTATTAAAAAAATGAAGGGGCAGTTTTATACTGTTGCTTCTTCTTATATTCTCGAAGGTTTTACTCCACCTACAAATACACAATCTATAATCGAACCTTTCGCTGGAAATGGTGATTTAATTGAATGGCTTAGAATGAATGGAATATATCAGCCTATTGAAATGTATGATATTGATCCAAAAAAAGAAGGTACTGTTTTACGAGATACTCTTATGGACCCACCTAACTATAAAGATGCTTGGATTATTACGAATCCTCCTTATCTTGCCAGAAATAAATCTACTGAAAAAGAGATATTTGATAAATATGATACAAATGACCTGTATAAATGTTTTATAACTTCTTTAACACAACAAGATGCTTCTGGTGGAATTCTTATTATACCCGCTGGTTTCTTTCTATCACCTCGCGACGTGGATGTTCGATGCAGAAATGGATTTCTATCCAAATATAAACTTCTTATGGTTAAATACTTTGAAGAGACTGTCTTTCCTGATACCACTACTACTGTTGTTGCGTTCTCATTTGAAAAATCACCTGTTATACTCAATGAACAGTTTGTTGAATGGATTTCTTTACCATCTAAGGAGAAAAAGACATTTAAAATGAGTGCTGAAAATGATTGGATTATTGGTGGAGATATTTATAGGCTTAATGTTCCTACCAATATAAAAATCATACGATACGTCGAAGGACATTCGATCAAAGATGATTATCAACTAACATTTATGACTTTATGTGCACTTGATAGTGGAAAACAGGATGGACGAATATCCCTTACATATAACGAGGGTTATGTTTATCCTGCTAAAGATTGTAGTAGAACATATGCAACACTTTGTATTAAAGGAAAAACTCTGACACCTGAACAACAAATTAAAATCTGTTCAGAGTTTGATGCTCTCGTTGAAAAAAAGAGACAGGATACTTGGAGTCTCTTTCTTCCGCAGTTTAGAGAATCGAAAGAATATGCTAGAAAGCGTATTCCATTCGAACTTGCATACACAATTGTCATGCATTTAATTAGTTTACATTTTCCTTAATATTGTTCCATTAAGCCATTCAAAATAGCCCTTTAAATCACCTACATATACATATTTTGATACATTCTCGTATTCTGGTAGTGCAAGTAAATACGTAAACTTTTTCATTCTTTTTGCAGCTTCATCACCATCGAAGATATTTGCGAAATACTCTGTATTTTTTGATTTTACTAAATAGTTTAGCTGAGCTTCTACAAATGGATAGCATTCATCGCGTAGGGTTCTCGTCTGTGAACCTCCTGTCCCCACAACTGACTTTAGATTGATCCATACCGTTGATGAGAATGTCTGTTTGCCGTCAAAGTTTTCTGTATAGTCAAACCCATCGTCCTCCGTCATTGGATGAGATTTCTCTACCATTTCATTTCGCCTCCAATTAATACGCATTTGCGTACTATTACACTCTCTACCCGTTCCTTTGACTATCATTTGTCGTTGATAATCTTCTGGCTTTTTTGAACCACCGCCGCCCGCAACTACACCATACAGCTCCTGTCGCTTCTCCTTTGTATAATCACATCCGTCCATAACACCCTCTGGGCATATAATTTTTGCAACCACTGGCCTTTTTCGAATCATCTTTTCGGTCTTGGAGTCAATCTTGAATTCGATCATGGATTCAATCTTGGAGTCAATCTTGGAGTCAATCTTGGAGTCAATCTTGAATTCGGTCATGGAAAAGGTCTTTAACGTTTTTGTAGCAAAGTTCCTAACTTAGTTTATTGGCAATTCAAACTTCAATTTTTATAAATCCCAATCATTCTATACTAGAAAAAAATGGTTTTTTTCCATTTTTTTCCATTTTTTTATTCTTTTTATTCTTTTTATTCTTTTTATTCTTTTTATTCTTTTTATTCTTTTTTATTCTTTTTTATTACTCTTCAAATATTGGCTCTTCCGCAGTCTCATCGATTCTGTCCTCTGCTGGAAGATAGATGCCCTGCCATTCTCCACAATTTCCGTCTGTTCCTTTGGTCCATACTTCATTATCAGAGTTTCGCAGATAGTCCTTACCTTTGTAGGGCCACGGGTGAACCATATTGTCTGCTGGACAGGTCCACTCTTGCTTTTTAACTTGAACCTTTGCTTTCACTGGCGCAGCATCTTGTACTTTCACTTGTACTTTCACTGGTGCTTTCACTGGTGCTTTCACTGGTGCTTTCACTGGTGCTTTCACTGGTGCTGCAACTTTTACAGGAGTCTTTGCAGTGGCTGGCTTATTTGCCTTCTTCTCCTCCTTCTCTCTTAACTTCTCTGCTTTCTTCTCTTCTGCGAGTCGCAGCTTCTCTGCTTTCTTCTCTTCTGCGAGTCGCAGCTTCTCGGCCTTCTTCTCCTCTGCTAATACTGTTTTCTGTGCAGCAGTCATTCGGACTACTACTTTCGCAGGCTCAGAGGATTCTAATACAGTATCCTCCACATAAGTAGTCAGAAACTCCTCATAAAGCTCTTGGTGAGTACCAGATGATTCTTTTGGAGCCCAACGTTGCTTTGAAAGGGACATTGCGTCCTTGTGAATCAGTTGCTTACCTGTTGGATTCTTTTCAGTAATTGAATCTTCGTATACGTGAGCACCTTCGTGCATAACAGAACCTGGTTGTAGGATTTCCTCTGTAATCTTTTCACCTGTCTCTTTGTCCTTCTTTGTCTGGTGAACTGTAAAAGCTTCCCATCCGTTCTCAAGAGCGTGCTTCAATGTAAATTCTACCCAGGCTCGAGGCTTCATAAGTTGCGGTGGAACTTTTCCTTTTGGCATACTGCCTACTTTCTTAGCGGCTGGCTTTGGAGTTCCCTTTGAACGCTTTTTGAGCTCACTTGTAGCTGTATCGTGTACTTTCCACAGATCTTGGACTTCGAGATACTTTAAAGTAGCAAGAAGAGCGTCCATATCGGGCGCGGTCTTGGATTCAATTTCGGATGCAATTGGAAAGTCAGTCATGGATAAATGTGGCAAAATCGTTAATTTGTTTAAGGCCCACCTATTAAAATATCAGGACCAATTTTCAATTTTTTTAAGAATGCAATTTAAAAAAATTGGGGAGGATACTTATCATTCTACAATAAAAAATTTCGTCTACTTAACAATAAAAAAACTTTCGTTTTTTTACTTTTTTAATTTTTTAATTTTTTACTTTTTTACTTTTTTTACTTTTTAATTTTTTAATTTTTTATTCATCTTCAAACTCTGGCTCTGCTACACTATCATCTATTCTATCCTCCGCTGGCAGATATATTCCTTGCCATACTCCACACCCTCCATCTGCTCCTCTAGCCCATACTTCATTGTCTGAGTTTCTCAGATAGTTCTTGCCATTATATGGCCAAGGGTGAACCATATCGTCTGCGGGACAGGTCCACTCTTTTGCTACTGGCTTTGCTACTGGCTTTGCTACTGGCTTTGCTACTGGCTTTGCTACTGGAGTTGCTACTGGCTTTGCTACTGGAGTTGCTACTGGCGCTTTAACTAGCACTTTAACTGGCGCTTTTACTGGAGCTTTTGCGATTGCTGCAGTGGGAACTTTTGCCAATTTCTCTCTCAGCTTCTCCGCTTTTTTCTCCTCTTTCTCTCTTTCCTTTTCTGCTTTTTTCTCCTCTGCCACTCTCAACTTCTCTGCTTTTTTCTCCTCTTTCTCTCTTAGCTTCTCTGCTTTCTTCTCCTCTGCTAATGCGGCTTTCTCTGCTGCAGTCATCCTGACTACTTTCGTCTCAGAGGTTTCTGATACAGTATCCTCCACATAAGTAGCCAGAAACTCTTCGTATAGTTCCTGATGGGTTCCAGTTGCTTCTTTTGGAGCCCAACGTTGCTTTGAAAGGGACATCGCGTCCTTGTGAATCAGTTGCTTACCTGTTGGATTCTTTTCGGTAATTGAATCTTCGTATACGTGAGCACCTTCGTGCATAACAGATCCTGGTTGTAGGATTTCCTCTGTAATCTTTTCACCTGTCTCTTTGTCCTTCTTTGTCTGGTGAACTGTAAAAGCTTCCCAGCCGTTCTCGAGAGCGTGCTTCAGAGTTGCTTCTACCCAGGCTCGAGGTCTCATAAGCTGGCGTGGAACTTTTCCTTTTGGCATACTTTTCTTCGCTGGCTTGGAAGTACCCTTTTCACGCTTTTTCAGCTCACTTGCAGCTGTGTCGTGTACTTTCCACAGTTCGGATGTATCAAGCAACTTCAAAGTAGCAAGAAGTGCTTCCATATCGGTCTTGGATTCGGTTTCGGTCGTTTCGGTCTTGGATTCGGTCATTTTTTGTCTGGCAAAATTACTTCTAAAAGATGTAATTTATTCAAGGCACACCTATATAAGAAACCTACAATCAACTTTCAATTTTTTTTTGAATTTGACCGAATTTGACCCTTTTTTGACTTCCCCCCAAACACCTACAAAAGTATCAATTTTTTTTCAAATTTGACACTTTCATAAGGGGGGCTTTGGGCCCCTGGTTATGCTGGGATTTTTCCCCCTTTTATACTGGATTTCCCCCTGTTATAGGCGGGATTTTTTTCAGAATTTGATGGGGTTTTACCCTATTTTTATGGTCTACTACTTCCTTTCTTACATAGGGGAAAAATCGTCAAATTCGGAAAAAAATTGAAATTTGCGTAAGGGGGCCCGCACGCAAATTTCTCGGGCTTAAGGGAAAAACCGTCAAATTCAGAAAAAAATTGAAACTTTGGCCTACCCTTATATAAGTCGGACCTTGAATAAATTACATCTTTTTAGAAGTAATTTTGTCTTAAAAATGCCTATTCTTACCGAATCCTCCAACGAAGAGCTCCACCAGAGGCTCATACAACGCTCAAAAGACCGACAACGCGAAGAATATATCGCTGTTCTTCACACAAGACAGTATCCTCTTCCAGTCGTTCTTCTCAAAATCGTCATATCGTACCTACCTGGCTACTTTATGCACTGGCTTCCCTCTGGCGAATTGATATTTAAACAAGAAATGTCGCTCGCCATTCCGAATCTCACCACGTGGAACTACGTCATACCACAACCTCAGATAAAATATGACGACGACGACGACAACGACTACTCTGACGACGAGTACGCCTACTACGAAAACAAGTACAATCCTGAATCTGATTATTAGGACTTTCGGGGAAAAAAAGGGACGACCACCTTTTTTTCTTTTAGACTCCTACTTATATAAGTAGGACGCGATTTGGTTGCTCTAGTTATGCAACTAGACTGCAACTTAGGTCGTTCTTTTTTATTCAGGAAAAAATTGAAATCTGATGCAGGCTTTATAGTCAGTAGGTTGCTTGATATAAATTATTTTCAAGACCTTTTTCCATGAATCGCCAAATTTGCGTATCTTTCTTTGATTCTGTCTCAGAAGAACAGTTTTGGGAACACCCTTCGCTTATGGGAAGTATACAACCAGTAAAGAATATGAAGCCAGGAGATATCGTTCTGATATACAATAAAAATACGAAACGTGTTGGTGGTATTGCCATACTTGATGCTATTGAGAATGGCAAAATATACAGGACCGCTCATAGACAATTGTATACTGAGGAGTATGCCAAGTATAACAAATTCGAAATTGGAGTTAAATCTTTTCGCATCCAGCCTGTTCCACTTGAGACTATCAATCGTGAATGTAGACTTGATGTTAATTCAAGGATTATCACATGCCTCCAGGATAAATCTTTCGTCAGAAATCCGAAATTAGCTCCTTGGGCTAATAGAATCTTAATTGATGCAATGATTGCTGAGTACATTTAAGAATTTCCAAACACTTTCGGGGAAAAAAAGGGACGACCACCTTTTTTTCTTTGTATACCCTTATATAACTAGACCGCAACTCAGATTGGTCTACTTACACAAGTAGAGCATTAGATGTTATTTTTATTACAGAAAAAAATTGAAGTTTGAAGGAGGCTTTATAAGATTAGGTTGCTTGATATAAATTATTTTCAAGACCTTTTTCCAAGCTTTTCCAAGATGAATCCTTTCGCCAAGATCTTCGTTCCTACCAAGCTTTCCAAGATGAATCCTTTCTCCAAAATCTTCGTTCCTACCAAGATTCGCACTGATATTCCGCTCCAAAGTCTCAAGCACTTTTACAACAACTGCACGCATGTCTGCCAGTGTATGTCCAGACGATGTACCGATGACAACTGCAATGAGAACTACTTCTTCGCTATTTGCATCTACAATGGCACCATTACCGTCTATGACGAAGACCACTCTCAATTCTTCTACTTAGAAGGAGACTTGTCCATTCGCCAAGTCCTCGCCCACTTAGAATACAGTGGCGACGACATTGCCCATATACCATATGGCCTCTATGGGAATAACGAAGATGCAGACGATTCCGTGTTAGACTCCCCCATTCTGACTGAAAAACCTAATACAATAGTTGCTCTGCAGTAAAAACCGACAAAAACCGACAAAAACCGACAAAAAGGGACGACCACCTTTTTTTCTAGAATTCCCTACTTATGCAACTAGAACGCGGTCTAGACCGCGGTTAGTTGTTCTACTTATGCAACTAGACCGCTACTGGTTGTTCTACTTACGTAAGTAGACCGCGACTTGGGTACTCTTTCATTTAGGAAAAAAATTGAAGTTCGAAGTAGGCTTTATAGTCAGTGGGACCTTGCTACTGACTTACCGATTTTCCGTAAGTTTTATCAAGACCTTAACGCTTTCCATGACTTCCATGACCGATTCCAAGACCGCATCTGCGATCGATTCTGAGACCGCATCCGCGATCGATTCCAAGCCCAAGACTGGATTTACATTTAAATCCAATCTTGGCTCATGGGCTGACTATACTGACTCTGAAGACGACGAACCTGAACCAGTTAAGCCAGTTCCTGAACCTGTTCCTGCACCAGTTCAACCCAAAACTTGGGCAAAGCTGCCTGATCCTGAAAAAAAGACTCTACCTGAGCAAAAGCCTCTGCAAAAGCCTAACAACGGCATCCGCACTTTGATGGTTAAGAACCTACCACGAGACACTACTCCTGAAAAGTTGACGAACGAGCTTCGTTCCATCTTCAAGGCTTATGGTCCCATCAAAGATGTATATATTCCTGTTAATCGCGACGGCACTTACGCTGGCACTATCAAAGGCTTCGCCAAAGTACAGTTCCAGAACGCTGACCACAGTGCCATCGCCGTCTCTCAATCCATTACTATACGCAAGAACAAACTTGTCATTGAGTACGCCAGAGAAGATAGATGAAATCCCTGGTGGGGGAATGAAAATGGAAAGGTGGCGCCCTTTTTTTCATACTACAACTTACACGCATTTAGGGTTTACACTTATATAACTAGAATGTGTTTAGATACTCTACTTATACAACTTAAACTATGATTTTACTAGAACTGCGATTGCTCTTGTATAACTAGAATGTGTTTAGATACTCTACTTATGCAACTAGAACGCAACGGGCGGCACTCTTTTATAGGAAAAAATTGAAGTCTCAAAGGTCCGTTATATTAAGTTGGGAGTTTCTTGAATTTTGAATCCTTTTACCAAATGACTTACGCTTCCAAAGCTTACACTTTGAACCCTAATGCTAAGGAATTCATTCCTTCTGTGACCCATTCCAAGACCGAGGATTTTATCCTCATTCACGCTGAACTTCTTGCTAAACGTGCTCTTGAAAAACAAATCGAGGCACAAATCAAGAAGATTCCTACCCTGACTTCTACCGATGGTTTAGAACAAGTTGCACAGATTTCTTACCATCATCCAACTGGGGATGATACTTACGAACTATTTTGGGATGGGCAATATGCCATTCTTGACAATCGTCGCTGTTCCTGGCAATTCCCGAATATGTCCATTCGCGACATCATTCACTTCCATTTTGATGGAAACTTTGTCTTAAATGACCCTGCTCTTGATGAACTTGCTTCCACTGTTCCTGCTCTACTCGTTGATATAACTCCTGTCGAGGATGAAGAAAATACTTGGCACAGATGGAAACAAATTCCCTGAATTTCATACTCAATTAGAAATGGAAAGGTGGCGCCCTTTTTTCTTATCACCTTTTTACAACTGTTAACTACGAGACAAGACTTTAAGCTGACGCACTTTATACCCCTTATGATTCTTAATAAAAATTGAAACTTTCAACACTTTATAATAAGTTGGAGGTTTAATACGATTATTGCAACCTTTTACAATGCCTATTAAAACTCGTTCTATAACTGCTTCCATTTCCAAGATTGAAGTTGCTTCTATTATTGCTTCCATTTCCAAGACTGATAGGAATAACAAACTCAAGAAACGCAAGACACAGCAAACACTTGATAGAAAAGTAAATCGTGCTCTCAAAACTCTACCGTTCCATGATATTGAAGAGAAACAAGAGAGTAACTCCATTTACAAAACTCTTCAACAAGTCTCTCAGATTACCTATTTGAGTTGCACCGTTCCGATCTTTTGGAATCCTTTGGAAAAAAAGGTATACGTTGAAATATCTACAGAAGAGATTTATTTCAACAAGAATGTTATTGTATATAATGACGATTGCTTTGCTCAATACGAAGACGCCACCATTCTTGACATCATTTATCAACATTTTGGCACAGTACACATTTTCTCCCAGGATACTTCCAATATTCGCAGCAGTAGTTCTCTATACTCTCTTGTTTCTACTATTCCTCTAACTCAATACACTCTTGTCAATCTATCATACGATTGCGGCCATTACTAAAAAAAAATAAAAAAATAAAAAACGAAAGTTTTTTACTAGACTGCAAATTTGTTCTTGTATAACTAGAACGTAGTTGAGGGCCTCTTTTTAGAAAAAAATTGAAGTCTTAAAGGTCCTTTATATTAAGTTGGGAGTTTCTTGAATTTTGCAATCTTTTATCCACAATGAATCCTAACGCTAAAGTGTTTATTCCTTCCATGATTTCCAAGACTATTGTTTTAAGGCCTTCGCCAAAGACTGATCAACTCGATCAACTTGATGCACTTTCTACAAGTGTTGCTGAGAACATACTTCGACCTATGTCTCACCGCGAACTTGAACAGAATCTCCTTCAAAAGATCCAAAAAGCTAAAAGCGTGCATGAGATTATTCCTAGCGTGACTGAGATTACACGCATTCCCAAAGTCACTTGTTTTGATGGCTTAGATCAAGTCGCTCAGATTGTGTATAACCATCAGACTGGTAGAAATGTCTTTGAGCTTCTATGGGATA
>Ga0315284_10015007_pt1 | contig 11011 bp, 13 predicted proteins | sample YL17G09_16_MG_FD_203696 | JGI IMG/M metagenome (GOLD analysis project Ga0315284, IMG submission 203696) | Sediment microbial communities from Yellowstone Lake, YNP, Wyoming, USA - YL17G09_16 | ecosystem: Environmental > Aquatic > Freshwater > Lake > Sediment | place: USA: Wyoming | collected...
AGGGCCCGCTCGCGGATGGACCGGAGGACGCGCGGGAGCGCGGAGTAGAAGCCCATGCCGTAGCAGTAGCGGGACGGGGAGAGGTCCCAGTAGAAGCCCAGGTTCCCCATGACCGCGTTGCGGTTGCGGAAGACGAGCCAGACGCTCTGCTTGTAGGGCCGTTTGTCGCTTGAGAACCGCGTGTCGCGGCGGAGGCGGCCGATGGCCCCGCCGACCACGGGACGGGTGTCGAGGCCCGCGTCGACCTCGGCCTCGAACCACTCCCCGAATTCAGCCGCCAGGGCCCGCATCGGCCCCAGCACGAACCGGTCGTAGTCCGCGCGGTGGGCCTCGAACCAAGCGGTGTCGTTGTGGGCCTGGAGGCCGGTGAGGAACGCGAGGGCTTGCGGCGAGAAACCATTGAAGGGCTCGCCGTCCGGCGCCTGGCGTCGGACGGTCATTCGTTTTCCCTCTGTTGCGCGGCCACCAGGGCCCGGAGGTTCCGGCCGAGCAGACGGCGCCAGTTCCCCAGGCCGATGGCGGCGACCTTGTCCCGCACGACCACGCCGAGGGCGTCGTCCCCGAACCCCGGCGCGCCGCCGGTGTCGGCCAGGATGCGCGCCGTCTCGGCCTCGGTGAAGGCCGGTTCCAACGCCACCGTCCGGAGAAGACCCCGGTTGGCCGGGCAGACATCCTGGCAAGCCTGGCAGCCGAAGAGCCAGCGGTGCGCCTTCGGGTCAAGCCACTCCGGCCAGGCCGCATCGCCGAAGTGGAGCGAGTTGAGGCACCGCTCGGCCCGCGGCAGGAAGCGTCCTTCGTCCAAAGCCCGGGTCGGGCAGGCCGCCACGCAGGCCCCGCAATCCTCGCACACCGCGGCCAGGCGGGGCGGGACACACGGCTCGTGCGAAGCGCCCGGCGCCACCAAAGACGTCTCGACGGCGTACCCGAAGAGCATGAAGTAGCTACCCAGCCCGGCCGCCTGGGTGATGTTGTTTCGTCCGTAGGTCACCAGGCCGAGCCTGGAGGCGCAGGCCTTGAAGGGAAACGGCGCCAACCGGAAGCGGACGCCGCCCAGCGGGCCGGCCTCCAGTTCGCGGGTCATGGCCTCGAAGGGCGCCTTCCCGGCGGCCACCACCGGCGGCAGGACCGCCTCGAGCGGCCCGTCGGGCAGCGCGAAACGCACGACCCTCGCCGGCGTCGCGGCCGCGATCACGGCCACCGACCGCACGGCCTGGAGGTCGACACCGTCGAGGTAGGTGAGGCGGTGGAGGTAGCGGTCGCGGAACTCCTGGCTGAACTCACCGTTGGAGCGCCGGAGTTCCATCTCCGCCCGGATGACCTCGAGGACGGCCGGGTGCCCGAAGGCCACCTGGTAGCCGCGCCCGGCGGCCCAGGCCTGGAGGGTCTCGCCCAAGGTCTCGCGTCCGGCCTCGCCCATCGTCTCGGCCACCTCCCCGCCAGAGTTCACCCCGCCGCGCCCGGACGCCTGCCGCCGAAGGCCAGGATGGTTTGAGTAAGGTTTACGTGGGCAGACGAAGGGATTTGCAGACTCTCTCCGGTCGGTCGCCGACCGGTGGTCGACGTCGAGTGTGACCCGAGGACGGATCGCTCCGCTGCCCTCGATGAGGACGGAACGGACGAACTAGCTTGACAGCGCAGCCCAATGGGCTCTCCCCATGTTGGTCCCAGGAGCTTGACATGGTACATTGTATGGAATAATGTGGATGTATAGGGGATTGTAGCCAAGAGATTGGCCTGTTCGCAGGACAACCTGAGGAGTCTACCAGGAAGAGGTGGTACGAATGCGGAAGGCTTATGTGCTTGTGATTGCAGTCATCGTATGCGTGTTCTTCTCGACCGCCTTAGGCTTTGCACGCCCAAGCGGGGACTTCCGTGAAGCGGACGACGCCAAGTTGCTCGTTGAATGGGGCGTGAGCCGCGAGGTTCTCGCACGGCTTGGGGAAGACGGCAGTGTGGTGGCAAGCCTAATAAGGGGAGGGCTAATCGACCAGGAGGGAGTCCAGAAACTGTGTGCCAATTTCCTCAATCCGGTCCGGTTCGAAAACCTCGAACCCGTCATTGAGTGGCCCGTTGACCCTATCCGACACGTCGCAATCACGGCCTACGGGGAACTCCCTCTACCGCCGGACGAGATGTCGGTCGTCTCATCGAATCAGCCCCAACGAGCCACCAGTGTTCAGCCACTCTGGGTGAACCTGCCAGACTGGTCTGGCACTGGTCCATACTGGAAGGTCCACAGCATCGGGGGCTACTGGAAGTCGACGGCGTACATCGATACGCCAACCTCCTCCGACCAGAGCCTCACGACTAGCGACAACCCATATCTGTACTTGGGAATTCAGACACCGTACCGCGACGCATCGTACATGTGTGACGCTGGCATAGCTTTCCTACGGAGCACCGGAAAGTGGGCGCTGTTCTACAATGACACGACCTTCGCCACGCAGAACCTGTCGGTCGATGCGCCGGCCGGTACGGGCCTCTATCTTATCGTGCAAGTTCTATCGACCAACAACCAGTACAAGCTTGAGGTAATCTACCCGCCGACCTGGCAGACAGTGGGGTCGGTAACCAGGACGGTCCCGTCAACGTGGAACTTCTCCCGAACAAACAGCTCCATTGGTGTTAGGTACGTTTCCTCCATAGGCCAGAAACCGGAGGATCTCGGGAGCGGAGGCTACTACAGGAACGCTCACTGGAGGCAAGTCTGGGTCTACAAATCCGGCAGCAACTCGGCTCTCAGCAGTACGAAGACCTCCGGGATCGGAAAGTACCCGGATGAGGGTGTGGTGTTCGAAACAGTGCAGACTGAGTTCTCGGACGTGTACGTGAACATCGAGTGTCTGCTGCCGTGAAGCACACTCTGGCCATCCTCGCCATAGCGGGAACCGCTCTCTTGGCCATGGCCTACGCCGCCTGCCGGCCGCTGCCGGCGGCGGCAGCGGTCTCTCCGGAGGACATCCAAGCGGCCCGGGCTTGCGGGCTCTCGTCGGAGGACAGCCGGCGACTGGGCGAGGATGTGTCGATTCTGCTGTCGCTGGTTCAAGCCGACGTCCTCCAGAAGGAAGACATCCAACGGGCGGCCACGGCGCTCTTGGAGCGCCCCGATACTCCCTGGCCCGTGGAGACCTACGAGGTCGTCCCGGATGAGGGCGCGGTCCGGCTGGGCGGAGTGAGTCTACCGCTTCCCAACGACCACGACCTCCAACCTCGGGGCCTTACAACCTACAGCGTGTGGTGCCAGGTGGCCTGGCAACCGGACGGGCCATTTGCCATACCTGCGGCAGGCCATCCAACTGGCCCGTTCGACACGTCCTGGCTATTGGCCCTTCTCCCCAACCGGGGGGCCTGCTACCAGCTCGTCTCAGCCCCGGCGGCCTGGCGGCTGTCCTCGATTCTAGAGCTTCCCAAGGTTTCCCTTCCGGAGACGGAGGCTGGCCCTGCCGCCCCACCCCTTGGCTTCTACGCCTATATGGCCCTTGACGCGCCGGGTCTCGGGCTGGACGCTGGCCTCGTGCTGAACCCGGAGACCGGTCGCTGGGATGTCTTCACCTGGTGGAGAACCGTGGATGAGACCGTGTGGCGGCAGGGATCGCTCGAACCCACGCCGGAGAGCGGCTCGAAATTCCTCCTCATCTTGGAGGTCACGCGAGAAGGGAACGGCTGTAACCTGAGAATCTATGACACTTCCAACTGGACCCTTGCGGGTTGGTTCTACGAACCGCTACCCCCAGAGTGCCACATCACGCGCGCCAACCTGGCAATGGAGTTCAGACTAGTCTCGGCGGTGGCCACCTCTCGGGGCGATGTCCCTCCAGGGGTGAGATACAGCTGCATCTGGCAGGCCCCTTCCCTCGCGGGTCTCACAGAAGTCCCGCCCGGAAAGGACGGAACCCGGACCCTCTGGGGGATGAAGCTAGCGCCAGGGTGGACCCTGCTTTCCCGGGACTACGTCCAGGGAACGGGCTCCTATCCGGCCCCACCGGACCCGACGGTCTGGGTCTACCTGCCCGCGGTTTCGTACAGGGAGGTCATAGTGGAGATCCGCGGGGAGTAGGGGAAGAAGGCAGATGCGCCCGGGAGGGTAGTAGCTACCTGGATCTCAGGTCTGCCCGCCGGGGTGCGGTTTCTTGACAGACTCATTGCCGTCCCAGTGCCCCTACCTCGCCGAGTGCGGAGCCCCTGGCGGACCATCGTGGGCTGCTCCGGCAAACACGACTACGGCGGCGGACGGCCTCACGCCTCAACCGTGCCCACGACTCCATCCAGATGATCCGGATGGTCCGGCAGATGCGGGACGAGAAGAAGCTCCAGTGCGGCAAGGAGATCAAGAGCGACGAGCCCCGGTTCTTCGTGGGCTGCGCATCCAACCCGCTCGCCGACCCGTTCGAGTTCCGGGTGAGGCGCCTGGCCAAGAAGGTGGCAGCCAGGGTGAGGGCTGAGGGCCTCGACGAGAAGACCTTCATCCTGGCGGGCTACGGCGTCCGCAACCGGCCTGGAAGGCAGACTCTCTTCGGTCGGTCGCCGACCGGTGGTCGACGTCGAGCGTGACCCGAGGACGATCGGTCGGCTGCTCTCGATGAGGACGGAACGGACGAACTAGCTTGACAGCGCAGGCTCAATGGGCTCTGCCAACGTTGGCTTGACAGCTACGCCACGACGGGCTCGTTCCCGCCAGAGAACCTGCCTGTGATACCATCACAGGGGGCGCCGCCAACGGCGCGGAACGCCGGCACGCTGGGAGGCTGACCCATGGACATCATCGGGGCCATCGAGGCCCGCCGCAGCATCCGCCGCTTCAAGGCCGACCCCGTCCCGCGCCAGACTATCGAGCGCCTTCTCGACCTGGCCACCAAGGCCCCGTCGGCGAAGAACGCCCAGCCGTGGAGTTTCATTGTCTTGGAGGGCGAGAAGAAGAACGCCGTGGCCGGGCTCCTGGCCGACGCCGTCGTCAAGTATGAGGCTCAGGGCTTCCCGACCGGCAGCGCCGGCCCGACGGCCCGCATCATGGCCGAGGCCCCGGTCCTCATCCTCGTCTACGACCGCTACTGGATACCGGGCGAAGGCCCGCCCCCCCCCCGGCTGCCCGCCGAGGGCTTCCGGGGCGCCGCCCCGGCCAACCGCGAACCGGACCTCGCCGACACCCAGTCCATCGGGGCGGCCATCGAGAACCTAGCCCTCGCGGCCCTGGCCTTCGGCCTCGGCACCCTCTGGATCGGCGACGTCTTGTACATCGTCGACCAGATTAACGCCCTCGTGGGACGAGACCACGGACTCACGGCAGCGGTCTCGGTCGGCTACCCGGATGAGACCCCCGGGGCGCGCCCGCGCCGCCACTGGAGCGAACTCACGGAGTGGCAGGCCTGACCCCTCGCGGCGGGCGGCGGTCATAGCCAACGGTCATCTCGCCCCCCGGAAGAGTCTTCAGCAGCGGCCTCTTCCCGGCCGGGGTGAGCGGGATGGTGTCGACCACGCGGACCGAGATGACCATGGGCTCTCCGAGGAGGTCCCGCAGCACGCGGATGATGGCCTCCTGTTCGGAGGCGCCGAAAGTGACGCCGGGATCGGGCACGACGAGGACCTCGAGCCGGTCGGAGGCCGTCTGCCGGAACTGGAACTCCCACATCAGGTCGTGGAGGCCGCCGAGGGCCCAGGCCAGGACACTCGCCGCGAACCGCTTGCCCGACGGCAGAAGAATGAGCCGCTCGACGCTCCGGCCGGACAGCGACCTCAGAAGGGGAAGGCCGCGCCCGCAGGGGCAGAGCCCGGGGGCCAGGCTCCCCCGGTCCCCGATGTCGTAGCGGATGAAGGGCATCAGGCGGTTACCGAGGTCGGTGATAATGAGGCGGCCCTCCCGGCCCGGCTCGACCGGCCGTCCTTCGTCGTCGACGGAGGTTCGCCGCCGGCCACGCGGTCCGGGCAACTCTGGGCCAGGTAGATGCCGAACTCGTTCGCCCCGTACTGGACGTGGACCGGGGCCTCGAAGGCCGCGGTGAAGAGCCGCCAGGTCGCGGCGTCCACGGCCTCGCCCCCGGCGAAGATGGCCTTGGGTGGGCGGCGCAGCCGGAGTCCCGCCTGCCGCAGGGCCTGAGCCGCCAGGGCCAGAAAGGGCGGGCTGGCCACCAGGGCTTCGGGCCGCCAGTCGTCGAGAAGGCGGGCGATGGCCCGGCCGTCGCGCTCAAAGGTGAGGTCCGGCGGGAGTAGCCGGGCGCCGCCAAAGAGACTCCAAAACGGGTACAGCCAGGGAGACACGTAGACCGTCACCTGGACATGGACGATCTGGTCCCCGGGCACGAGGCCGCCCCAGGCGTACTGCCGGCGCCGGAGAGCCTGGTCGTGGGGGCGCATGTCGGGGTCGCGGTAGAACTTAAGCGACAGGCCGGTCGTGCCCGAGGTGCGGAACACCCGGACGCGACGCCAGGGCGGCCGGCGCCGCGCCCGCTCGGTCTCCGAGACGAGACCCGCCGGGAACCCCCTGCGGACATCCGGCTTGGTCAGGATGGGCAGCCGGGACAAAGTCTCCGGCGTAAAGGCGGGTGAGGCAAAGTCCGCCGCCCGGACGGCGTCGGGGCTGAGCCGCTCGAAAGCCTCAAGCTTGCGATAGGCGGCCGGCGCCCCCGGTTTCAGCACCCGCTCGGTGAACGGTGAGGTGACGTGGCGGAAGAGAACCCGTCGCACATCACTGGCAAGGGCCATTCGGCTTAACCTCCCGGGGAACGCGGGCCGAAGTCCCAGCGTCCTCCGCCATTGAGGTTTCTACTGCGGCCGCTCGCTTCCTACCAGGGTCTTTAGCAGGGGTCGCTTGCCGGACGGGTCGCGCGGGATGATGTCCACCAACCGGAACGAGAACTCGATCGGCTCTCCGAGGAAATCGCGCAGCCCGCGAGCCAGGTTCTCCTGTTCGGCGGTCCCGAACGTGACACCCGGGGCCGGCACCACGGTTATCTCGATGTGGTCGATGGCCGTCTGCCGGAACTGGTACTCCCAGATCGCGTCCGCCCGGGGGTCCATGAAGCGACTGAGATAGGCGCCCGGTCGGCGTCTCCCGGAGAGCAGGACCAGAGTCTCGGCGGTCCGGCCGTGAAGAGTTTCCAGGAGGGGAAGGCCTCGCCCGCACGGGCAGGGTTCGGGGGCCAGGGTTCCCCGGTCCCCGAGGTCGTACGGCCCGGCTCGACCGGCCGGCCGTCGTCGTCCACTGTCTCCACGAGAAAGCGCAGGGCGCTGATGTGCAGGTTCTCGTAGGGCGGCTCTCCCCTGGCCACCCGGTCCGGGCAGCTCTGGGCCACGTGGATGCCGAACTCGTTCGCCCCGTAGCCCACGTGGACGGGAGAGCCGAAGGCTTCGCGCATGAGCCTCCAGTCCCGCCTCCCCACGATCTCGCCCCCGACGATGATACCCTTCGGCGGGTGCCGGAGGCGCCGCCCGGCCGCCCGCAGGGCGTGGGCGGCCAGGGTCAGGGAAGGCGGGTGCCCGATCAGCCCGTCCGGCCGCCAAAGGTCGAGGACACGGGCGATACCCTCGCCGTCGCGGTCAAGGTAGAGGTGGCTCGGGAAATGCCGGGCGCCCCCGAAGAAGCTCCAGAACGGGTAGAGCCAGGGCGAGACGTAGACCGTGCCTCGCATGTAGGTGACCTGGTCTCCGGGCTGGAGACCGGCCCAGGCGTACTGCCAGACCCGGGTGGCGTGGTCGTGGGCCCGCAAGGCCGGGTCGCGGTAGAACCGGAGGGGCATGCCGGTCGTGCCTGAGGTGCGGAAGACCTTGGGACGGCGCCACGGCAGCCAGGTGTGGCCACGGTGTTCGGAAACGAGGCCGTCCGGGAACTCCTTCCGGACGGTCGGTTTGGACAGGATGGGGAGCCGGGCGAAGTCGTCCGGGGTCAGCCGGGGCCTCGGGGCGTCCCCAGGGGAGCCGGGGGCAGCGAAGTCGTTTGGGCCGAGGCCGAGCTCGGCGAAGGTCCGGCGGTAGTAGGGGACCGTGGCCGCCGCGTGCCGGAGGAGCGCGCCGAGGCTGCTCCACTGGGCCTGGCGGACAGCCTCCGGATCGAGCCACTCGAAGGCCTCCAGTCGGCGGCGGGCAGCCGTCGAGCCCGGTCTCAGGACGCGCGCGCTGAAGGGTGAAACCACGTGGCGAAACAGGGGCTTCCGCACGGCGTCCGCGGCCCATCGCCTCCCGAGCGCCGTCATTTCCACAGAGAGGAGGCAACCCCTTCAGCGCTTCAGGCGGCGGGGTTTGACCCGGTGCCCGCGCCCGGTTACACTTTAAGTGAACGGCTGTAATGGCGAGAACGGTGCGAAGGGGTTACGCGCTTGGACAGACCTTGCTTCGACCTCATCAACAGCGACTGGCACGACTGGCGCCGCCCGGGCGTCAGGGCCGACCGTCTGGACAGCCCCGAATGGGTCAACCGGTTTCTCACTGACTGGGGTCTGGACATCGGCGAGCCGCTTGCCGGCGAGGCCCGGGCGAGACTCCGTGGGCTCCGCTCGCTCCTGCGCCGTCTGGTCGATGATTTCCGGGCGGGGCGTCCCCTGGACGCCGCTGACGTGGGGCAACTGGACACGGTGCTGGCCGCCGCCCCCTTGCGGCGCCGCACGGAGCCCAAGGGCGGCCGCTGCGAGGGTCGGTTCGAGCCCGTCACCCGCGACTGGGATTGGGTAGCCGCCGAGGTAGCGGCTTCGTTCGTGAAGCTCGTCGAGACCGGTGAGCCGGGGCGCCTCAAGGTCTGCGAGAACGTCGACTGCCTCTGGGTCTTCTACGACGACAGCCGCAACCGCACCCGACGATGGTGCGACAGCCGCTGCTGCGGAAACCTCATCAAGGTGCGGCGGTTCCGGGCCAGGCGCCGGGCGGAGGGGACGCTCTAAGGTACATGCCCCGACGCCGGGGCCCGCCGCCCGCGACCGCCGACGGCTACTTCCCCGCCTCCGCCTTCTCGTCCGCCAGGTAGCGCTGGCGCAGCCACCCCATGGTCCGCGAGAGGGTTTCCGACTCGCCCTTGATGAAGTCATGGAGTTTCCGGCAGTCCTCGAAGTCGGAGCAGGCGGCGCAATTCGGGAGCTGTTTGCCGGCGGCGCAGGCGCGTATCTCGCACCCGCCGCAGTAGGCCGCCCACTCCAGGCAGTTGATGCCGCAGTACCCGATCATGCGAGGTCGCCCCTCTCAGAGAACCCCTCCCGGTGACGCTTGCACCGCCCGGGTGGTCTCGGGGCTCCTAAGAAGCCACGCGGTCTCCTCGACGCCGAACGCCGGCTGGAGGTCCTCGTAGCGCAGGCGCCCGCGGTTCATCGGACAGGCCTCCTGGCAGATGAGGCAACCGATCAGGGCATGGTGGGTGGAAGACGGCAGCCACTCCGGCCAGGAATCGGTGGACTCGTCGAGGAAGGTGAGACAGCGCCCGGCCTTGAGGACGAACCGGTCGTCGTCCGGGATGGCTCCGGTGGGGCACGCCTCCCGGCACAGGCCGCAGCCCTCGCAGTCCAGGGCGGTCTCAGGGGGCATCGCTTGGCGCAGCCCTGGCCCGGATGCCGGCGGCTCGAGGTCGCAGGCGTAGCCCAGGAGCTGGTGATAGCTGCCGGCGCCGGGAGCGTAGGTGATGTTGTTCCGCCCGTAGACGACCAGCCCGAGCCGGGAAGCCACGTTCTTGAGCGGCGCCGGGAGCGGGGCCAGTTGCGCCTCGGCCAGAGGCCCGGCGAGAAGACTCTCCCTCAACTCGCGCGCGACGGCGCCATAGCGCACGTAGGTCGGCGGCACCGGCACCCGGACCGGACCTTCCGACAGGTTGAAGATGACGTAGTGGGCCGGTCGCGGCTTGGTGAACACGATGACCGAGCGCACGGGGAAGGCCGCCCCGTCGAGGTAGCGGAACGCGCCGTCGAGCCTCTCCTGCCGCCCAACCTTCGAGTTCCTTCCAGACCACGGCCATCAGAGACCCCTCCCCGCAATCACCCAAGGGTAGGCCTGCAACTCCGCGGGGGTCGCCGTTCCCTGGCGCACCTTGGGGATGAGCACGCGGTCACGGGTGGACTCCTCTCTCGGGAGCGCGTGATTGGCCGCTAACCGCCGGCACCGCCGCGCCGTCCACCCAGATTCTACCTCAAACCCGGGTCAAGGTCATGTAGGACGGGGCCGTGCCCACGTTTGTCTCCGTTTCGCAGGCCGGGGAAGTGACCAAGTCACCTCATAGGAGGCCGTTCCGATGTCCGACCGCGACCAGACCCTGCCGCTTGACGTCCAGGTGGCCGCCACCGAGCGTGGCCAAGGCTTCACGACGTACGACCTCAACTACGCCAGCCCGCTGGGCGGCCGTGTGCCGGCGTTCCTCGTCGTTCCCGACGGTTCAGGCCCGTTCGCCGGCCTCATCTTCGTGCACCCGGGGCAGGGTAGCCGCGCCACCTTCCGGGCGGAGGCCGAGAGCCTCGCCCCGTCGGGCGTGGTCTACCTGACGATAGACGCGCCCTTCCTTCGTCCCGGCTACCCCAGGCCGGACGGACCGGTGAGGATCCGCGACGCCGCGACAGCGGAAGCCGCTCCTCGCGTCGCGGGCCGATGTCGCTCCGGAGCGCATCGGGTACGTAGGGCACAGCCTCGGGGCCACCTTCGCCGGCCCGCTCGTGGCGGAGGAACCCCGCATCAAGGCCTTCGTCCTGATGGCCGGCTACCCCAGCGACACCGATGCCTGGCGCCATAACCCGCACCCGTTCTTCGCCCGGCAGCGAGAGACGCTCGGTCCCGAGCGTCTCGAGGAGTTCTGCTCCTACCTGGCCCCGTGCGACGCCGACCGCTATGTGGGCGCGCCTCCCTCGGCGACCGGATCGGCCCCGCGGCGCGCGGCGGCACCGGCCTCTCTCCTCTTCCAGTGGGCGACCCGGGACGAGTGGATAACCCAGGACGACGCCCATCGCTACTTCGCCATTGCCCGCGAACCCAAGGAGCAACTCACCTACGAGGCGGACCACTTCTTCTCCGAGGCGCCCGAGGCGCAGCGCGACCGCAGCCGCTGGCTTGGAGAGAG
>Ga0315284_10015008_pt1 | contig 11011 bp, 8 predicted proteins | sample YL17G09_16_MG_FD_203696 | JGI IMG/M metagenome (GOLD analysis project Ga0315284, IMG submission 203696) | Sediment microbial communities from Yellowstone Lake, YNP, Wyoming, USA - YL17G09_16 | ecosystem: Environmental > Aquatic > Freshwater > Lake > Sediment | place: USA: Wyoming | collected...
GTGTCCGGTACGTGGTGCAGTACACCCAGACTGTAGCCAAAATCCATGGAGCTGTCTTTCAACGGGATACCATCCACGGAGGCGAGCACAAAGCGGCAGTTTGGAGAATTGGCGAGATTGCGCTTGGCCACCTCCAGCGCCTTCTTGCTGGCGTCGATACAATAGAGGCGGTGGACCCGCTGGGACACGAAACGGGCCCATCGGCCGCTCCCGCAACCGAGATCAAAGCCGACTGCGCTTCTCGGTAAACGATTCCATGGGAAGACTTCGAAATACATTTGAAAGATTTCGTGTAGTTCCTCGTCCGTTAAAGAAGACTGATCGAAGCGCTCCCATTCCTCGCCGAAGCTTTCAACCGTTTTGGTATCCAAGTTATCCACGGCCCAAGCTATCCTCGTAAAGTTCCTCGAACGAGCGCGCGACAGCATCGAGCGAGAAATCCCGAAGAATGCGTCTTCTCGCCGCGGCGCCTAAGGCCATGCGGGATTGCGGCCCCATAGCAAGCAAAGCATTCCACGCCTCGGAAAGCGCGAAAGGATCGCCCATCGGGATTAGGCTGCCGGTATCCTCGACAATGAGCCGGGCATCTCCCACATCCGTCGAGACGCATGGCACGCCACAGGCCATCGCTTCGCCGAGGACATTGGGAAACGATTCGGAAGTGGAACAGCAGGTGGCGACGTCCAGCGCTGCCGTAATCCGAGAAACGTCGGCCCGCTCGCCAAGGCCGTGGATTCGCCCAGCGAGTCCGCCGAGACGCTCGATCTGCTGCTGTAGATCTGGACTGGAAGTGCTAGTATCCCTTCCAGCCAGTAAGAAGTGGACGCCGGGACGACGCGCGGCAAGCAAGGCAGCAGCCTTGAGCATCGTGTGGTGGTCTTTGACAGGATGTAAGCGTGCGATCAGACCAATCAGCTCTGTTTCTGATCCCAGGCCCAGTTCCTGGCGCACCGACAGACGGGCCTCCAGGTCGGGCCGGAACAAGTCACCGTCGAACCCGTTCGGGATCACGCGGGTACGGCTCGGGTTGAACCCGATGGCTTCGTGCTGCCTGGCACTGGCGTGAGAGTTGTAGACAATCCAGTCCGGCACGAAAGACAGACCGCTCAAGATACGGATAAGCATGCGCGGCAGCGTCTTCCACGTTCGGATCTCGTTCAGACAATGCCGAATGTTCCACAACAGTGGGATTCGGCGCCGCAAGAGCGGGCGCACAAGCGTTGCGGCGAAACAGCCATGGAGCATCCAAGCGTGCAGAACATCGGGATCCCACCGGCGAAGCTGCCGCGTCAGAGGGTACATCGCGCCGACCCCGAGGCTCCACTTGTTGACGTCTGCGCTCCACAATTGGGTGCTCACTGCACGGACCACATCCGCCAGGGCCGCCGGCCGGTCCAGCGATAGCACATGAGAGCGGAAACGGTCCCTATCGATTCGGCTGAGAAGCTTGCAGAGCATCATCTCCGCGCCGCCGATTGACAGGCCAGTTATCAGATGAGCAATGTTCAGGGGGCGATCGCCCGTGGCGACAAGCGAGTCACTGTGATCCGCCGACTCCTTCGGCGAGCCCGAGCGCGAGAATGTGAGCGCTACCAAGTCCAGCACGCTTCGATCCGTTAAGCAGCTAATGCCATCTGCATCGAGTCAAAAACCGTTGGACGCTCCGTCCGTGGCTCAATCGTCGGGCCGCGACTCTTACTGCCGTTGGATTCAAGCTACGAACGACTTGAGGATGGACGCAAACCGGGGCGCAAGCAACCGGGTACTGTAGTGCTTCTCGACGATCTGCCTGCCTGTGCGGCCCATAGTCCGCCGCTGGTCGGGGTGGTCAAGCAGGGAAGCCAGGGCATCCACCCATTGCCGGTCGCTTAGTGCCGGCAGTCCGCAGCACCCCAGCGACAGCACCTCGCTGTTCATGCCGACCGGAGAAACAACGACTGGCACCTCACAGGCCATGTAGGTCAACATCTTAAAGCTGCACTTCCCCCGCGCCCACAATGATTCCTGCAAGGGCATGATGCCCACAGCCATCTGCTGGATTCCGGTTACCTCAGCGTCCGGCGACCAGGGCCGAAAGAGTACGCGTTCGGCCGGAACCGTGCGGAACTGCGGATGCTTATCGGAAATCACCAGCAGCCTGGCTTGGGAGCGCTCCTCCAGCGCCTTCGCCAGGCTACCCTCAATCGCGTACAGTTCTCGCAAGTTCCCGCTTGTGCCGCACCAACCGATCAGCAGGTCCGGTTGGTCCGCTCTGTTCGCCGGCCGGTATCGTTCGATGTCCACACCGGTCGGCAGGAGGTGGACGTTGGGGTTCCATCGCAGGAAATTCTCAGCAAGGAAGGCGTTTCCACAAATTACGCCGTCGCACCGTCGGGCCAGTTCCCTCGCTAATCCTCCCCGGCGATGGAGCCAGATTGCGTCGTCCACGTCCAGCGCGCGTGGGCGCTTCGTGTACGGCTCCGTGGTCAAGAAGGTCGATACCATCTCGCGTTGCAAAAGGGTGAGGTCGTAGGCGAACGATGCGACCACGCCCGGGAGACGGCTGGCCAAGGTGGCAGCGCCCCAAAAAGGCCGAAACCATCGGCTGGCTGGCGGATAACATCCAAGCAAGGCGCTGTACTCGCGCAACTGTACCCCCTTCTCTCGAAGAAGCGGAATGTATTGGCGGACCCGATAACGTGCACTGGGCACATCTTTGCCGCCTGTAAAAGCCGCAACGCGCAACATACTCAACTGTCCCACCAGCCACGTCACGCCACCGCCCGCTCGCAGGAAGGAATCGCTCCTCTACATGGAGCGGGCCATAAACTACGATGCCCAGCCCGTTCGCCCAACGGAGTCTCCCCCTTGACCCGGACCCCGGTGGCCAGCAAAATGCCCCCCTACCGAAGCATCAAGTTTCAGCCACGGACCTGGCTCCTGTATCGACCGGCAGTGCCCGCTGGCGTACCTGCCGAAGTACTCACAGGCCAGGCCGCTGGGTCCTTCATGACGAATGCTGGTTCTCGCCGACTCCCGGTGGCTCCCCGCCCGCGCCAGAGCCCTGCGATTCGGTAAATAGCATAGACTATTATAAGGATCTTGAGCAGATGATAGGTGGCCATCAGGAACTGCTCGGCAAAGCCGCTCATCAGAATTCCCCCGACCATAAAAGCGTTCATGATCACCGCTACACGAGACCCTTGCGCAGCGCGCACGTATAAGCCGGTCAAAACCGCCCCCAGGAAGAGGGTGATAATGATGACGCCTGCTAACCCGTAGGACGGGTAGTACGCATAGTACATCGTGTAGGTATTAATTACCTGAGTGGGGGAGACGCTTGTATAGTGCAAATGCAGCGGAGGGACATCCACTCGATAGCCCAGCTTCACCGCTATGACGAGGAAAGATCGCCACATATCCCAAGGGCGGTAGCCCCAGGATTCCAAGGGCGACCGGTCAAACGCTATCAACGGACCAACAAGGTAAAGCTGAATCAACTCAAAAGCACCCCGGACCGTGTCGGCCAAGCTGACCGCACGGAACAGCTCGCCTTTACGCAGCAGAATACCGTTCCCACTGAAGATAGAGCCGCAAGCGACTGTAACAACCAGGAGCGTACGCCATGTTAGGCGTCGGCCGGCCATTAGGGCAACAGCAGCCACCTGAACAAACAAAAGGAGACCACCTGACGCGGCGGTCAGCACGCTATAGGCTGTCGCCACAGCAATGTAGGCGTAGGCACGGAATCGCGCGAAGCGCCCTTCCCCGGCCTCGAGGTAGGCGATCAAGGCCAGCGACGCTGCCGCCACAACCAGGTTCGGCAAAAGCGACCCGACAGGGGTTAAAGTATCGAGGGTGACAAACTCGTCTGCGGCTTGCAGTTCCGCGAGGCGGCGGCCGAGCCAAAAGTCGCCCCCGCTCACCTGCTGCGCTAGCTCAACCGCGTAGCGGTAGTACCAAGGGAACAGCGCGGCAAGCGCGACCAGGCCAAGCGTCAATATCACGTCCAACGCGCGTGGGGAGTATTGGGTGGACCGGACCTTGGTCCGCATCTGTGTGCATGCTCTGGCCGCAACTGCACCACCCACGGTGAACATGACCGCACCCGCGAGGAAGATGCCAACGGTGTCCGGGGATAGGGGGTAGAATTGGTTGTAAGACGCTGCGGTCGCAAGGAGTAGGAAAGCCCACCAGGCCGTGAAGACAAAAGGGGGATACAGGACCGATTTGCAGAATCGGTAGTTCGTGAAAGCAACGACACCTAGAAAAAGCGCTGCTGTTAATGACAACATATAGCGGCTGATTGATGGCGTCGACCAATAAGGCAGCGGCAACCTTGGCGGGTGGCCGTTAGCCGAGGTCTACAAGGTCGATTCTCCTGACGGGTCTTCTAGTGCTGGAAAGGAAGGCCCCCTTTTGCCCCCATCGGTGAGCGTCCTGCCGGGCGTCGGCCTTCGCCTGCCATACGAGTCGCGGGTCGACTGGCCGGATTATCGCAGTCCCCATTGCCTGAGATGATGCCCGACGGTGATTTTGAAAGCTCGGAAACGCGTAGCCAGCCCGGATTGGCCTATATCCGCGGCCGCAGGGTGCGACACGACCGCCATCGGGAAAGGCGTCATCAATGTGTCAGACCGTCCGTCGGGCAGCGTTCCCGCGGTCGGTTGCACCGGCGGGAAGATGCTTTGCTCCACCCGGATTATGGCCAATCCGCAGGAAAAGGGCAGATTCACCAGGGACACGCTATGTTGGGCGACCACGTCGCGGATGGCCCCAAGCATGTCTCGGTAGAGGTCCGGCTGCTGCGTGTCGTGGACACACACCAGCCCGAACTGCCGCATCTTTGGGAGGATTGCCTGCAGGTCTCCTTTTACGTGCTCGTAGTCGTGAGCGCCGTCGTGCAACACGAAGTCAACAGGTCCAGGGAACCGCCCGAGGAAATCCCCAGAGGGCTCCAGAAAGAGACGCCAAGCCTCATCCTGCTGGCTGACCAGATGCCCAAGGCGCCGTTTGTCGAAATCGCATGTGTTTACAACTCCGCCGGTGCGTGCGGCCGCTGCCCGGAGCGCGCCCGTTGTCCTGCCGAGTCCCAGCTCGAGGATGAGCTTGGCGTTAGTCCCGATGACAAGCGAGTAGAGGATCAGGAGATGCTTAGAGGTGCCGTCCGGTAGTTCGTGAAGCTTCAAGAGTTCCCGCAGAGATACTAGCTTACAACACTCGTCGATAGACATGGATAGTAGGAGGTTGTTTCCCTAGTGCTACGAATCACGTCCTGGCACTTGCGCCAGATCTGACATTCCGTTCAACCAGGTGCACGGCATACCCGACCCAATAAATGGCTGTGATCAATGCAGGTCGACCGGACTCCCTGATAATCCTCCGTGGCGAGACGGCAGCGTGCAAAGAGAACCGGACATAGTTGAGTGCCTGCCTCCATTTCACAAGGGACCAACCGGTAGACTGAAGAGACTCCTGGTAATAAAGGCGGGCACCGCGGGGATTGCGGACGCGCAAATCCCGGATGGAGGCGCTGATCCCGTTCGCACTGCGAAAGAAAAGGCGCAAACGTTCGTTCACGCACCGCACTTTGTACTCCCTGCCGACGCGGTTCCATACCACCCCTTCGGCCACGAACGTTTCGCCGTTGAAGACCGGAAACGGAAACCGCCTGAGAATCTCGGTGCGATGGAATCCCCACTTCTCCCCGCGAATGTCGTAGCTAGATGTGAGCTCAAATGGATTGCAATCGAGAATTGCCTGCGGGAACTCGTCTCCCACTAGATGACCAGCCTCGTCCACACACAGAACGGTTACTCCTGAGAACTGGTCCTTGAGAGCGGGCGGTATCGAGTCCCAGTGGAACTTCAGACGCTCCAGGGCGGTGGGAACGCAGGCGTCATCCGAGTCGAGGGTGAGGAAGAGGTCACCTCGCGCCACTTCGAGCGCCCGGTTGTGCGCCACGTGTTTGCCGGCGTTTTGCTGGTAGACGTACTGGATTTCGAACGGCGCCTCGAGCCGCCACCCGCTCACCATAGCATCTGTACCGTCGCTGGAACCGTCGTCGACAATCAACCACTCGAAATCCTGAAGCGTCTGTGCCTTCAAGCTTCCGTAAACCCTGCCAAGGGTATGGCGCCTGTTGAAGGTCGGGGTGAAAACCGTAAAAAGGGGAGGCATAAGTCAAGCGCTCGGCCGGCTACTCCAGGCGGGGCATTGCCAACACCGCTTGGGCTCGGCGCGCTGAACCGAAAAAGAAGAGCATCAGGAACGCGAGCGCGGCCAGCCGGAAGGCAGATGGGAGGAGACCCAAATACGCGCCAACCGCAGCGATGGACAGTGCCAGTATCAGGGCCTTGAATGCCAACAGGCGGAACTGAAGCGGGCTCCAGAGCATGCCCTCGAACGCCGCGGAACCGTCCACGAGACCGGCATATAGCGCCTGGCTGACTATCCAGGCCCATCCCACCGCAAGAATTCCTGTCATCCCCCTGAGCAAGAAGAAGCACACCACCATGCTCACCAGGGCGAGCCCACAGGCGAACACCGCCAGGCGATACCTCGCCGATGCGAGCACAAACTCGTAGCCAACGTTGGCGTGCGCGTTGATACTCACGCCAAGCAGCAGGAGCACGAAGAGGGCGACGATCGCTTCGTCTCCCCGTTTGAAGGCGCGCATCAACACCGGAGCGGCCAATACCCCCACCGCCGCGAGCAAATTGTATCCGGCCCAACTCGCTCTCATGAACGCTCTCAGTCGGGCGAGTAACTGGGGGCGATTCGTTTCCCCGGCCAGCAAACTGGCGAACCTGGGAAACACGACCAGCCCCAGACCGTTTGAGAAAAACCACACCTTGCTGGCCAGGTCGAATCCGGAACGGTAGATTCCCAGGCCCGCTATCCCGAAATAGCGATTCACCAGGACCGAAGCCAGGGTCAACATGGCTGTTTGCAACGTTTGGGCCAGAGACAGAACCGCTGAACCAGCCAGCATCTCGCGCATGCTGCGAGTGCAAAACCTCGGTCGCCAGCTTCCACGCGGCAGATTGCCCATCAACCGCCGGGCAACAAAAAGATCGGCCAGCCTTCTTGCCGCAACCAAGCCAACAACCGGGACTGGCGAATGAAACACCAGAATCCCGAGAAACAGCAACCCGTAGCGGTATAGTCCGGATACAAATACAAACCTAGCGTAGCGGTCGAAGCGCTCGGTGGCGATCGTGAAAGTCTGCGTGAGACCAGTGGGAACCGCCAGACAGTACTCCAAAACGGCAATCGCAGTGATCCACTTGACCGCGGCCCGTTGTTCGACTGGGACAGGGAATAGGGTGTCCGCTACCAAAGCCAGGAGCAACGGCAGGAGGATGAGAAGGGCGGCCGAGAAGCAGACGTAAAGAGCGAGCGCGATTTGGAGCGACTCGCGCTGTGTTTCTTCGCTCCTATCGGAAGCCAGCAGACGAGCGAGGTTCTTGCCCATCCCCAGATCAGCCAGAGCAAGGCAGCCAACCAGCACCGAGTATATGGAAAACAGACCGTAGCCGGCTTTTCCTAACCACGCGATGGCGACCGGGACGAATATCACCCCCAGCGCGCCGTTTAGCACGTTAACTGCGTAGACGGAGAACAGGTTTCGTACAAAGCGCCGCAAGTTCTGGCCCCTCAGCCGCTCGCGCTAGTTGGTGACTCGGCGAGGCTTAGCACGGCAACATTACGCCCAAGGAGACCCGACAGTATCCGACGGGTAGCCGTTGTCAACGGCGGACCCCAGGCGTCGTCGGTCGGTTCTCAAACGGCCGGCGGCGATCGATGCGCTCGAGCAGGTACCCGTCCAGCTCCACCGCAACGGACTTCTGGAGCATCTCGACAGAGAGAATAAGGCGCTCCGCGCCCTTTTTACGAACCAGAATCCCTTCGATGCCGGCCAGCGGTCCGGCCTTGACCCGGACCCAATCGCCGACCGAAAGAAACGGATAGGGTTCCACCAGCAGCCGGCTCTTGAGCGCGTGCTGAACGGCCTCAATTTCCTCCTTCGGAATGGGCGCCGGACCGGTGTTGCCTCCCACCAGAAAATGAACGCTGGGGGTCTGCAAAATCGCCACACGAAACCGCAAATCGGCATGCAGGAAGACGTAGCAGGGGAACAGCGGCTTTTCCAGGATCTTGATGCGGTCGGCCCACCGGCTGCGCTCCGGGTAAAGCGGCAGAAAAACCTCGATCCCTTTACGAGCCAGTAAATTGGCCACGACTTTCTCGTTCTGGTGCCGGGTGTAAGCCGCGTACCAACTGACGCTGCCCTGAGCCATAACTAGACAGCTCCGCCCTGTGCCTTACACCGCCTGATCCTGCCACACCCCAATGACGGCGATTTCGGATTGCCGATTTCAAGCACCTGGGACGTCTGAAATCCGGAATCCTCACGCGGCAACGGCAGCGGGTGGCTGCCCCTCCCGTATGCTATGGGTTGCCCCCGCCGTCCCCGTCTCCGCTCTCAGCCCTTCGCGCTTATAAGAGCCCGCAGCGAGGACGTATTATAGTCGAAGCCGGGAGCGAGGAGGAAGCGGCATGGTCTGAACCTTCCTCGAACCCGTCAAGCGCTTCCCATCTCTCCCAAATTGGAAATACGTCGGTCGTCCAACCGGCAGCTTACGCCCATCGCGGTTCCCGCCACCCAGCAAAACAGCAGGGCATTGGCCGGAATCTGCAAGTTGAAGTCTGTAACGGAATGCAGAAGGATGGCAGCCAATGCGCCCGCGGAACCTGCCGCCAGAATGGCGGCCGACCGATGGCTAGAGCGGACCGCCGTCCGACCAGCGCGCACAATCAGCACCCATAAGCCACCGAAAAGCAACAAGGCCGCCGGAACGCCTATTTCCGTGGCGAATTCCAGGTAATCGCTGTGCGCATGCTCATAGCGATAGTCCAGGAACCCGGTCTGGTAATGCCCGACGGCCCACTCATAGGTTCCCAGGCCCGTTCCCAGCCACTTGAAGTCCCGGATGGCGCCAAGACTGTCCCTCCAGATGGGCAGGCGGTCCCGCTCCATGGCTCCGGGATGGATCAAGACTTCAAAACGCGAAATCACCGCGTCTGTGCCGATCCAGAAGGCATAGCATGCGGGGATCAACAACAACACCAGCAGCAGCGCCACCGCCGATCGTCTCCGGCGCCGCAGGACATGCAGGCCGCCAACCAGAAGCAGCCCGCTGACTCCCGCCGCGATTCCCATCCGCGAACGCGAGAAAACCAGGGCCAGGCAGAGAACCGCGAAAAACATGGCCTGCGAAAGCAGCCTGGAGCTGCTCTCGGAAGAGATGGCAGCCAGCAGCTTTCTCTTCACCCCCAGCTCCGCGCGTTGCGGACGCCGGAACAGCGCGCCGGCAAGAACAAACGGCAAAACCATCTCCAGAAGTCCGGCGAAATGGTTGCGGTTGATATAGGTCCCGGTGGCGTTGTCGGTGCCAAACACTTTCCGGTAGGTAAAGATGTACTGCCAATCGGCCAGGTACTGGACCAGGCCATAGCAGGCTTCAAAGAGGCCAACGATAACCAGGGTGCGGAGCAGGATGGAGCCGCGCCCGCGAACCGCAAGCCGCTGCGCAATCAGGAAAGCCAGGGCGTAGGCAATGAGCTTGGACACGGCTGCTTGGGTGGCGTGCGGATTCAGCGACAGAGCCACATAGGCGGGCGGCGGGGAAAACGGGGAGAGCAATTGGGCGGCAAAGAGGCCGCGATTGGGGGAAAGCAGCGCGGTCAAGCCGGCCGGCAGCGGGACAAGCTGGAGCAACGGCACGCCGACAATGACAGCCAGCACCAGCACCGCCAGCCGCGGAATCCTCGGCCAGCCGCGCCAGAAGCAGAGGATCGCGGCCGCCACAACGCCCGCTTCCATCAGCACGTAGGCGGTCGGTCTGACACCACCGAAAGCCAGCACGCTGCCTGTGAACACCACCGCCAGGAGCAGGCCCCCAAGCTGCAGACTGCGTTCCGCGGAAGCGTGCTCTTCAGGTTGAAACATGTGCCCCTCGACCCCTGGATCATCACCACAGATGAACCTGGACCAGCATAGCCGGAACCAACACAGCCGCGAGTGCAAGACGGGGGGCCGGCGAGACGCCAGCGCTCCATAGGCGGCCGTTTATGGAGCGCTGGCGTCCCGCCGGCCCCTGGTCGGGCCGGCGTTTCGCTGCTAAAAAAAACAACGAATGGTACGACTCCTACACGGATCAACACGGATGGGCCGCCGTGGTGAGTTCTCACTGCTGGCCCACCGGTTCGATCACTGCGTCATCGATCCACACCTTGCCCTGGAGCAGGTTGTCCAGCTTTTGGCTCTGGCGGCGCCGCGCCTGTACCAGGACAACCGAGGTACCGGGGCCGGTGTGGAAATCAAGCTGGCGGACCGTCCAAGGCTCCGTCCCCACCCTGTTTTCCGTGCAGGCCACGAACTGCTCGGCGCGGGGGGCCGCGACCGGACTGATGCAGAAGACGATGCCCTGGTCCGTGCTGACGTTCTCCAGCTTCATGTAAGCTCGAAAACGATACCGGCGGTTCGGCGGGACGGGCGCAAGTTGCCAGACCCCGCCGAAATCCAGGTTGGCCGAGCCGTCGAAAGTGAGGCGAAGCGAGCGGGTGCCCTGCTGGGCGACCAGATTATCGATACCGATCTCATAGCCGGGCTGCTGCTGGAAACGCCAATCCAGGCCGGCATTGGGCATATCCAACTCGAAATCGCCGTTGGTGAGGAAGTCGCCCGGCCGGCGCGCCGCTTCACGCCCCGAGTCGGCCAATACCTGGCCCCATGTCCGCTGTGCCGCCTGGCCCTGGCCGGCCGCCGCCAGCGCCCCCGCATACTCGCTTCCGAGCTGTTGCGCTTCCACGGAACGGGCCGCGCGCAGCGCCGCCCAGACCGGCTCACCGTCGCCCAGTTTCCCTCGGGCCATCAGAAAACGGAGATAATCGCCGAGGCATTCGGCATCCCTGGGGACCACCTGGTTGAAAACCACGCCGGGATCGGCGGCCGCCTTCCAGGCGA
>Ga0315284_10015009_pt1 | contig 11011 bp, 5 predicted proteins | sample YL17G09_16_MG_FD_203696 | JGI IMG/M metagenome (GOLD analysis project Ga0315284, IMG submission 203696) | Sediment microbial communities from Yellowstone Lake, YNP, Wyoming, USA - YL17G09_16 | ecosystem: Environmental > Aquatic > Freshwater > Lake > Sediment | place: USA: Wyoming | collected...
TGGCAGTGCCGGAGTCTGCGATTTGCGGAAGGTAATCTGAGTAATGGGGTCAGGGGAATTCGCCCTTAGAATATCCTCCACAATCGTTGGGACGATTACCGCGGCAGGTTCGGTGTTGCGATAAAATGGTTTTTCTGTATATTCGCATGTTTGCTTTAATGCCGGGAAGGAAAACCCATGCCTGATAAGCCGAATATCCTGATCGTCATGACGGACCATCAAAGGGGCGACACCGTTTTACCCGAACACCCCGCCATCACGCCGAACGTTTCAAAACTGGCTCGGCAGGGTGTGAGTTTCACACAGGCGTTCTGCCCCTCCCCGCACTGCTGCCCGTCGCGGGCGACGTTTCACAGCGGGCTCTACCCCAGCCTCCACGGCGTGTGGAACAATGTATGCAACATGCACTATATCTATCGGGGCCTGCGGGAAGGCGTCAGGTTGTGGAGCGAAGACCTCGCCGGGGCGGATTATCAGATGCTGTTTACGGGCAAGTGGCATGTGAGCTCCCTGGAGCGCCCGCAGGATCGCGGCTGGGATGTGCCGGGGGGGCATTTTACGTGTTTTGAGCTGTGTGCAGAGGATTGGAAGGGATATCGCAGGCTCGCCGGCCAACATCACTCAACCGAAAGAAAAGCCGGGCAAATCCTTCGCCCCGGCTATGGGACTTATACCCTTTACGGCGAAACGTATGATCAGGAAAATGCACATCAGAATGATTTGAAATCCGTAGAGGTCGCCTGCCAGGAGCTGGGAAGGCTCGACAAATCAAGTCAGCCGTGGACGATGTTCGTAGGCCTGCAAGGCCCGCACGATCCGTATTGCGTGCCGGGGAAATACCTGGACATGTACAGGCTCGACGACATCCCGCTTCCGCCAAACTACGAAGACTCACTCGAAGACAAGCCCCGCATCTACCAGCGCCTTCGGCGCACGAGGTTCGGGCAGTTGACCGATCGGGAAGTTCGCGACGGTATCAGGCATTTCTGGGCCTACTGCACTTATCTGGACGACATGTTCGGGCAGATACTTGACGCACTTGAACGCACCGGCTCAGCCGACAACACGCTTGTTGTGTTCTGCTCCGATCACGGCGATTACTGCGGCGAGCACGGGCTTTTCGTCAAGGGCATACCGTGCTTCCGCGGGGCCTACCACGTGCCTGCGGTGGTGCGCTGGCCCGCGGGCATCCCCCGGCCCGGCAGGCGGATCGACGAGTTCGTCTCGCTGGCGGATTTCGCCCCGACGTTCCTGGAACTTGCGGGGATAAAGACCGACCGTCACTTCACCGGCCAAAGCCTCGTCCCGTTTTTGGAGGACCGCACCCCCGCCGGCTGGCGCGACGACATCCACACCCAGTGCAACGGCGTGGAGCTTTATTACACGCAGAGATCGGTCACGACCAAACAGCATAAATATGTGTTCAACGGATTCGACGACGATGAGCTTTACGACCTTCAGAATGATCCGCACGAGATGCACAATCTGGTTGACAGGGTGGATATGGAACCGGTAAAACGACAGCTCTGCCGGCGGATGTGGCGGTTCGCCCACGATGAAGGCGACATGCTCCTGAACGGCTACATTACGGTGGGCCTGGTTCCCTTTGGCCCAGCCGAGCTTTTTTCTGCAGACTGACGGAACTTGATGGAAAAGGAACCTGCATTCATGCCCAATCAGCCAAATATTTTAGTGGTTTTCAGCGACCAGCAGAGGTGGGATACGCTCGGCTGTTATGGCCAGAAGCTGCCCGTCACGCCGAACCTTGACAGGCTTGCCCAAAAGGGCACGCTTTTCGAACGTGTGTTTACCTGCCAGCCATTATGCGGACCAGCGCGGGCATGTCTCCAGACTGGCAAGTATGCGACACAGGTGGGGTGTTATCGCAACGGCATAGCACTGCCCCCAAACGAACCGACCCTGGCGACCTGGTTGGGCAAAGCAGGATATGAAACCGCTTATATAGGCAAATGGCACCTTGCGACAAACGACGGCAAAGAAGGGGAGAATTTTGAACGGATCGCAATCCCCCCCGACCGGCGCGGCGGATACAAGGATTATTGGCTGGCCAGCGATCTGCTGGAGCATACCTCCCACAGCTACGATGGGTACATGTTCGACTCTGCTGGCAGGCGAAGAGAATTCCCTCCCGGTCAATATCGTGCTGACGTGCTGACCGATTGGGCGATCGAGTATCTCACCAGCCGAAAGCAGGATAGACCTTTCTTTTTGTTTTTGTCGTACCTCGAGCCGCACCACCAGAACGACCACGACCGGTTCGAAGGCCCGCGCGGGTGGGCGGAGAGATTCGCCGACTTCGACGTCCCAGGCGACCTGGCAGACACTCAAGGCGACTGGCCGGAACAGATGGCTGACTACCTCGCCTGCTGTAACAGCATCGATTCAAACTTCGGCAAACTCGTCGATACGCTGCAAAAGCTGGGCCTGGCGGATTCGACGCTTTTGATTTATACGTCCGATCATGGCTGTCATTTCCGCACCCGCAAGGGGGAATACAAGCGGTCATGCCATGATTCTTCCCTGCGGATTCCGCTGATTATCCAGGGCCCGGGTTTTAGTACCGGCAAACGCATCGGCGAACTCGTCAGTCTGATCGACGTCCCGCCGACGATACTGTCGGCTGGGGGCTTGAGCACACCAGAGACGATGCATGGAAAGGATCTCACCCAGCTGCTGCGTGGTGAGGTCAGCGACTGGCCCGGAGAAATATTCGCCCAGATCAGCGAATCGCAACTTGGAAGAACCATCCGCACGGACAGGTGGAAATACTGCGTCAACTGCCCTGACGAAAACGCAATGAAAAAGCAATTTGCCGAGCGATACGTAGAGCAGTATCTATACGATCTGCACAACGACCCGCACGAACGGGTAAACCTTATCAGCTTACCGGGCCTGAAGGCTGAGCGGGCGAACCTTGCGCAAACGCTTACAAGGCGCATGGTCCAGGCCGGCGAGCCAATACCGACGATAATGCCAGCCGAGGTTTAGCTGAACTACGACAATCATGTTCGGAACCAGCCGCTGAACGGGGCGTGGCTACCAACAAACGCCCTTCGGGCTAAGTCACCGGCACCGTCCCCGGGAAACCGACGCCTTGCCAAAAACCGACCCCGCCATGTGTGCCTAATGTTAGCCCCGCAAGGGGCGTTTGATAGCAATCCCTCAAGGATCGATTGAAAATAGCCCCGTAAGGGGCGTTTGATAGTAGCCCCGCCCGATGCGAAGCGAGGGCAGGGAACACGTCAGCCAATATTTCAGAGCCCTTAGGGCGATTGATACATATTTTTGTTCGCAAGTTTTCAATAACTCTGACTGGTTCAATCGCCCCTGCGGGGCTCTGACGTAATTCGGGCCATCATCCACGCCCTTGCCCTTCGGGCTAAGTCACCGGCACCGTCCCCGGGAACCGACGCCTCGCCAAAAACCGACCCTGCCATGTATGCCTAATGTTAGCCCCGCAAGGTGTGTCTAATGTTAGCTCCGCAAGGAGCGTTTGAGAACAGCTCCATAAAAGGCGTTTGTTAACAACCCCGCAAGGGACGTCTGTTAGTAGCTCCGCCCGATGCGAAGCGAGGGCGGGTGGTACACCCTTATGCGTTTTTTTCGAAAAGGCATACAGAATGCGTAGCATGCCGGTAAAGCAGCCCACCTGCTGCGTGTGTGGGCATGGCAGGTGGGGCTTGGATCAACGTCGAAGAACGCCTGCGCAGCTTGACCAAAAAACGCCCCCTGCAAGGCCGGGGGAGACCAGGCAGGGGACGTCACAAATGACCCGGGTCGGAATGAAAAAACCAACCCTCGATCCATCTGCCCCAAATTATAACACAAAAATAACGCTAATGCTAATAATAATCATTCTATATTATTTCCCCCTGCCCCCAAAGCTTGGCCCAAGTTCGATCAAAGTGGATAGGATAGGCCTGTTTGCAACGTAACATTAAAGCGTAGTGTAAATTATGAGCGGGCAGGATGCATTTTCTCGCGCAATGTTTTTGAAAGGCAGATAGATAGGATATGAAACATATCGCCCGCTGAGGGAGCCGGTACAGCGATCCGCCAGGACCATCCGTATAGGCTTATTTCGGAAACTCCACGCCCAGCAGGTCTTTTGCTATCGGCGTGATATTTGTGTTTTCCAGGTCGGTTGGGTCGTATCCCAGTTCCATCTCCAGCGGCAGGATGTACCCAAGCGCCGACCAGCCCCAGAAGGGATTCAGGCCCTGGCCTGAGCCGTTTTCACCGTTGTAATATTCGCGGGTGTCTTCCTCGCCGATCACCAGGTCGAAGGTCCTGTAGGCCAATTCCTTGGCAAGTTTATCCCTGCCGTATCGGGGCAGGGCGTGGGTAATCATGTAGTTGGTGGGTATCCACGTCGCCCCCATCCAGGTGCATTCGTTGCCCCGGCGCTGCTGGTAGTAATCGGCTTCGCTCTTTGACCAGCTGGCTACGGGAAAGTTGGTCCAGAACTCATCGGGATTCGTCAGGTGTTCATCGATCAGCCGGTCTGCCTGTTTTTGCGAGGCGATACCCGTCCACAACGGCGTGAAGCCGGATATCGATTTTGCCTTTATCAGCAGGCCGGTGCGTTCGTTCCGGTCGTAATAGAATCCGTCCTGCTGGTCCCACATCACATCGTTGATAAGCTTCGCCAGGCGATCGGCGTGAGACTCAAATTCCCCAGCCTGTTCGTCCTTGCCGATCTGCCGCGATATGATCGCCATCGCCCGCAGCTCCCGGTGCAAATAGCAGTTGAGGTCTACCCCCTCGGATGTCATGGAGTGCAGATCGCCCGCCCGCCGCCACTGGTTGTCCATGCCGGAGTGGTCGGAGCTGTCCCATACTGCCAGTCCGTTCTTGTCGAAATCGCAGAACCAAAACCAGTGATCCAGGTATTTCCTCAGCCTGCTGTAGTTTTTACCCTCGATCCATCGCCAGTTGCCAAACTGCCGGCTGCCCAGGACGGCGATCTGGGCGAGGAAGGGTTTAAAATGATGCCTCCAGCGCGGCTTGACCAGAGTCCGGGCGATGAAACCGTTGCCGACCTGCTGCTCCAGAAAGGCTTCGAGATTATTGCGGCAGTATCGGCTGATGCCGAAATACGACATGTATATGTTCTCGAAATACAGATCCCAGTCATAGAACTCACCGTATGAATAGCCGGTAAGCAGGTCCACCGAGTTTTGCCAATGCTTGATGCCGCGTGTGCGGATATCTTGATTGACGCTGTTGATCCTGTCGATCAGGCGCTGCCAGCGATTGCTTCCGACTGCCTTGCGAAAATTGTCCGCTTTCTGCTGCTGCGGCATTTTTTAATGCTCCTCGATGGCTGTATTTGACCGGGATTATATAAAACCAAATGCGTCATTGGTCCGGCTGGGTCTGGAGTATCATTGAGGCATAGCCCGTATTGCCCAGAAGGTCCACCACGCGGATCGCAAGGCGGTGCGGGCCCGGTTTTAGATCCTTAAGATCAAATGTCACGGTCTCCTGTTTGGAGTCGATAATGCCGTCGTCGGGGAGCAGGGCGACCCAGTCGTCCTGCGTGTCGATCGAGTAGGCAAGCTCCGCAAGGGTGCTTGTAGCATCGGCGGTAGTGGCCCGTATGCGAATAACCGGCTCGGAGGGTTTGACAGCCAGGTCGGTGAAGATCGGTGGGGTGTTATCCACGGGGATGTAATTTTCCACCCATCTGGCCGACAGTGCGCTGGTGGGCGGATTGGACGGATCGTCGCTGGCGACCACTCGCAAGTCGTACAATCCGTCACTGGCCGTTCTGGTGTCCCACGTGTAGGTGGATTTGTCCAGATCGTCAGCCAGGTCGACCCAGATATCCTGCCCGTGCTGGCGGATGGCGATTTCGTATCTGAGGGAATCCTGGTTGGGATCCGAGGCGTTTATGGAGATCAACCTGTAAGGTCGGGGTGTTTTGGCCTCGCTGGTGTCGGGGGCGATTTGGCTGCTGGGGGTTATCTCGACCGTCGAGACCATCGGCGGGAGATTGCCCACCTGGTAGAGCAGCCGAACCTGCTGAACCGAAGGCGCCAGGCCGTCTTCCGGCTTAAATGTCAACCTGTATTGAAGGTATCTGCCCGCAGGGCTGGCGATCTTGATCAGCTCTGCCCCGGCGGGTGTCTCTGGTATCCATTGGCTCCAATATCCGTCCTTCGGATCGTCCAGGTGTCCGCTTCTTGTTGAAAAGCTCACCTGTCCCTTCAGCGATTCCAGCAGGCGGATCTGTGCGGTTCCCCATTGGGCGATCTGGCCGGCGTCCAGCACGTCGCTGATGTAGCTGCCTGTTTGTGCCGGCTTGGATTCGACCAGGCCGACCGAACCGGCGTTGGCTGAGCCGAATACCAGCCGGCCGGCAGGGTCCAGCGAAAGCGAGCTTATCTGCGACGCCTCCGTGTCTACCAGCAAGGTGCTTTCCTGCCCGCTGACCGCCACCGAGTAGATAATCCCGTTGTTGCCCGTCCCAAGTAAAAGCCGGTCCTGGTGGCGGACCATTGAAAGTATCGTAAGCGGTTTGCGGAAGATGGTTCTCACCAGCCCGTCCGGCTGGACGTGGTGGACAGCGTTGCCTTCCTCCTGGATTTGCGGTTTTGGAGCAGCCTTTCCCTGGGTGGAGCGAAGCTTGGCAGCCAGCAGATTGCGGATCTCCTTGGGTATTTCTCCGTTGCAGGGCTGGGCCGAGAGGTTCCCGATGGGCTGAGGAGGAGATATTTCAGCCTCGTCGGCCGGGTTGGTCTGGCTGGTCGTCGGCTCGTTGTCGGTGTCTATGGAATTATGTTCAACGGATTCCTCGTCCGGGCCTTGGGGTTGTGGTGTCGGGTCGGGTTCCGGCGAGTCCTTATCGTTGTCGTTATTTTTGCCTTCGTCCTCATTTTCGGTTTTTCGCTCGGCCCTGCCTTCGGGTTTGTCGTTGGTTTGGCGTTCGCCGGCTGGGCCTGCCTTTGCGGCGTCGGAGGTGGCTACGAAAACCCCGCCGTTGCCGTCGGGGATAATTGCGGCGATTTCCTGCTCTTGGGCTTTGAGGATCGCCCGGTAGGAACCGTCGGGATTGATACGGATTACCAGGCCGTTCTGATCGGTCCCGGCGAAGAGCGTGCCGTCGTCTGTCCTGGCCAGGCAGAGGATGTTTTTAGCGAGAGCCTGTGCCTGGAAAAACACCTCGGCTGACCCGTCTGGGGCGATGCGATACACCGCACCGTTGGGGCCGGACGCGGCGAACAGCTCGCCTGCCTCGCCCGGCACGATCGCCCATACGTAATTGACCTGCGGATCGGTCCATACCCTTTGGACCCCACCGTCGGGATCGACGCGAAAGATCCCCGCCTCCACTCCGCCGGTGCCCGCAAGCAGTTGTTCTCCGGTCCACACCAGCGAAGCCACGATTGTACCGGGCAGATGGGCAAGCTCGGAATATTTAGCCCCCTGCCGGATGGCGTATATGACGGGTCGGTCGCCCGAACCGGCATAGATGACGTCATCGCCCCATGCCACCGCCGAAATGACCGCCGGGGCCTCGTCGGCTGGGAGAAGGATTTGCACATCGCTGCCGAGCGATACCTCGCCAAGCGAACTTAAGGTCGTCGCCTGGAATGATCCGTCGGCAAAGTCAGCCTCGCTTCGATGCTGCCAGCTTTGCGGTGCGACCGCCCACAGCGGATTCATCGAGCATATCGTCGCAACCAGGCAGATAGGGAGAAAACTTGATTTCATTGGGTATTTCCTTGTTCAGTTACGGTGGTGGTGCGGAGCGGGAAATCCTTATGCCTGCGGACCACCTCGAAGGTCACCTCGGTTTTGCCCCTCAGCACGTATTTGGAAGGTAAGGACGTCACAATGGGCTGATCGAACTTTTTGGCGTCGGATCGGCCGGCCTGTACAAACATCTCCGCCTTGCTTGCCGGCAGGTCGGGCAGCTCCTGCCGTCCAAGCGCCACGCCCTGGCGTTCTTGAGGCAGGATGAAGTGTATACAGTCTCCGCGAGGGGCGCTGATCCATTTCAGCGACTCAAGAAGCTCGCTGGGGCTTCGAGGATCAAGCCTGTGTGGCATGGCTGCCGCCAAGTCCGATTGCAGGCTTGCTGAGTCGCAGATCGTCAGGCTGTGCTCGCCGGCGGGTGTGTCATCAGGCAGCTTAAAGGTTAATTCCAGCGATTTTGCCTCAAGACGGAACGGCTGGACGCGAAGGGCGATTTTTATAGTCTGACCGGGCGTGTATTGCCGGGCGTCGATGCGTGCGTCGAGGATCCTGGCGGATCGGTCCTGCGGTTCGACAATCGCGTCTATATCGATCTGCTTTACCTGGGCGGGTGGGCCGAGGGGGTTATTCAACATCGCAAGCAAGGGTTTCATCACCCCGGACATCACAGCCGAAAGCCCGTCTGCCGCCGCGATGTTGTCGCTGCGATATTTCCCAAGATCGCCGAAGTCGATCGTAAGGCTGTAAGTTACGGTGTGATCGGGCGGGAGATCGCTCCAGCCCGCTATCGAGCTGGCGGACACCAGGCCCGCAAGCATGGGAGTCCACCAGCGGTGGCGGACGATGTTATAGTTAAACTCCTGGTGCCTGTCCATATCGTTGCGATGGACAGAGACTTTTACGGGTATGCTCTGTGCTTGCTGGCCTATCTTTCCGCCCACGCCTACGTATTGGTCGCTTGTGAGCGTCCCGAGCACCCCCGACAAGGCCGCCAGCTTGAAGCTGACCAGCAGGTTCGGCACGACCCCGTGCACGTATGCTGGGCCCATCGGGAGCGAGACGTTTCCCTCGCCCGCCAGCGCATGGCCGAACGCCAGCACCCTGTTGCCCGCGACGTCGGTAACCGTGCCGACGGCGGACAGATCGATATCGCCCCATACCAGCGGCACGGCGATTGATGCGCCGGGTTCAAGGTTGCCCGCCGGCTCCGAAGGCTGCACCGAACCGCCTCCCCCAGCCTGGATGGGCATAATAGGCGAACCCTCAAAAAGCATCGAAAGCTTCTCCGCCATCGCCGGGGCGAGCCCGCTTACCATCAGCGGGGTCTGGAGGGGTACAAGACCGATGCGGGTGGCGGTTTGGCTGCCTGTTATCGTCGGGCCAAGCGCAGCGATGCTCTTAAGGTCTATAGGCTTAGGATCCAAAGCCATTTTCATCGCCCGCCTCATCGATTCTCCGGACATCTTCCCCATTACGTCAGCCGGCTGGGCATCGGCTGGGCCGACGCCTTCAAGAAAGCCCACGACCGTGAGCATCTGGTCGATGGGCTGCATGCCGAAAAGCGCGTCCTTCTGGGCCGGCCAGGCGTACGCAAGGGCCCCGACCATCTTGTCCTTGCCGTCGCGCCGGTCGCGGACGAAGATCGGCGATCCGCTCATTCCGGCGATCGGGCCTGTCTGTTCGAGGTTCTGCCCGCTCAACCTGGCCAGCACAACGTCCTGTCTGGGTCCCCAGCCGGTGAGCACCGACAGTATCTCCACGTCGAAGCGGACGATCTTGTTGCATTCCAGGACAGTCAAACCGAAACCCCTGTCGCCGCGGGCAAGCCGGCTGTGATGCATGTATCGGTCGGACCGCTCAATGTAGGTTCTGATGGTTTCCGTCAGGTCGTCTGATGCATTTATTGGGACCTGGGGTGCCTGGTCTGCCGGTTGGGTTGCAGGTGCGGTGAGCGCAACTGCCAGGATCGTCAAAAACGATACCGCCAGAGGCTTGGTGATTTTTCGTATCGGGCACACAAGGTGGATCATTTCCGACGTCTCCTGCCAGGGCGTTTATGCTACGATGCAACAAGCTCAACCAACAAGCGAAAACAATAACAGGTTCGATCGTTCCTGTCAGGTTGATAGAACCGCTTCTACGGACTGGTCCGCAGGTTGATCGGGTGGTAACATCTGATCATGGAACGCAACTATTTCCAGACTCGACTGATATGTCCCCTGACGGCTGGGGACATTTCCGGCATGTGCGAGCAGCTCGTAAGGGCGATTGGGGGTGGTGCGGAGATTGTGGAGATCCGCCTGGACTACCTTGAGCAGCCCCCGTCGATTGACGATCTGCGCAGGCTTGTGGGATTATCGACGGTCCCGTTGATTGTCACCTGCCGGCCGGTGCGCCAAGGCGGTCGATATGCGGGAAAAGAGTCGGATCGGCTGGCGATGCTGAAGATGTCAGCCTCGTCGGCGGGTGGGTTTGCCGACGTCGAGTGCGACGTTGAGCAGGCTGATTGGCCGGGCGGAAAGGTCATATTAAGCCATCACGATTTCGCCCGCCGGCCCGGGGATCTGATGGAACTTGCCCGCCGGCTTGATGATTCCCAAGCCGACGTTAACAAGATCGCCTTTCAATCCTCAGACCCAGCCGATGCCCTGGCGGCGCTGGACGTAGTGCGCACATGCCGGAAGCCCACGATCTGCCTTGCGATGGGCGAGTCCGGATTGCTGAGCAGGCTCTCCGCCGGCAAGGTCGGGGCCTTCGGGACGTTCGCCGCCCTCGACGCCCAGAGCGGATCAGCGCCGGGCCAGCCGACACTTCGACAGTTCCGTGAAGTCTTCCGCTGGGGGAAGGTCAATCCCTCCAGCAGGCTTTTTGGCGTGATAGGCTGTCCGTTGGGTCATTCACTGAGTCCGGTCGTTCATAATGCCGCGTTTGACGCCCTGGGTCTTGACGGGCTGTATGTCCCGCTTTTGATCGAACCGGGGGCCGATCGGTTCAACCGTGTTATGGACGCCCTGCTGGAGAGGCCCTGGCTCGACTGGCGGGGGCTTAGCGTGACGATCCCGCACAAGGAAAACGCCCTGGCCTATGTGGGGGCTGAAAACTGCGATAAGCTGGCTGTCAGCATCGGGGCGGTGAACACGATAACCATCGACCAGGCCGGCCGGCTCAGGGGAGACAATACCGACTACCCAGCAGCGCTTGATTGCCTGTGCGATGCCCTGGGCGTCGGCAGGGAGGAGTTGCAGGGATTGGCTGTCACCGTGCTTGGGGCGGGTGGAGTGGGGAG
>Ga0315284_10015010_pt1 | contig 11011 bp, 9 predicted proteins | sample YL17G09_16_MG_FD_203696 | JGI IMG/M metagenome (GOLD analysis project Ga0315284, IMG submission 203696) | Sediment microbial communities from Yellowstone Lake, YNP, Wyoming, USA - YL17G09_16 | ecosystem: Environmental > Aquatic > Freshwater > Lake > Sediment | place: USA: Wyoming | collected...
CAGAACCTCCCACGCCGACGAAGTGGATACGCCTGTAGGAACGTTTGAGCACTGCGAAGGGAAGATTATAGATCACGAGCGCCGGAACACGTGCAAGTGTGGCCTCCGCGCGTTCGACACATGTCGGCAGTGTTATACTCCGCCGGTGGCGGGTGAGCCTGTGAGAGCGAGTGGCCGCACCGGACGGCGGCTGCTTACCATGGCTGCGCTGTGCGTGGCGCTGCCTCTTGCCGTGTCGGCGGCGGCGCTGCTGTTCACCGGCAGGACGGAGCTGCTGCTGGACCAGCAGCTCGGCCAGCCTGTCTCGTCGGCCTCCTTGGCGCAGGTGCAGCTGACGATCAGCGCCGAGGCCCAGCGAATCCAGGCGCAGCTGGGCGGTGTCGAGTACGGGGTGTCGGTCCTGGCGATCAACGCCCAGAAGGTGCTCAGCAATCCTCCCGCCTACGCCCCGCATCCACCGCAGGCTGCCCAGGACGCCGCAGCGCCGCCCCGCCAACCGGACAACCCGGCCTATTATGTGCGGGGAGCAGACGGCGCCCTGCGCAAGCGCATTGACGATGGGCAGAGCGCGGTGTTCTTCCGCGCTCGCGAGGGTGGCGGCGTGTTCAGCGAGTATGACCACCAGCGGCTGTATGGCACGGCGGTGATGGACCCGCTGCTCAAGGGCCTGACCGAAGCCAGCCCGCTCTGCGGCCAAACCTACATCGCCACCAAGGACGGGCTGGTGCGCACCTATCCGTACCGGGACTTGTCTCTCTGGCCCGGCGACCGCGACCTGAGCAAGCTGCCGATGTACGCCTGGAGCAAGGACAAGGCAAGCGGGCGGGGTATCGTCTGGGGCGGGCCGTACTTGAGCAAGCTCACCGGGGAGTGGGTGCTCGGCTGCCTGGCGCCGATCACCTTCGGCGACAAGCTGGTGGCGGTAGCCGGCTGCGAGGTGCCCCTCAGCCGCCTGGCGGACAACCTGCTGGCGTTCTCCCTCGGCCCGGACGGGTCGTGCTGGCTGATGCGCCCCGGTGGGCAGATCCTGGCCTTGCAGTCCGGCGCGGACCGGCTGCTCGGCCTGAACGTGGCCACCGCCGACAAGGACGAGTCGAAGGCGTCAGCTGGCGACGCAGGCGCGCTGAACGCCTTCTTGGGAACGAACAAGGATGCGGCCAGCCTGCTCAAGTCCATGCTGGCGCAGCAGAAACTCGCCGATGTGCCGCAGCGCTTGCCCGACGGCTCCTATCTCGCCGCGGCGCGCGTGATGGGCACGGATTGGGTGCTGGCGGGCGTGATGCGTAGCGGGGCCATCGACGCCCTAAGCGCGTTCAGGAAGGAGCTAGCCAGGGAGGGGCACCTCCGCCTCCTGCTAATCGCCTGCGCGCTAGTGGGCGGCCTGGCCCTGGCCGTAGTTCTCGCCTGGTACAACACCAAGCTGCTCACCCAGCCGCTCAGGATCCTGACGTCCCAGGTAACTCAAGCAGCGGCGTCGGCCACCGCATCCGCCGTTGCCATCGCCGATGAAGGGGAGATTGGCGCGCTCGCGGAGGCCGTCCAGGGTCTCATCGATCAAGCCTTCCCGAGTCACGTGATGCCTGGGCCGACTCCGGCTGAGCCTCCGACGGTCGAGGAAGTAAATCCAGCACCACCGGCTTCGGAGGAGCCGGACTCGCCGAAATCGTGACCGCCACAAGGTACGCGGCGCTCAGCTCCGCGGAGGTTCGAGGGTCATCGGGCTTGGCGTATAGGATGGCAAGCTCATCGCCCTCGGACACGCTGTCGCCGACCTTCCGCAGGCACTCCACGCCAACCAGAGGATCGATCCGGTCGTCCTTGCGCAGGCGGCCTGCGCCCAGGCTGCGCACCAGCTCGCCCACCTGAAGCGCGTCCAGCCGCTCCACGAAACCCATCCGGGGCGCAGTGACCGCGATGCGCCTATAGGCAGACAGCCCGCCAAGGCGCTCGGCAAACTGCGCCATGCTGCCCCCCTGAGCTTGGACCCAGGCCTGGAAGCGCTCCCACACAAGGCCGCGCGCAAGTGCCTCGCTCATCAGGCTTTCCGCCTCGGAGATGGTGGCCGCCTTGCCCGACAGCAGCAAGGCCGCACCGCCCAGGGCCAGGCAGAGCTGCTCGAGATCAGGCTGCGAGGCTCGCCCGGCGAGGAAGTCCGCAACTTCACTCACCTCAAGGGCATTGCCTACTGCCCTGCCCAGGGGCTGGTCCATGCTGCTGATCACGCACGCCAATCCTCTGCCCCACGCCTGCGCTAGGCGGGAGGCAAGCAGCGCGAATGCCCCTGCCCGGTCGAGGTCCTTGAAGAACGCGCCGCGTCCGCACTTCACGTCGAGCACGATGTGCCCTGCCCCGCCGGCGATCTTCTTGCTCATCACGCTCGCGGCGATCAGCCCCAGTTCGTCCACGGTGTCGGTGGCGTTGCGCAACTCGTAGAACAGGCGGTCAGCCGGCACGAGGTCGCGGCTCTGCGATACGACAACGCAGCCCACGTCCTCGAGGACCTGGGAGATCTCCGGCTCGCACAGGTCAGTGCGGAACCCGGGGATGCTCTCCAGCTTGTCGATCGTGCCGCCGGTGTGCCCAAGGCCGCGGCCGCTCATCTTCGGCACCCTCAGTCCAAGGGAGGCCAGCCACGGCACGAGCGCCAGGCTCACCTTGTCCCCAACGCCTCCCGTGCTGTGCTTGTCTACAGTGAAAGATGCGGCCTCACGCCAATCGAGGCACCGCCCGCTCTCCACAAACGCGCAGGTGAGGGCCTCAGTTTCCTCGTAGCTCAGGCCTTCATAAACAACCGCCATCAGCAGCGCGGCCAGTTGGTAGTCCGGCACGTCGCGTGACAGCGCCCCTTGCACCACCCCCTGGATTTCGCGCGGCGTCAGCGCGCCGCCCGACCGCTTGCGCCGGATTAGCTCCGGCATGCTGGGAATTGCTGTCTCGGGAGGTACCACTTCCGCCTTCCGGCGCTAGAATCTGCGCCTATGCCTCGGCCAACCATTATCGTGCACGGCGGAGCGGGTGCCATCCAGCCGCAGGTGTGGCAGGAGTACAAGTCCGGCGCGCACCTTGCCGCGCAACGCGGCCAGCGCGCCCTGGACGCCGGCGCGGCTGCGTTGGACGCGGCGATCGAGGCAGTCGTGGCGATGGAGGACGACCCGACGTTCAACGCCGGGACCGGATCATGCCTCACCCGCGCGGGCGTGGTGGAATGCGACGCCCTGGTGATGCGCGACGACCTGACCATGGGAGCCGTGGCCTGCGTCAGCGGCGTGCGCAACCCGGTGCTGCTCGCGCGCGCGGTGATGGAGGGCACGGCGCACCACCTGGTGGGTGGGCCGGCGGCGTTGGAGTTCGCGAGAAGTTCCGGGGTCGAACTGTGCGACCCGGCCGAGCTGGTGGTCGAGCGGCGGCGGAAGCGGTGGGAAGAGCTGATCGCCATTGGTGCGGCGTTCCACGAGCAGTTCAACCCCGAGGAAGCCCACGACGACCCGATAAGCGAACGCGGCGAAGGCGCGACGGGGGACACCGTAGGCGCCTGCGCTGTGGACGCTGCGGGCAGGATCGCGGTCGCGGCCAGTACGGGTGGGATAATGCTCAAGCTGCCTGGGCGAGTGGGTGATACTCCTCTCGTTGGCTGCGGCAGCTACTGCGGCCCCGCGGGCGCGGCGACATGCACCGGCCACGGCGAGTCGGCCATGCGCGTCTGCTTGGCCAAGTACGTGTATGACCTGCTGGCGCGCGGGCAGGACGCGCTGTCGGCCGCACGGCAAGGCGTGGAGCACGCGGTGCGCATAGTAGATGGCAAGGTCGGCGTGATCGTGCTGGACGCCCAAGGCAACCGCGCCTGGGCCACGAGCACGATGCGCATCGCCGCCGGCGTGCCGGAGCACGAGGTCGACGCAACGGAAGGGTCCATCGCCGCCGCGGGCGGCTAGCAAGTTCGCCAAGGGGTGTGGGCGGCATCGTTAGGATGGTCTTAAGCAATGCGCATCGCAATGATCCCTTTGGACGGCAGGCCGGTCAACTGGCAGGTGCCCCAGCGTTTGGCTGAGATCGCCGGGATCGACCTGCTGGTGCCGCCGCGCGCGATGCTTGGCACGCTGCAGAGCGGCGCTCAGGGCATGCAGTTGGCGAAGTGGCTTGTCGCGTCTGCAACTAGAGCGGCGACGCCTGGCCTAGACGCTGTCGTGTTCTCCTGGGACGCGCTGATCTACGGTGGGCTGGTGCAGAGCCGGGCACTCGATGTTGAGCCGCTGGACCCCGCGGCGCTGGGCAGTGTGCTGGGTCAACTGGACTGGAGCACGACGGCGGGCTACGCCTACGTCACGTTGCCCCGGTTGGGGATTACCGTCGGCTCGCAGGACCGCCTGGCTACGCATCAGCTTGTGCGCGAGTACTTCATTGAGGCTGGCAAGGCGGTCGACGACCCCCGGGCCAAGGAGCGAACGCAGTCGATTGCCGAGCACCTGGGGGAACGCGCCGTAGGGCGGCTGTGGGAGTGGCGCGAGCGCAACGTGCGCATCGCCGAGAGCGCGTTGCGCGTCTCGGCGCAGCTCGGTCTGCGCTGCTGTCATGTCGCGGTTGAGGACAACGCCGAGTCGGGGCCGCATCTCGATGAGGCGGCGCGGCTGCGCGCTCTGGCGGCGGAGCTTCACGCTAGCGGGGCCGCAACCAGCTTCAGCCTGTTCGACGGCGCCGACGAGACCGCGTCGATGCTGCTCGCCAAGGCCTATGCCGAGATGCGCGAGCTGTCTCCCGTGGATGTCCACCTCATGGTGCATCCACCAACGCCGGGGGCGGACCGCTACCGCGGGCTGTACGAGACTCACAGCCTGGCGGAGGGCCTGGCCTTTCTCAGCGACAAGCTCGGGCTCAAGCTGCACGCCTCGGAGGGCACCGTGCGCTGGCTCGTGGTTCACGGCGTCCAGCCGCAGCCGGACCTTCTCGCCGCCGACCCCGCGAGCGTCTTCGCCAACCCATACTTGCTGCCACCGGAAGCCGAGGGCCGGGCGCCGATCTTCATCAGCGACCTCTGTGCCTGCAACGGCGCCAACCCCAACCTTGTCCGGCACCTGGTCGAGCTGGCGCCATCGCGCATCGCCGGGCTAGTCGGGTTCAACACGAACTTCAACAGCCTGGCGACCACGGCAGCATGGATCCGCCTGGGAGCCGGCCGGGGGCGCAGCCCGGCGGTGAGACGCCTCTTCGTTGAGCGCCTGGCGGACGACGTGGTCTATCAGTCCCTCGCCCGCCCGCGCCTGCTGCGCTACCTCGCTAGCCAGCGGTTGGACCCCTACGACTTCTCAGCCGCCAACACGTATCAGCTACGTGAATGCCTCGGCATCGTCGAGCGCTCATGGCGCGACTGGTCCACGGGGCCCGGCAGCGCCGTGCTCTCCGCCTGCGCGATTCCTTCCACGCAGGCCGGCGAGGTGCGGTTCAGCTTCCCCTGGATGCGAGCCTTCGAGATTGAAGCGCACGCCCCGCCATAGCTCAGCGGCGCCGACCCCCCCGCCGCACAGCCGCTCCGTGATTAGCTGTGCCCTAGAATCAGGCTATGTCCCGCTACGACGTGCTGGTCGCGGGGGGCGGCATGGCAGGGTGTGCGGCGGCCATCGCCGCGGCGCGCGAGGGCGCGCGGGTGCTGCTCGTCGAGCGCCACTGCTATCTTGGCGGCAACGCGACGCGCGCCATGGTGCAGCCCTGGCAGAGCTTCCACGCCGCAGCCATCCGCTCCGACGGCGGCCTGCCGCCGCAGGTGATCGGCGGAATCGCCCAGGAATTCGTAGACGATCTGGTCAAGCTGGGCGCCAGCCCCGGCCATCGGGTGGATCCCGTTGGCTTCTCGGGCAGCGTCACGCCAATCGATACTGAGATTCTGAAGCTCTACCTGCCCTCTAAGGTCGAGGATGCCGGCGTAGAGCTCCTGCTGGCCACACCGCTGAGTATCGAGCACATTGAATCGGCCAGCCAGATTGTGGACGCCACGGGCTGCGCTGCGGCGGCACACCTGCTCAGCGCCGAGGTGGTCCATCCCAGCGATGCTCAGCCACTGTCGTGGCTCTTCACGATGGCCGGCGTCGATTTCGCGGAGGTGCGCGCCTATCAGCTCGCGCATCCCGAGGAGTTCGTCCTGCACCCGGCGTTTGCCTCGCTGGACCCTAGCTTCATCGCCGTCTCCGGGTTCTTCGAGCTGATGCGCCAGGCGAGGAAGTCTGGCGAGCTCGAAATCCCCCGGGACAGGCTACTGTTCTTCTCCACGCCGCGCCCCGGCGAGGTGCTGGTCAACACCACGCGCATCCCCCCAGACCATCCGCAGCCGCGACTGGAGGGCCTGCGCCAAGTGCGCGAGCTGGTGCACTGGCTCGTCCAGCACGTGCCGGGGTTCAGAAACGCCACCCTGGGGCGGCTGGCCGACGACATTGGTGAGCGGGAGTCAGCGCGCATCGTGGGCCGGACCACGCTCAGCGCAGCGGACGTGAGGCGCGATGAGGACCGGAACGACGCCGTAGCCCGGGGCTGCTACCGCATTGACATCCACCGCGCAGGCGACACAGCGCTGGATATACAGGAAATCGCCCAGCGCGGGTACTATGACATTCCCCTAGGCTGCCTCGAATCGGCGAACGTGCCGCGGCTGCTCGCCGCCGGGCGCGGCATCAGCGCCGACCGCCATGGTTTCGCCTCGGCGCGGACGCTGCCCACGGCGATGGCCACCGGCCAAGCGGCGGGAATGATCGCGGCCTGGCGGGCATCCGGGAAAATCGCGGAGACTTCTGCTTGCCTTTCGGCAGTTTCGCTGGTATAACTTCGAGTCTCGGTCGGAGGTCGAGACCCAAGCCCAAGGGCGGGTTGAGGTGTGATACTAGGCTCCCCGGGTGAAGCGAGGTGGTTTGAGTCTTCCCGGTGGAGCGAAGGCAGTTGAGACTAGTGGGAGAGGTGTCCGGTCGCGGAGAAGAGTGCCCGCCACGGAAAGAGTGGATTTCAGACGACACGCGGTATGAAGTGCGCGTTTCCGCATTGCATCGCTAGACCATAGTCCAGTTACTAAGGAGAGAGAGTTGGCCCGTCAAGCTACGCCGCCCCAGCGTGTGATGCCTGGTGAGTACTACGACCAAATCAACGAGATCATTCTGAAGAACGGCAGGATCACGACCGAGGAGCTCAACGAAATCATCAGCCAGGACGAAGGCCTGAGCCCGGAGAAGGTAGAGCTGCTCTACGACGAGCTCAACGAGATGGGCATCCAAATCGTGGATGCGGCCAAGGTTCAGGAGGAGACTGAGGACCGCTACCGCGATGGTGCGGAGTTCTTCACCAAGGAGGAGATCGAGGACGCGGACAACCTGCGCCTCGACGACTCGGTGAAGATGTACCTCAAGACGATCGGCCAGATCCCGCTGCTCACGCCGCAGGAGGAGGTCTACTACGCCCGCCTCTACCGCGACGGTGACTTCCAAACGTCCCAGCGGTCGAAGCAGCGGCTGATCGAGGCGAACCTCCGCCTGGTGGTGTCGATCGCCAAGAAGTACCTCAACCGCGGGATGAGCTTCCTCGACCTGATCCAGGAGGGCAACATCGGGCTGATCCGCGCCGTGGAGAAGTTCGACCTCGACCGCGGGTTCAAACTGAGCACCTACGCCACGTGGTGGATCCGCCAGGCGATCAGCCGCGCGCTGGCCGACCAGGCAGAGCTGATCCGCAAGCCGGTGCACATGGTGGAGACAATCACCAAGCTCGGGCGGGCGAGCAAGGACATCCAGCAGCGCGAGGGGCGCGAGGCCAACAACCGCGAGATCGCCAGCGCGATGAACGTGACCGAGGACAAGGTGCGCGAAATCCTCAAGGTCGCCCAGAAGCCGATCAGCCTGGAGAAGCCCATCGGCAACGACAAGGACAGCCTGTTTCAGGACTTCCAGGAGAACAAGAACATCGTCTCGCCGGAAGTCGAGACGATGTACGAGCTGACGCGCACGAAGATCAACCGCATCCTGCAGACGCTGAGCCAGCGCGAGCAGCGCGTGCTGCGGCTTCGCTACGGGCTCGACGATGGCATGAGCCGCACGCTGGAAGAGGTGGGCCGGGAGTTCAACGTCACCCGCGAGCGCATCCGCCAGATCGAGATGAAGGCGCTGAAGAAGCTCAAGCACTCCAGCCGCCGCAAGCAGTTCGTGGGCCTGATCGAATTCTGCGACCAATACGGCACCCGCGGCTCCTAGCGCGCCGGGGCCGGTAACGGGCAGACTGTACGCTGCGAGTCTGGTGAAACCGGGATGGCCCTCGCGGCAGGCTCTGGCCTTAGCCGGGCCGAACGGGCGAAGGGATGCCGCGGCGGCGTTACAATACGCCCCGTGAGTGACAACCGCCATCCGGGGCGCAACATCGTCCTCACCGGCTTTCATTTGGCAGGCAAGACCACCATCGGCCGCGAACTGGCGCGCCGCATGCGCCGCCCGCTCATTGACTTGCCTATCGAGATCGAGCGCCGCCAGCGCTCACTGCTGTCGCCCTTCACGAGGCGCCCGAGCGACAACGAGGCCGAGCGGCGCATCGTCAGCGACATCGCCTCTCGCCGCGAGGTGATCATCGCCACTGGCGCCGACACGCTGCTGCGCGAGTGGAATGCCGATGAGTTGCGCGTGTTTTCCTTCCTCGTCTTTCTCGACCCGCCCTTCGAGATGCTCTGCCGACGGGCACAGAGCAAGCGGTTCGCCCACCGCGCGCTGGGGCCGTTCAGCCTTGACGAGGCGTTCCAGCCGTGGCAGGAGAGGCGGCAGGTTTACGAACACTGCGATCTGCAGCTGACTGACGGGGCCAGCACTCCGGAGCTAACCGCCAGGCTCGTGCTTCATTGCTTCTACACATGAGCATTCACCTACCAGAGGCTTTCTATCGCCCCGCCGAGCCAACCGCCCCAGCCCGGCGCGCCTCCGCCTGGATCGCCCTGGCTATCGCGGTGCTGAGCGGCTGGCAGGTGTTTGCCCTGCCTGGGGCGCCTATCTGGAAGCAGTCGCCACCGGCGGACATGCCATGGTACGGCTTCGGTCTGGTGGGTGTGTTTGTGGAGGCCGACGGGAGATGGGTCATCCACCGTGAGGGCTACGCCGACAGGATGCGCAAGTATGTCATCGTGCCTAAAGGGACTCTTGTACCGTATGAAGAGAGCGGCACCTACGAGGGGGTCGATGCCTCCGGTGCCAGGGCCTACGGCACTCAGATGCCGGGCGGCGGCATCCTCAACGTGAAGCCCAGCCAGTACTACTACGGGTGGCTGAAGGATCTGCGGGAGGGCAATGAACGGCCGACAGGTACGCCCGCCGCCTCCCGCTATCCGTTGCCCTCTTACACGGGAACATCGGCAGCCCCTCCCCTCCAGCCATACGTCATCGTCCGCGTATACAAGCATGACCACCAGTGGGAGTTCGCGATTCTCGATGGCTACCACTACTATCCGGTTTTCGACGCGGCACGCTACAAGGACCCCTATCTCTGGATCACCACCAATCAGGCCCGGTTCCTCCACGTCGTCTATGTCTCTGACAGGCAGCCCGTTCCGGAGGTTCGCGTGCTGAAAACGGTTCCTCTCCAGCTGGGCATGCGCGTCCTGAACGATACCGTGCTTGGAGTGGATCCGGTGAGCGGCCGCTTGTTCCTGCTCTTGGCCACTGGAGAACGCTTCTGGTTCGACCCGCTAAGTCTGAAGCAGCTCAAGCACGAGAGGCTCCCCGGGGTCTGGGAACGCGAGTATGCGGCGATAACGCGCATCCGCTTCCTGCGGGGCACCGACCGCGGCTGGCCGCTAACCAAGGGCCAGTACGTGTCTCTCATGCGCATCACGATGGTAGTATTCCTCGGCAGCCTACTCTGGCTCGCCACTCGTTGGAGGCAGGCATGGAGGTTCATTGCGGCTCCGACCACCGTGGATACGAGTTGAAGCGCCAGATCCTTGAGTATCTGGAAAGCCTCGGGCACGCTTGTGTTGATCACGGCTGCCACGCTGGCGAGCAGGCGCACTACCCGCAGTATGGGGCAAGCGTGGGCCGGGCGGTGGCCGCGGCGCCGGGGGCGATGGGCGTGGTTGTCTGCGGCAGCGGCGCCGGCATCGCGATTGCGACCAACAAGATCCGGGGCGTGCGCTGCACGGTCGCCTGGTGCGAGCACGCGGCGGAGTACGGGCGGCGTCATAATCACGCCAACGTCCTGGCCTTCGGGGCAGACCTCCAGACCTTCACCCAGGTGAAGCGCTGCATCGACGCCTATCTCAACGCCGGGGAGGAAGGCGGACGGCACGAGCAACGTGTGGCGATGATCAACGCGCTCGACGACGACCCGTAAGGGCCGGCCAGGGCCGGCCCGCGCCGCGCACGCGCGGCGCCTACACACGTTCGTGCAAGCGGCCGGCTAAGCTACCCCGCCATCTAGGCGCACTCCTGGCGGTAGGCGGCGAGTGCGTGCCATATCTCATCCGGGGTGAAGCTGACCATCGGCGCGGGCCAGTCCTCGACCCCCCGCCCGGGCGTGCACGGCAGCACCATCTGCACGGCGCGCCCGCGGTTGCGCTTCTCGTGACGCATGCTGTCTACGAGCAGCCGGTCCTGCAGTTCGCTGGGGAGGGCCGCGGACAGGCCGCAGTTCTCGAACAGGTCGATTAGCGCCTTGCGATCCTGCGCGCTCATCAGACCCTGCTGCACCGCAAGATACGACTCGAAGGCCAGGCCGATGCCCACCGCCTCGCCGTGGTGAAGATGCAGCTTGCTCGCCGACTCCAGGGCATAAGCCGTCGTGTGCCCCATCTGCAGCACGATGCGCAGGTCCTGTTGGAACGGATCGAGCTTGATCACGTTGGTGAGGATGGCCAGCGCCGGCTGGACGAACTCTTCCACCGAGCTGCGCGCGCCCGCCAGCCCGCCGCCGTTAGCCACCCGCGCGCACAGCTTGCGGAACAGCTCCTCGCTGCCTATCATCGCTACTTTCGCGATCTCCGGGATCGCATTGCGAAAGTGCTTGTCAGGGA
>Ga0315284_10015011_pt1 | contig 11010 bp, 14 predicted proteins | sample YL17G09_16_MG_FD_203696 | JGI IMG/M metagenome (GOLD analysis project Ga0315284, IMG submission 203696) | Sediment microbial communities from Yellowstone Lake, YNP, Wyoming, USA - YL17G09_16 | ecosystem: Environmental > Aquatic > Freshwater > Lake > Sediment | place: USA: Wyoming | collected...
CTTACCTGCCTACTCAACCACCGTACCGGGCGCTATAAAGTGAATAAATAGTATTTAATATATCTCTTATACTGGAATAGTCTCGCGAAAACCGGTCATCTGGGGACATCTGGGGACATCTGGGGTCCGGCTCGCCGGGTGAGGCTATGCGAAGAGGAGCTGGGTGGAAGGTATTGATAGGCGGAGAGCTCGTAGCGGCCTTCGCGGTCGGCGAGGACACCTTCGCGAGCCAGCAGGTCCCGCTGCAGCGACCGGTTCCGGCGTTTGCGCAGCACGCCGTATGCCCCCTCTTTGCCGATGACGCGCCACCAGGGAAGATCGGGGGCGGAGCGCCCGCTGCCGGCCATGATGCGGCCCACGGTGACCGCCGGCACGGCGGAGGGACAGACATCGGCCGTCAGCTCGGCGAGCTGACCGTAGGTCATCACCTTCCCGGGTGGAATCTCCCGCACGAGGTCATAAATGCGCCGGCAACACGCATCCTGGCGTCGGGCCGGGCACGGCTCGGGCATGCCCTGTCCTCCCGCACGTGTGAAGGGGCACCGCGTTAGCAGGATGGCGAATGCGCACCCCAACGTCTCCGCGCCCGTGTGCCAACCGACGCAATCCGCCTGGGTCCGCGGCACTCCAACCCTACCGGACGATGCCCCTGTCACATCATACCGCCGACTGGCGGAATAGACAAGCAGCAAGACGCCGACAAGAGAGGAAATTCATCAACATTTTTCGGAGATGCTCGCGGAAGCAAGCGCATCGGTGTTCGCGAACCACAGAGACGCCCGATGCCGTGCGTCTTCGCCTTGACACGTCATTTCCCGCCCCCGTATAATCACACCCGGACTCGCGCCGCGGTCAGCGAGCGCAATCCATAAGGGAAGGTGCACGGATGTCTCAGCACAGCCAGAAGGTCAATATCGATCGGTTGTCCCGGCGGGTCGGCAAGTATGCGCTGGTGGTAGCGGTTTCGCAGCGGGCACGGGAACTCAAGGAACGCCAGGCCCGGCTGGGCGATCTGAATCCGTCGAACCTGGTCGGACGGGCTCTCGATGAGATCTACGAAGGCAAGGTGAAGATGCTCGAAGAGGAGAACGAGGAATAGGTCCCGGGTTTCTGGTTTTTAGTTTTTAGTTTTTCGTTGCGCGCCGAATGAATTCGGGGCTGCGGGGCCGTCCGTCCTGGCCGTCCGAGGGCCATGCGGCCGGGCGTCCCTCTGCAGGGACGCAACGGGAGGATGGCCATCTCATGCTCATGCTCATGCGCGAATACGTTTTTCCGAGCATGAGCATGAGCAAGAGCAAGCGCACGAAAATCCGTGCGCTTGCCGTAACATGACGTGCATGGGGGTCGGGGTAGAGGGTCCAGGCCAGGGAGATGCCTTCCTATTTAGACCAGACTTTGAACGTAGAAACAACCAGCAAGGCGAAACCACAAACCAGAAACCAGAAACGAGCAACTCGACACGGTTATGGCTGACAAACGTGATTATTATGAGGTATTGGGTGTCGCGCGCGAGGCGACTGCCGAGGAGCTTAAAAAGGCGTATCGGCGGAAAGCGCGCGAGCTGCACCCGGACGTCAACCGCGAGAATCCTCATGCCGAGGAGCAGTTCAAAGAGCTCGGCGAAGCCTACGAAGTGTTGAGCGATGCCCAGAAGCGCGCCGTCTATGATCGCTACGGCCACGCCGCGTTGAACGGCGGGCGCGGGGGCGAGACGATCTTCGACGAATTCGGCTTCGGCGATATCTTTGAGACGTTTTTCGGCGGCAGCGGAATGCGCCGCCAGGACCCACGCGGCGCCGACCTGCGCTACAACCTCGAGATCACGCTGGACGAAGCCTTTGCCGGCGTGGATCGCACCATTCATTACCCGCACCTGGCGGTATGCCCCACCTGCCGCGGCGCCGGATCGGAATCGGGCGGTCCCGTCCCCTGCCCGGCCTGCGCCGGCACCGGTCAGCGCCGCCAGGTGAGTAACAATTTCTTCGGCATGCAGTTTTCCACCGTCACCCCGTGCGACCGCTGCGGCGCCACCGGCGAGATCATTCCCAATCCGTGCAAACCCTGCCGCGGCGAGGGCCGCGTGCGCGTCAGCGAGGAGCTGACCGTGCACGTCGTGCCGGGCGTCGAAACCGGCTCACGCATCCGCCACCGCGGCAGGGGCGATATGGGCCTGCGCGGGGCGCAATCGGGCGATCTCATCGTCGCCATCGCCGTCACGGAACATCCCGTGTTCAAGCGGCGCGGCTCCGACCTGTTCTGTGAAGTCGAGCTGCCTTTCACCGTCGCCGCGCTGGGCGGCAAGCTGCCCGTGCCAAGCATGAGCGGCGCCACCGAGGTGGAAATCCCCGCCGGCACGCAGACCGGCCACACCTTCCGCCTGCGCGGCCGCGGCATGCCGAACCTGGATTCCGGCCACCTCGGCGATCAATACGTCATCGTCAGCGTGAAGGTGCCCACCGACCTGTCCGCCCGCCAGCGCGATCTGTTGCGCGAGCTGGCCCACGAGCGCGGCGACGAGGTGAACGCGCACAAAGGCCTGTTCCAAAAGGTGAAGGATGTGGTAGAGGACGTGGTGGACGACCTGCGGGGGAACGGGGCGAAAGAAGCATCGGGAAACTGATCGTATTTTTGGCTTTTGGATTATTACCGGCCGTGGTGAGGGATAGGGTATCGGTGGGGACAGTTCCCCGAAAGGCCATCGATTATCGCGCCCAGTCCGGTGGTTGAGTAGGCAGGTGAGCCTTCTCGCCTCTTTCCACGGCTCTCACGCCGTATCGAAACCACCTCTCTTTTTGCGCCCGTTCCCGAAAGATTTATCTGTCTATGCGGTGGTTTCGATACGGCGTGATTGCCGTGGAAAGAGGCGAGAAGGCTTGCTTGCCTACTCAACCACCGTACCTGGGATAGCTTCAATTCTAAAAGCCAAGTCAGCTCTCCTCTGCCGGCTCCGGTTCTCCCGGAACCCATTCGGTGATCTCGTCTTCGCTGACGCGCAGGAGTTGTCCGGCGAGGGGATGGGCGCTGTGGCGGCGTTCGGTTTCGGCGCGCCATTGCAGGAATGAGGCTTGCGCCTGGTCGGTGGCGGGTATGGCGATCAGGGTATCGCGGTTGGGGATGGCCACCACCACGTCCACATCGCCGAAGCGCGGGGCAAAGCGTTGAAAGAACGAAGGGAGCAGCACGCGGGCGGCGTCCAATCCGTCCAGGGTGTGGAAGCGCAACAGCCGGTCGCGCCCATCGGCCAGCGGCGGCGGCGTCTCGATGACTAGCGCGTTGCAGCTCCGTTCCAGGTTGCGCAACGCGAGTTCGCACAGCCGTTCCTCGCCGATCCCCGACAACTCCATATCCGCATGCGTGATCCAGCGGAACGCCTCCTCCCCATCTATCGCGTATCCCACCTGCAGGATGTTCGTCAGCGGCCGCATCACCAGGTCGGGCGGCACAGGAAGCTCGTCGGTGATCAGCAGCGGCATCACGCGCTCCTCCCAGTCGGCAGGGAGGCGATCCGAATCGAGGAGTGCTTCCCGCATCGCCCGCACCGCCTGTCGCACGAAGAGCATCGTGCGGTAGGGGGACTCCATACAGCGCCGGTACAGGGTTTCGAAATACACCGTGCAGGTGGCCGAACCGCATTGCAGCGTCAGCGCCTGGCCGTCATCGTGCAGCAGTTGGCAGTATTCGGCGGAAGTAGCGAGCAGCCGTTCCACGAAGAGCTGACGGATGGCCTGCTGGCTCATCGGGGATAAACCCCGATGAGCCAGCCAGCGCATGGCCAGGGTGATCACCCCCGCGACCGCGAACAGCCACAACAATCCTTCCATCTCATCGCTATTGTACCACCCCGACTGCAACTTGTACCAGTTGTGTTCGGGGAGCGGATACCTCACGCCGAATTTAAATCTTCCGCCCATATTCCCCTGGTCCGAAGGTTGAGTAGGCAGGAAAGCCTCAGGCTTCGCGGCGGGGGAACGCACGGTGAATCGCCTGTGTCAATTCGGCACGCGATTGCGCGGATTCAACCGTCGATGTCTGCCCGGTCCATCACTCGTCCCTTGTTCTTGCCCGGAGCGATCGGGAAACTGCCGACCGCCTGTCAACGATTAGCGGGAAGATCACAACAAATGCGCTGTTCGTCCCACTTTTTGGTGGATGAAGCCAACATTATGGCTGGGTCGTGTGTGATATTTACCTCGTTACCTCCCCGCACCGCTGCCCATCGATCTCACCCGGGTGATTGTCCGCGCCGCCGTTCTCCCGTCACGGTTCCCGCGAAACGGATGCTCTCGCGGAATGGGTGAAGAAGTGCACACATGCGGCGTTATGACAGTGCGGAACTCTCCCATACTTCTCGGTGTGGGGGGGCGGTTCCCTCAGGAAGGGAACCCCGAATCGACGGGGACATCCTGTGCAAAATGATCGGACATGATACCGACGGAATGTGCCGAGAAGTGAACAATTCCGCGTACCATGTCGGCAGATTGGCAGAGTGGCTTGCCCATTATGGGTTACAGTGTTTGGGACAGGCCCACCTGGAGGGCAATCCGCCAAGGGGGAGGCGCAGATGGGGAAGGCCCTGCGCATCGGGATAATCACAGCCTATCCGGAGGAAGATTGGCATAGTCAGCAGTTGATCGAAGCAGCCAGCCAGCGCGGTGATGTTGTGATTATTCGGCCAGAGCGGCTGGCGGCGCGGATCACGCGGGATGGCGTGAAGGTCTTGTCCGACCAGGTCGAGTTGGAGACGGTAGATGGCTTTGTGTTGGCGCGGGGATTTGGGGAGCAGGGGAATCCGGATTTTCAGGTGCCGGTGTATCAGATCCTGGCGCGGAGCGGCAAGGTGCTGATCAACAATATCGACGCGCTGTTGTGCGCGATCGATAAATTCGAAACCAGCTATCGCTTCCAGCGGGCCGGGCTGCCCACTCCGGCGGTGGCGGTGGTGCAGGATGCCGAGGTGGCCTACGGGGTGTTGCGGGAATGGGGTCGGGCGGTGGCCAAACCCCTGTTCGGATCGCTGGGCATCGGGATCGAGTTGATCGAAGATACGACGGAAGGTCGCGCGCTGTTGCCGGTGTTGTTGAAGCGATTCCGCGCGATCTACCTGCAGGAATACGTGCCGACGCCGGGGCGGGATATCCGGGCGTTCGTGGTGGGAAACCAGGTGGCGGCGAGTATTTACCGGATGGCGGCGCCCGGGCAGTGGCAGACGAATATTTCGCGCGGGGGCCGACCAATGGCCTGCCAACTGGATGCGGAGACGTCCCGCCTGTCGGTTGCCGCTGCCGCCGCTGTCGGGCTGGACTACACGGGAGTGGACATTTTAGAGGGGCTTACGGGCCCGCAGGTCATCGAGGTGAACGGTAACCCGCAATGGCTTGGGGTGTTGGACGCCACGGGCAAGAACATGGCGGAGGCGATTGTGGCCTGGGTGGTGGACCGCATCATCCAGCCAACGGCGAAAGGGGGTGAGCACGTTGCCTGAACGTAGAACACAAAAGGGTGAGATGACGGTTCGCGAGGCCGGCCACAAGGGTGGCACCCTCGGCGGCAAGAAGGGTGGCGAGACGACCCTGGAACGATATGGCCCGCAATTCTATGAGGAAATCGGCAAGAAGGGCGGCCACAAGGTCCGCGAGTTGATCGCGGAAGGTAAGCGAGCTCGAAAGAGATCGTGACGCGCGCACCAGGCGCGCATGCATGAGAACCGAACGCTGCGTCGCAGCAGAATAGACGCAAACATCACCGTAAAGGAGGTGACATCATGCCTGAAGAGCGAAAAGGCGGCATGACCGTGAGTGAAGCCGGTCGCAAGGGCGGGGAAACCACGTCGGAGCGCTACGGCCATGAGTTCTACGAAGAGATTGGCAAGAGGGGTGGTCAGAAGGGCGGTCAGACGACCTTCAAGCGTTACGGTCCCCAGTTCTACGAGGAGATCGGGCGCAAGGGAGGCCACAAGGTCCGCGACCTGATCAACGAGGCCAAACGGGCGCGGGGTGAGATGTAGCTCTCCCGCAAATGACGGGGTGGTGGCGGTCACGGATGGCCGTCCACCCCCCCAATACCACGCGACAAGTGCATACCAGAAGGAGGTGTCAGATCATGGCGAATGTGAAGAAGACCCAGGGCGACATGACAGTTCGCGAAGCTGGGCGCAAGGGTGGCGAGACCACGTCGGAGCGCTACGGCCACGAGTTCTACGAGGAGATCGGGCGCAAGGGCGGCCAGAAAGTCCGCGACGAGTATGGGATTCCGTTCTACGAGGAGATCGGCCATAAGGGCGGCCAGAAGGTTCGCGACCTTATCGAGGAAGGCAAGCGCGCGATGGGCGGCGGCGGTGGCGGCCGGGCTCGCGGGAAATAATGTCCTTTCGACGGAAAGGACCGTACGAGTGAAGGAGGTGACGTAAATGGCTGACAAGTCGAAGGGACAGATGACGGTGAGCGAAGCCGGACGCAAGGGCGGGCTCAAGGTCCGCGATGCCTACGGCGTGGAGTTTTACGAGGAGATCGGCAAAAAGGGCGGTCATAAAGTGCGCGAGCTGATCGAAGAGGGCAAGCGCGCTCGCGGCCAGCGATAAGCCGATCGGATCTGCGCGACGGGTGGCTGCACGACCGTGGCATGATCATCTGCGAGCATCCGTCCTGAAACCGCCGTCCGGCGAGTAGGACAGCGGTTTCAGGACGGGAATCACCGTTCACAGAAGCCATCGCTCACGGAAGCGCACGAGTGGGAAGGAGCCAAGCATGACAGACAAAGGGGATATGAGCGTGAGTCAGGCGGGTCGCAAGGGCGGCAAGCGCACATCGGAAACCCACGGCCACAATTTCTACGAGGAGATCGGCCGCAAGGGCGGGACAAAGGTGCGCGACACATACGGCCATGAGTTCTACGAAGAGATCGGCCGGAAAGGCGGCACCACGGTCCGCAATGAGTATGGCCCTCAGTTTTACGAGGAGATCGGCCACAAAGGCGGCCAGAAGGTGCGCCAGCTGATCGAAGAGGGCAAGAAACGCATGGGCAAGTAAATACCTGCGCGGCCGGGGCGCGGCAACCCCGGATCTCTCCCTGCACTGAGGGTTCCGGCGCCGCACATGGACGCGTGCGGACGGAACCTTCCGATGAGGAGCGGTGTTGCCGAACGGCGCCCTCATGACGATCAATCCCGACGCGGGCGCCATCATGAGTGCGCGTTCGGCACGCAGTGCCCCCATCACTGAATGCCAGACGAGGAGGATGCATTATGCCGGAGAAAGAGAAAAAGTCCAGTGACATGACGGTCAAGGAGGCCGGTCATAAGGGTGGCGAGCGCACCGCGGAAAGCCATGGTCACGAGTTCTATGAGGAAATCGGCCATAAGGGCGGCGAGCGCACCGCGGAGACTCACGGCCATGAGTTCTACGAGGAGATCGGCCACAAGGGTGGCGAAATCGGCGGCCCCAAGGGTGGTCATAAGGTTCGTGAGCTGATCGAGGAAGGGAAGCGCGCTCGCGGAGAGAAGTAACGCTGATCCCGACCATGCCGTGATGAGTCTCTTACGAGCTGTTTTCTCAACAGCCTGTCAGGAAAAGTGATTCACGGCCTCCAGACTGGTTCTGCTTGTTGGTTCCGGCTACGCCGGATACGGGCACATGGTCAGAGCATGTCGTTTCCCGCGACCGGCGTTGGAGAGCCGGAGGGAAGCTCCCCCGCTTCCCCCAGCATGACCGTTTCCCCTCGCGGCAGCGGCAGCACGACGGTGAATTGACTGCCGCGGCCCACCTCACTCTGGACGGTAATCCACCCCCCGTGCAATTCCACCAGGTGCTGCACGATCGCCAGGCCCAGACCCGTGCCGCCTTCCGCCCGCGAGCGCGCTTTGTCCACGCGATAGAAGCGTTCGAAGATGCGGTCCAGCTCGTCCTCCGGGATGCCGATCCCCGTATCCGCCACCTTGATGCGAATCCGATCATCGACGCGCACGGCGTGCACGGTGATGTCGCCGCCCTCCGGGGAATATTTTCGCGCGTTGTCGATGAGATTGAGCACGATCTGCAGCACCGCATCGCGGTCTACGTAGGCGGGGAGACTGGCGGGCAGGTCCAGCATTAATCGTTGGCCTTTGGCGTTGATCGGCGCAGTCAGACGGGCAGCGACATACCGGATCGCCTCGGAGAGATTGACCCACTCCAGCGTGATCAAGCGCCGTCCGGATTCGATCTGCGATAATTGCAGCAGGTCCTCGAGCAGCGCGGTGAGCCGCTCGCTCTCGTGCATGATGGTATTGAGGAAACTCTCGGTGAGTTGCGGGTCCTCGCAGCCGCCGTCCGCCAGCGTCTCGGCCATCGCCCGGATGGAAGCCACCGGCGTGCGCAGCTCGTGGCTGACGTTGGCCACAAAGTCGCGCCGGACCTGCTCGACCTTGCGCTGATTGGTGACGTCATAGAGGGCGATCACCACGCCCAGCAATTGCCCGTTCACCTCCACCGGCGCCATGTGGATTTCAAAGGTGCGCGCGACCGGCCGGCTGAAGGACACCTGGTGCATCAGCGGCAGATCGGTTTCGATGGTCTTCTGCAGCAGCTCATCCAGCTCGGAGTGGAAGATGGTCTCCGCCAGCCGTTTGCCGATGACGTCAACCGCGCGCAGGTCGAACATCCGCTCCAAGCTCTGATTGATGAGCAGGATGCGCCCGATGGGATCGGTCACCAGCACGCCGTCGAACATGCTGGCGAGGATGGCCTGTGCCTGCGCGCGCTCTTCCTCCAGGTTCGCGATAGTGGTCTCCAACTGCGCGGCCATGCTGTTGAACGATTCACTCAGGCTGGCAATCTCCTGCGCGCCGGTGGGCTGCACGCGCCGCCGCAGGTCGCCTTTGTAGAAATGGTCCGCTGCCTGGCTCAACGTGTCCAGCGGGCGCGAGATGAAGCTGGAGACGGCGGCGTTGATGAGGAAGAGCACCAGCAATCCGCCGATGAACGCCAACAGGATGACCCCCTGGATCTGGCTGATGGTTTGCTTCACGTCCGTCGTTGGCGTGCCGAGTACCAGGATGCCGCGCGGGATGGGTGCTCCGGCCTTCGTCCCGGAGCCTGGCGCGACCCGCACCTGGATAGGCACGGCGATATACAGGAGCTCTTCGGCATACCCCGGACTGTAATCGATGTTCACGCCGATGCCAGCCTCGGGATTCAGCGCTTTCGTAATCGCCGGCGCCGGTCCACGGTCCACGAGATTGCTGGCGTTGGGCGGTGAATCCGCAATGAGCTCGCCATTGGTGCGCATCACCATCAAAATGCGAAGGGGCAGGAGGGGTGTGGCGTTGCGGGAGGCCGCGGTGGAGCGGAGCGGATTGATGATATTCAATGTCTTGACGATGGACCGCCGAGCATTGTCAATCTGCTCGCGCAACGTCGCGCTGGCATTTACGCGATCGGCGGGCAGCATCCGGTCCAACCGGATCGCGCAGCGGGAATAATCGTCTACCGGCTTCGCCAGCAACTCCGCGCCAAGACGGGCTTGCCCGGACAGGGTGGTGGTCAGCGTGTCCATGTAATTCCGGGCGATCAGATGCGACAGGTACAGCGCCAGACTGCCCAGCAGAACCACCATGATGCTGAAGTAGATCCCTCCCACCAGCCAGCGAAGGGACCAGCGTCGATGAACCATCCGTCACTCCGCGAATTTATACCCGATGCCGCGGATCGTCAGCAGGCGCTCGGGTTGGGCCGGGTTGGGTTCGACCTTTTCCCGCAGCCAGCGAATATGCACGTCCACGGTATGCGGATCGCGATACGGCCCTTCATCCCCCCACACCTGGGTGAGAATCTCATCGCGGCTCATCGCGCGCCCGCGGTTCCGCATCAGCAGGGTGAGCAGATCGAACTCCTTCGGCGACAGGGAGAGGGATTTACCGTCGAGCGTTACGTTGTGGCGGCCCAGATCCAGCTCCAACCCGTTCGAGGTGAGCACCTGATCCTTCGGCAGCTCCATAATGGGCCGCCGCAGCGTGGCCTTCACCCGCGCCACCAGCTCGCGCATGCTGAACGGTTTGGTGATGTAATCGTCCGCGCCGATTTCCAGACCGATCACGCGGTCGATCTCTTCCGCCTTGGCGGTCAGTATAATCACCGGGATCCACTGCCGCTGGCGCTGGCGGAGGCTGCGGCAAATTTCCAGCCCGCCCAGCGACGGCAGCATCAGATCGAGCACGATGAGGGAGGGCGAGGGCATCCCCAGCGCGAGCTTCAAGCCTTCCTCGCCATCGGTGCTGATCACCACGTCGAATCCCTCGCGTTTCAGGGTATACGCCAGCGATTGGGCAATCGGACGCTCGTCCTCAATGATGAGAATGCGAGACAACCCAGTCCCCTTTCATAATCCGGCGGAGCCGGAACCAACAGGCTGTTCTCAAAAAGAGAACCACATTGCTTTTTCGGTCACGGGTGAGCTTTGCTCGTATCTTTTGAGGGAAATTTAGGTGACGGATCGATTTTTTTTCGACACGGTGTAGAGAATTTCCCTCAAAAGATACTACTGCACGGTGAGCCGATTCACCATCTGCTCCAGCTCCGCCGTCAACGGCGTTTTGGTCCCATCCATGTCGATCTCCAACCGCCAGAGCCGACCCGACTTCCCGAAGTAATAGATATGCATGGTGCGGCCATGCACGGCGGTGTAATGCACCTGTACCCCCGTGGCACCGCTGATATTGAACTCTTTGGAGGCGAATCCCTTTTCACTGATATCCCGCTGCGTCTCGGTGAAGTCCCGCAGCACGCGGGATAGCTCGTCCGCTGTTTTATAGGGTTCCGGGGGCAGGATGCGCGCGCCGGCGCCGGCGGGTCCGGTGATCTCGAAGACGTTTTTTCCGGAGACGGTCCAGGCTTCCGGAATCACCAGGGTCAGCGCGCCATCGGGTGTGTTCCAGGCTTTCGTGCCTGCCGGCAGGCTTGGCGTGACGGGCGGCCCGGGCGTCTCGACCGGCGGTTTCACTTCCTCCGGCTTCGGCTGCTCGACCGGCGGTTTCACTTC
>Ga0315284_10015012_pt1 | contig 11010 bp, 10 predicted proteins | sample YL17G09_16_MG_FD_203696 | JGI IMG/M metagenome (GOLD analysis project Ga0315284, IMG submission 203696) | Sediment microbial communities from Yellowstone Lake, YNP, Wyoming, USA - YL17G09_16 | ecosystem: Environmental > Aquatic > Freshwater > Lake > Sediment | place: USA: Wyoming | collected...
ACGATGGCATCGGCCCGCGCGTCTTCGAACGACTTCACCGCCGATTCGAATTCAGCGGCGACTCGGCATACCGAAGCCGCGACTACGTCCATTCCGCGCTTCTCGAGCTCCAGCGCGATCGTCTCGCGGAATCCGTCAATGCGCGCTCGCGCATCCGGCAGCGCCTTGTCGTACAGCGCGAGATAGAGGGGCAGCAGCCCGATCCTGGGTTCTCTCAACGGATTCTCCTTTGCCCGGCGGACATACCCCGCGTCATTCGTGTCATTCTGAGTGAAACGAAGAATCTACCACCGAAAGCAGATTCTTCACGGAGCCTGTCCTGAGCTTGTCGAAGGGTTCAGAATGACACTCTGTCACACGTTTGCTCTCATCGCGAATAATGCGGGTTAGTACCCCAGCTTCGTCTGCACTTCGGCGATGGACTCCTCGATGATATCCATGGCCTTGGAAGCCACTTCGTTGGGCATGATGATCGGCGGGCTCATTCGCAGGATATGGCCGGCGGGAATCCATGCCAGGCCCTTGCGGAAGGCGGTCTGGTAGACGAGCTTGCCGGCTTCATCGAACGGCTCCTTGGTGGACTTGTCCTTCACAAGCTCCACGCCCATCAGGCAGCCCTTGACCCTGCAGTCGCCCACGATGGCGTACTTCTCCGTCCAGTCGGACATCTTCTTCGCGAACAGCGCCTCCAGCTCCAGAGCGTGCTGGAGCAGGCCTTCCTCCTCTATCACTTCGATGGAGGCCAGTGCCGCCGCGCATGCCATCGGGTTGCCGCCGTAGCTCGTGGACGCGCTGATCTTGTCAACCGCATCGGCATATTCCTCGCGCACCACCATCGCCGTGACGGGGAAGCCGTTCCCGAATCCCTTGCCCAGCGTCACGACATCCGGCACGACGCCCCAGTGCTCCATGCACAGCCACTTCCCGGTGCGGCCCATGCTGGTAAGCACCTCGTCCGCCATGAGCAGGATCCCGCGCTCCCTGCAGAACGCGCTGAGCTTCGGAAAGAAGTCGTCCGGGGGCATGATGGATCCGCCCCATCCCTGGATGGGCTCCAGCACGAAAGCCGCCACCTGGTTCGTCGTGCCGTTCTCGATGAATGAGGCGTAGAACTCCAGGTACTTCTCGGTGTCGAGCGAGCCGTCCGCGCGAGTCCACAATGGCCGGTATGTGTCGGGCCGGGGCACCATGTAGAAGCCCTGGGATCTGCCCATGCCGCTCAGCTTCGTCATGTTCGCGAGGCTGACCGCGTGTCCCGACTTGCCGTGGAAATCTCGATAGCAGGAGATGAACTCATACTTTCCGGTCGCGGCCCGGCAGGTGCGCAGACCGGCCTCGACCGCCGTCGTGCCTGAATCGTAGAGCTGCATGCCGCTCAGGTCGCCGGGCAGGACCTCCGCCATCTTCTCGAGGAGTTTGACCTTCACCGGCGTGGTGAAGTCGTGCGCGTTCATCAGAGTGCGCGCGGCCCTGGCGACCGCTTCGCTCACCTTCGGGTGGCAGTGGCCGAGAGTCGTCACGTATATGCCCGAGGAGAAGTCAATGTACTTGTTGCCGTCCACATCCTCCAAAGTGCATCCGAAGCCTTTCTCGAACACGACCGGGAACAGGCGCACCTGGCCCGACAGTCCCCGCATGTGCGCGCACGCGCGCGCGTGAAGCTCGATGCTCTTCGGGCCGGGAAGATCACTGGTGACGAGCTTCGGCCATTCGTTCAGATCGAGCTGGTATGGTTTCGGATCGTATGTCCCCACTTCAACATTCCTCCTGCCCGAGAATCCGGGCGCAATTGCCGCACATGATCTTCTGCACCGCATCCGCCCCGAGTCCGGCTTTCTCGATAGACTTCTTCAGGGCAAGCAGCTCTTCGTAGAGGTAATAGGTGTACTTCGCCTCTTCCTCCGGGCTTTTTCGGTCGGTATTCCACGAGTAGTCGCCGTCGGTGTAGTTGATGTACCGCTCTCCGACGTGCTCCCGCATCCCGCGCATGAGAGTGACCGGGAGATCGCTGCCGTACAGTATGCGCTCCGGACCCACCACTTCGAGCGCGTATGCGAAGACGTCGGGATTCAGGTTGGCCGCTGTGTCGAAGTAGATCCCCGGTCTGTCGGCGAAATGCGGGAGTCCTCTCTCCGCGGTCGGCAGGCAGTACGCTCTGCCGATGTGCGCCACCGCGAGCTTGATACGCGGATAGCGGTCGTTGATCTCCAGCACCTCGCGTATGTTGTCGGCATCAGCAAGGCGTCCCCTGCGCGGGAGATGCAGCATCAGAACACCCGACCGATCATCCACTATCCTGAGGTGCGAATGAGGAAGAAAGTCGAAAACACTGACCTCATTCGTGCATTGAGGCGACAGGTCGGGATACGGCTTGATCCCCACAAATCCATCGTCCAACAGTCTCTCCACATCCGCCGCGCTCCACTCAGGCTTTGTGACCGCAAGCCCCTTCGATCGGTTGGCAGGATCGCGAATCCCGTCGAGGACGTATGCGTTGTTGCGGGCGATGTCCATCTCCCGGTACACCCAGCCGAATGCGAGTGTGTTGACCTGCTTGTCCGGGAACAGCAGTCGGTATGCGTCGCGCATCTGCGTCCAGGAGAAGCTGCTCGCCACCTCGAGCGCCCATATCTCCTTATAGCGCGCCGGGCTGATCGGTCCGGCGTGTTCCGGCAGGCCGATGTGCACGTGGCAGTCCCATATGACCGGCGGCAGCCATGGACTCAGCATTCTCTTGTACGTCTCGGCATCGAGCCCCATGTCAGCATCCTTACGTCTGAGGGCCGGCGATCACGACCTCTACGCCTTCGCTCTTCAGCATTTCCACGACGGCCGGCTTCACGTTGATGTCCGTCACCAGGACGTCGAGCAGCGTCACCGGGCCAACCTGCGCGCGTGCGAAACGCCCGAACTTGGACGAGTCGCACAGCCCGATGACCTTGGACCCGTGCTGCGCCACCTTGGACTCGAGTTCCGCTATGGGCAGACTCACGCTGGTGATGCCGTGATCGAAGTCCACCGCCGTCATGCCGTAGAAGACCACATCCCAGTAGAGCTTGTCCAGGTACGCGTCAGACAGAGCGCCGTCTGTCTCGAGAGATTCCTTGACCATTCGGCCGCCGATCAGCTCCACGGTCATGGATTTGTTGGTAGTCAAGTACAGGGCGATCTCCGGCGAGTTCGTGGTAACCTCCGCCCGGTGCCGATCCGGGATGTCCAGCGCGAGCTGGTATGTCGTGCTGCCCGCGTTGATGAACACCGACCCTGTATCGGGCAGGAATCCGGCCGCCGCCGCGCCTATCCAGGATTTCTCGAGCAGGTGCTGCTCTCTGATCTGGGCATACGGCGGGGCAGGGAGTCCCTCTTCCTTGAGAATGGCGCCTCCGTGCGAGCGGACGAGCTTGCCCTCGCGCTGCAGAGCGTCAAGGTCGTTCCTGATCGTGTTCTCCGCAACCCCCAGCATGGATGATAGATCGGCCACACTGACCGAGCCGCTCTTGAGCGTCAGCTCGTATATATAGCGGCGACGTTCGGCCGTGATAAGCCCTCCGCCACTGCCCGTTTGTCCGCGATTTCTCATGCGCCTTCTCCGGTTTCCTGCCATCGGATGGGGGCAGCTACGTGCCACCAACGGTATGTTACGCGATAAGGGGACATTCGTCAAGTGGGCAACTGCGGGTATTTGCAGAATCAATGTGAAATTTGCGGATTCCGGGCCGGGGGACTACCGTGCTGATCTCGCTCCCGAGGATGGGCTATGGACCGGGCTTCGCAGGGAACGGACGCCGTGCCGTTCCGTCTAGGGCCCGGCCTTTGTAGGGAACGGACGCCGTGCCGTCCGGGTGGCCTTCGGAGCGTGCGTCCCCCGCTTCAAGTTGCCTGATCCCTGAGTCGTCCGACAGAAGTCTCATCTGCTGGATCGCGATCTGGTTCAGCTTGCGAAGCCGTTCCGACTGCGGTGCCTTTTCCTGGATGAAAAGGGCGTTCAGGTTTTCCAGATTGGAGAGGCATACTAGCTGCGACACATTCGCGTAGTCTCGGATATTGCCCTTCTCGCCGGGATGGCTGTCGCGCCATTCCTTGGCCGTCATGCCGAATAGAGCCATGTTCAAGACGTCCGCCTCGGAGGCGTATATCAGGTCTATCTGCCGCCGGGTGAGTTCCGGCGGGATCAGATTCCCCTTGATGGCGTCGGTGTGAATCCGGTAGTTGATCCTCACGAGATTGCGACGGATGTCCCAGCCGAGCTGCTTCCGCTCCTGTTCCTTCAGCCGCTGGAACTCCTTGATCAGGTACAGCTTGAACTGCGGCGATATCCAGGATGCAAATTCGAAAGCGATGTCCGTGTGCGCATATGTTCCGCCATAGCGCCCGGACTTCGAGATTAGCCCGATGGCGTTGGTTGTCTCAATCCATCTCTGGGGCGACAGCACGAAGTAGTTGCTCCCAGCTTCAAGTCTAAACCTCTCGAATTCGAGAGGTTTGAAATCTGGGTTGCTTAGCGTCTCCCACAGGCCCAGAAACTCAATCGTGCTTCGGCTCCGCATCCAGTTGTTGATAATGGCAAACGGGTCCTCCTTGTTCCGATACTTGGCAATATCGGTCAGTGAGATAAAGTCCTCTCGTTCCCTGGAGATAATGGCGATCTCAGTACCCTGCACGGTTATTCTCTCTGCCATTGACCCCTCCTGTCTACGCGAATCCTATCAACTTCGATGGGACTAGACCCTCTAAACCCGTCGAATTCGACGGGTTTAGGCGCTCACTCACCAATTGCGCGTCCCGGCCACGGATACGTCGCCGACTTCACGCGCTCGTAGTTCGCGTCCAGCTCCGGCTCCAGCAACACGATCGCGGTGCGAGTCGCCGGTCGTCAAGCACCTGAGATTCGAGCGTCTTTCACGACAGCAAATATGTACGACGGCCCACGCAGGTCCTTCTGCAGAGGCACGGTGTTCTCGAACGGCATGCGCTCCAGTGCCTTCTCGAAATGCGAGCGCGGGATGTTCACGTTCGTCGTACTAGGCCGCAGGACATTTCCCTTGACACTGTAGGTGAACTCCTTGCCCAGGATCTGTCGAAACGTTTGTCCCTGGTGGGCGACTATGCGCGCCCACATCTCATCCGCATCCATCATCCGCACACCTCCTCACGCTTGCTCACGTTGCTTGACGGAACCAGGCTGCTCCAGTCCGAGCTTCACCATCCGGCTGCCTATCGCGCCCCTCTGCCGCTGCAGCAACTCCGCGATCTCCGCGACCTGACGCCCGTCCCGAGCGAGCCGCGTCAGCGCCGCTTCCTCTTCCTCGGTGCATTTCTCATAGGCCCACTGCCGTTGCCACCAGATTCTTTGCACGCGATCGGCATACCTACCCTCGGTGCCCGAGCATCGGGATTCAAACACCGATCAGTCGCCTCACAGTGGCGTCCACAAATCGGTCTTGCGCGTCAGCGAATCTAGGCAGCTTTCTGCTATCTGTGAACTCAGCTCTTACGCCGTCATAGCAGCCGTTCAGATGCCAAACGAGCGCAGCATCCGCCAGTACCTTCACATCCAGCACATACTTGAACGCTGGTGACAGAGAAGCAAACATCGTTGCCAGGTCCAGCGCTAAGTCGAAGGCCACAAGCGATTTCAGGTTCAGCTTCCATCCATGCACGATCTTGCGTTCCTTGCCCCTGCCGGACAGTATTGAAGAGCCGCCCGATCCGGCGGCGAGCGTGAGCCACGTGCTCTCCTCGCGGAAATGTGGGTTCTCATAGAGCGTAAGGTTTGCCTCACAGTGCATGCGGTAGAAATGCGCAAACAGGGACTTGACGTCTTCGAAGTAGAGCTCCTGACTCCGAGAATCTGGAAGAGCACGATAGGAGCCTTGCAGTGCACCGGCAACGCCAGCAACATCGTATTGATAGTGCACGTGTCTGGCGCTGCCCGCCGCGGCTTCTGCAATGCCGTCAATGAAGTACCGGTTCCGATATGGATTCTTGGGCTCCGCTGCTGTCTTGCGAAAGACCTCCGCCGCCCTGATCATCAAGTGGTTACACCACCCTCGCAGCTTCACACACTCATCGAAACGCAGATAGTTCCTGTAGCTGAACAGAGACGGCTCGAAGTCGCGTGTTATGCCTGGATAGTAGAAGTCGCTCCCATAGAACTCCTCCGGAATGAGCAGGCCCGAGGTCGTCGAACTAACATAGAAGTCCTTCTGCCTTTGCCTGTAGAAGCGGACGCCCTCCTCGTAGAACACCTGCGAGTTAAGCAGTGGGAAGAACGGATCCACGGACTTCAGAGCGTCGATGCACGCAATAATATCTCTCGCCGCGTCAGCCCGCTTCTCCGCCCTGACCGTCATCAGGAATCTATGGTGCATCTTCTCGGCGACAAGCTCGAACTGCTTCATCTGGTCTTGTGTCACATACTTGTGAAACACGAGTGAACTCGACAGCCAGCACAAAGTGGCGCCGTCGAGAATCCGCTGGATCATGCTGGCCATGCAAGGCGCGAATAGCGAGAAGGTGCCTGGGGGTTGAGGAAAAGGCGACAACAGTCTGTAGAAGCCTATGGGTGTTTCGGGATTCTCCAGATCGGCACTGCCGTATCCGTAGTAGTCCAAAGCCGGTGATAGCAGCTGCTCGGTCACCAGGTACTCTCTGAGTCGGTCTGCTACTGTGTTGTCGTCTGAGTCGCTTTCTCTCGCTTCTTGTAGGAAACGCGTCGCGTTATGCACAAGATTCTTAGACCTACCGGCGATCTTCTCCGGACGGAAGAATCCATCGGCTTCCATTAGCGCGAAGGTCTTCTCCCAGAACGCATGAAAAGGTTTCAGGTCATCACCCGGAAAGCATTCCGTGAACAACGTCGTGAGCGTTTTCGCAGCATCCAATGGTTTTCTCACTGACCCCAATCCTCCTTTGCCCCGTCTGCGGACGGGCATCATCTCGGACAGCGCTTCCATTCAACTGTATTGCCTACCTTGAACACACTCGCGCCCGGTGCGGGCGCTCCTACTGCGCCTCAGCTACGCCACGGCCTACCTAGCGGACGGACTCCTCCATCATCTTGATCTCGTCGGGAGTGATGCCGCATAGGGCATACACCAGTTGGTCGAGTTCATGCTCCAGATGGAACACGTCCCTCCGGGCGTTCGTCCATTACTCGCGCTTACGAGGGGTGATCTTTCGCGCATACTCCCCGAGTGTACTGGCTGACCCAAGCATGCGGCCAATCAGAATAACGAGAATCAGGACGCCGACTGATACCTCAAGAAGCGCCAGAAGCCGTGTGCCACCCAACGGTACGATATCGCCATAGCCGACAGTAAAGACCGTCGCGCCGCTGAAGTAAATGGCGTCCAAAGGCCCCAAGTGACCCACGTTGAACCGGCCACACGTCGCGAAGATCACTGCGAACCACAGAATCACTTCGAGGTAGTTCAGGAGCGATAGCACAATGACACGAGGGATACTGAAGACCCTCGCGGGCCTACCCTCTACGATCCCGTAATGGATCACGGCTGCCACGATGTTTGTAACAGAACAGAGCCACAGCATGACCACAACGCACTTGCCCCACAGATTCTGCGGGGTGAACAACAGGGCAAGGACCGCCAGCAATACCCTCAGGCAGACCAGAGTGTCAATCTTGAGTGCTCTTTTCCGGTAGTATTCTTCGCGTTCTTCTTCGCGCACGTCACTGGCTGGCTCTTGAGGGCCAGCGAGAAGCCGTGTGGGAATCATCGCAAACTCGACCAACAAAACAACGCCGGGCAGGACGAAACCAATCCGATGCTGCTTCACAGAGGCATTCACCACGTCCAACTCTCGCCGGACACTGGTCTGTACGGATGCCAGCAGATTGCTCATTTCGCGTCACCCCTCTGAAACGCGCCCGGCCATCGGCCGTGGGCTTCGCTGACGGCGTATGTCTACTTCATGATGCGGACTGCTCGGGTTTGATCGCGAGAAGTTCCGCCATTAGAGAATACGATCACGGTCGCCGAACGTGTGAGGTCATGCAGCCCGAAGGCTCCGAGGACTACAGGAGTGTTGGCGCAACCAGGGTGATCACTGCCTCTTTGCCGATGGTCACGCTTGCCGGGCCGCCAACCACCCGCACAAACATCATGCGGTAACAAACTCATCATAGACCCACAACAGGAAGTTGTCAAGAGAGCGCACGTGCTGCGCCCGCTCCGTTCGAAGTTCAGCGTTCGACGTTCCCTTCCCGCCATCAACCATCGGCCATCAGCCATCAACCATTCCGCTTGCCCCCGTCCCACGTCCGAAGCCGGCAAGCCAACTAGTGACCGGTTGACTGATTCATATCCAACCCTGCGCCCTGGTTCCTCAAGTACGCCCCGTGGGCGATTAGCTCTTCGCGGAGTTCGCGCGCGTTGACGGCGGACGGAGCAATGCCCTTGCGGACCGCCATACCCGCGGCACGGCCAGCGGCTTCGCCCATCGCCATGCAGGTTGACATCACGCGGATGGCGGCCATCGCCTCGTGCGTAGTCGAAATGCATCGGCCCGCGACGAGCAGATTCTCCACTCGTTGAGGCAGCAGCGCGCGATACGGGATGTCGTAACAGTCACCGCACCACTCCATCGTGCAACCGTCGTCATCGGGATGATGCAGGTCCACCGGGTAACTGCCGACCGCGATCGCGTCGTCGAATCGGCGGCAGCTCAGAATGTCGTCCCTCGTCATCACGTACCGGCCGACGATTCTCCGTGTCTCGCGAATGCCCAGGAACGGCGCCGTAGTGGTGAAGCAGGCATTCTCGAAGCCGGGCACGTACTCGATCAAGTACTCCCGGATATCGTCTATCTGTCCGGCGGCCTCGATCTCACCGGCGGACAGACTGCGCGGGTCGGTGCCGTCAACACCTCTAACGCGCGTCATGTTCACCCAGACTTCGCCCTCTCGCAGCCCGGTGATGAGAATCGTTCTTTCCGTGGGGATCGAGAGGCCCGCATCCCTGGCCTTTCGGATGAGTTGCCTCAACCCGACGACTATGAACCGCCGGTTTCGTCCGAAGTATTCAGGCGGTATGTGGTCGACATCGTAGGTCTGACGATCGCTGCAGATGCTCATGCGGAGCTTTTCGGTATCCACGCCTGCCATGCAGAACATGAGCGTGGGCGGCTGCATGCGGCCGCGCTCATCGCCTTTCTCGCACGGCACGCCCGCTCGGAACGCCACGTCCGCGTCGCCGGTGCAGTCAATGATGATCTTCGCCGGGAGTTCCTTGCCATTCACCGTTGCCGCACGGATGCGGTCACCCTCCATGACCACGCCCTCGAACGTCGAGTTGAGCATGATGTCCACGCCGCTTTCGGTCAGCATCTCCAATGCGATCGTCTTTACTGCTTCGGGTTCGACCAGCGTGAGGCTCACGTGGAGGGGACAGGCCTGGTGCTCGCCGGCTGCATTCACGGCTCTCAGCCGGTCAATGAACTTCTGCGGCAGACCGGCGATGATCGGCTCGCCCTTCTGACTGAGAAAGCCGAGCACAGGAAGGCCGATGGTCAGATTGCCCCCGACGAAGCTGCGCGCTTCGATTAGGGCCACCTTCAGGCCGTCCTCGGCGGCAGCGAGCGCTGCGATGATACCGGACGGGCCTCCGCCGACCACCAGCACGTCCACCTCGGCGCGCACCGGCACGTTTTTTTCAGCTTCCTTGACCAAGCCTCACCTCGGCGGATATGAAATAGTGATCGCTCGGGTAGCGCCCATCCCGTCCGTCACGGATGATCCCGGCGTCCAGCGTCCTGACCGGGCCTCGGTAGAAGATGAAGTCAATCTTGCCCGTCGTTCTCTTCCTGGCGAACCCCGGCCCCAGGAACTTGTGGAAGGTGAATCCCGGGTCATCAGGCCCGTGCACCGCGGCGTAGGTGTCGAGCCACCCTCCGGCCTTCGTGACCTCGATCGCGGGATTCGCGGCGTCGGCGTTCATGTCCGCGGTGAACAGTTGCGGGAGATCCTCGGGGAGCACCTCGCTTGCTTGAACGATGAGCCCCGCCTGTCTTTCGCGGGCGATCTGGCCGATATGGTCGAGGTGTCCATTCCAGACGCGAAACTCCCGCCCGGAATCGCGATCCCTCAGGTGTACCCAGTTCACAAACCGCGGACGCGCCGAATCCCACGATGCCGTTCCTGCTATGTGCGGCGTCTCCGACAGCCAGAATCCTCCCGCCGAGACCAGTTCACAGCGCTTTCGTGCGAAGAAGATCGCATTGGACGGATTGAACTCCGCACCGGGATTTGCGAGACCGAAGCTGTCGAACTCCGGCAGCCGACTCCGCAAATCCTTGAATTGAGCATTCCAGCATTCCTGCACGCAGATCACATCGGCGCGCTGAGCCCGGATTATCTCCGCGCACAGCTCCTTGCGGGAGTCCCAGCCATTGCCCGATTCGTCATCCTCCGGCATGTTTCTGCGGACGTTGCAGCACAGAATCTTCAATCCGGCTTACCTCCCAACAAGTTCCGACAGCCCGGTTTCCACAATCGCGCTCTTCAGGATTTCAAGGGTGTTGCCCAAAGATTCGACCATGACGACCTCAATCACCTTCCGGCCTCGAAAGCCCTGCGTTCGGAGCGCTTCCACGAGTTCCTTCCACGGTATCGTGCCCTGGCCCGGAATCAAGTGCTCATCTCTTCTCTGCGCGGAGTTGTCGTGAATGTGCGCGACGAACGCCCGCGCCGCCAGCACCTGCGCGAGCTCGACAAGATTGCCTCCCAGATGCGCGTGTCCGGTGTCTATGCACGCCCCCACCAGGTGCGCGGGATACGCTTCGAGTAGGCGAAGAAAGTCCTCCTTCTGTCCGGTGAAACCTAGAGGATGGAGATTCTCCACCGCAAGCGTCATGTTCCGTTCCGCCGCGCCGTGCATCAACCGGTTGAGAGCCCGTTGGAGCGCAACAAGGTTGTCGGCGCTCCAGCGGGTCAACTCCGCCTTGCTTCGAACGTGCAGTGTCACGTTTTCCGCGCGCAGCAGCGAAGCAACC
>Ga0315284_10015014_pt1 | contig 11009 bp, 8 predicted proteins | sample YL17G09_16_MG_FD_203696 | JGI IMG/M metagenome (GOLD analysis project Ga0315284, IMG submission 203696) | Sediment microbial communities from Yellowstone Lake, YNP, Wyoming, USA - YL17G09_16 | ecosystem: Environmental > Aquatic > Freshwater > Lake > Sediment | place: USA: Wyoming | collected...
AGCAACAGGAGAAGAAACGAGACCATATCGTTTTATAATACAACCTTCTCCCCCTCGCCCAGGATTGGGAGAGGGGGTTGGGGGGAGAGGGCCCGCGTCTCCGAGCCGTACCGAGCGATAGTCCTTATTACTTATCACTACTCACTATATACTACTCACGACTCACCCCTCCACCGCCACCTCTTCCCCCATATACGCCTCGATCACCTTCGGATTCCGACGGATGGCGTCGGGGGGGCCTTCGGCGATGACTTCGCCGTATTCCAGCACGTAAATGCGCTCGGACAGGTTCATCACGAAGCGCATGTCGTGCTCGATAACGAGCAGGGTGAGCGCGAACCGCTCGCGCAGCTCGCGCAGCAGCTCGACCAGCACCATCGTCTCGCGCGGATTCATGCCGGCGACCGGTTCGTCGAGCAGCAGCAGGTGCGGGCGGGTGGCCAGCGCGCGGGCGATCTCCAGCCGCCGCTGCTGCCCGTAGGGCAGGTTGCGCGCGACGAGATCGCGCTGGGCGCTCAGGCCGACCGTGTCCAGCAGAGCCTCCGCCTCCTCCGCCATCCGCGCCTCCTCGCGGGCGAAGCGCGGGGTGAGGTGGGTGAAGGACTCCAGCGTGCCGTAGCGGACATGCGCGTGCAGGGCGATGCGCACGTTGTCGAAGGCGCTCAGGTTGGCGAACAGGCGGATATTCTGAAAGGTGCGGGCGACGCCGCGTCGGGTGATGCGGCAAGGCCGCAGACCGACCAGGCTGTGCCCGTCCAGCCGGATGTCGCCGCCCGTCGGTCGATAGATGCCGGTGAGCACGTTGAAGACGGTGGTCTTCCCCGCGCCGTTGGGGCCGATCAGCGCGACGAGATCGCCCCGCGCCACGTCCAGGTCCACGCGGGAGAGGGCGCGCACCCCGCCGAACTCCATCGTCAGCCCGCGCACCTCAAGCCACATCGCGCACCCCCCGCCGCCAGGGCAGGCGCAGGCGGCCCGACCACAACCCGTGCGGCCGGAAGATCATCAGCAGCACCAACAGCAGCGCATAGATCACCGTGCGCAGGGCTGACGTTTCCTTCACGAAAGGCAGCGTCACGGTGGAGAGATCGGAAGTGGCGAAATTGATGATCGTCAGCACCGCGGCGGCGATGGTCGAGCCGGAGAGCGAACCCAGTCCGCCGAGCACCACCATCACCAGGATCTCCACCGATTTCAGGAAGCCGGCGTTGGCGGGGGTGATCGTGCGCACCAGGTGGGCGAGTAGTCCGCCGGCGATGCCGGCGAAAAGCGCGCCCACGCTGAACGCCAGCACCTTGAAGCGCACGGTGGTGATGCCCATCGTCTCCGCCGCCAACTCGTCCTCGCGGATGGCGATACATGCCCGCCCATGCGAGGAGCGGATAAACTGGCTGATGAGCAGCAGCGTCAGCACGGTGAAGAGGATGCTCCAACCCCACAGCGCGAAGCCGTCGTCGCCCAGGCCGAAGAGGGGGGCGGGCTTGCGAATGCCGGTGAAGCCGGAGGCGCCGCCCAGGCTGGGGATGTTCTCGAAGATCACGCGGACGATCTCGCCCATGCCCAGCGTGGCGATAGCCAGGTAATCCCCGCGCAGCCGCAGCGTGGGCAGGCCCACCAGCACCCCCAGCGCGCCGGCCATCACGCCGCCCGCCAGCAAGGCGAGGGGGAAGGGGGCGTGTACGTCGTGCGTGAGTACGGCGGCCGTGTAGGCCCCCACAGTCATGAACCCCGCGTGGCCGAGCGAGAACTGACCGGTGATGCCGGTGATCAGGTTCAGGCTCACCGCCGCAATGATGAAGATGCAGATCTGCACCGCCGCCATGTAGAACGATTTGCTGATAGTGCCGGTATCGAATAGCCACTGCCCCGCCAGGTAGATGAGCAGGAAGGCGCCAAGCCACGCGGCGGCACGGAACAACGGAATGCGCTTCGGGAGACGGGTGGTGGTCTTCACGACCGGATTGGGGGCGGTCTGCGTCATCGGTACCCCCTATACCTTCTCCCGCGCGGACTTGCCGAGCAGGCCGGAGGGTTTGACCAGCAGGATGAGGATGAGGATGGCAAACGCCACCGCGTCGGCGAATAGCGAGGGTTGCACTCCCCACAGCTTGATGTCCACCCCCTTCACCAGCGTTTCCACCATGCCCAGCGTGTAGGCGCCGACCATGGCGCCCGGAATGAGGCCGATGCCGCCCAGCACCGCCGCCACGAAGGCCTTCAGCCCGTCCATCACTCCCATCAACGGCTCGATCTGATATTGCATGCCGATGAGCACCCCGGCGGCGCCGGCCAGCGCGGAGCCGACGGCGAAGGTGAAGGAGATCACCCGGTCCACGTTGATGCCCATCAGCCGCGCCGCCTCCTGGTCGATGGAAACGGCGCGCATCGCCTTGCCGATGCGGGTGTATTGCACGATCGCATGCAGCGCGAGCATCAACCCGACGGAGATGACGATGACCAGCAGGCGCTGCACCGAGATGGATACCTCGGTGGCGAGGTGCAGGTTGGTGGACAGCCAGGGGTCGCGATGGTAATTTTGCCGCTCCGGCCCGATGAAGGCCATCGCCAGGTATTCCAGCAGGAAGGAGACGCCGATAGCGGTGATGAGCAGCGAATAGCGCGGCGCCGAGCGCAGCGGCTTATAGGCTGTGCGCTCGATGAACACCCCCAGCAGCGCGCAGGCCGCCATCGCCACCGGCACGGAAAGGAAGATGGCGGCCGCCGGATGTCGAACCAGGCCGGGAAACCGCGACAGCCAGCTCGACGTCCAGAACCCGACGAAGGCGCCCAGCATGTAAATGTCGCCGTGGGCGAAGTTGATCAACCGCAGGATGCCGTAGACCATGGTGTAGCCCAGCGCCATCAGCGCATACACGCTGCCCACGGAAAGCCCGTTGACGATTTGCTGCAGCAGCTGCTGAAACATAGCTGGAATGAACCTGAATCAACTGAATGGGTCCCCGCATGATACACAATTTTCCGCTGAATGAATAGCGGGAAAGTGCGGGGTGCCTCGTGACTACGGCGCGATACCATGCGGGGACACATCGCCGCGCTGTGCCGCCCCTGCCGCGGAGAACCGCGTTTCAGGCATCGAACCGGAAGGCATATAACTCCGCCTGCCACAGATGGAAGCGCAGGCGCACGGTTTTACTCCGCAAGGCGGAGAGGGTGCTCGACTCTTTCCAGCGTATCGTCTCGTCGATGCTGTTGATGGTCGCGGGCACGCAGTCATCCCGGGTGAAGCCCGCCACCGGCTGTCCGCTGCCGGCGTCGAGCACTTCCACCTGCACTTTGCCGCGCCAGGAATCGGCGTTGACGTGCAGCCGCTCGCCGGTCACCTCGATGGGCCGGGTCAGCACCGACCCCCATTCGATGCCGCCTTTGAGCGACACGAAGCCGTCCATGCGCAACCGGGCCATGCAGACGGCGCTGGAGTCCAGGTATTTGCGGTTCAGCGTATCCTCGAGCGACATGGCGCGATATTTGAGGCCGACGTAATAAAACCAGAGCTCATTGTTGCGCACCACCGGCCCGTTGGTCGTGACAATCTGTCCCGTGTCGTAAGCGCTGCCGTCGCCGACCGGCGAATGTTCCAGGAACGGCGCGCGGTTCGCCACGCGGTGCCAGTTCAGCAGGTCGCGGCTGGCGGCCAGCTCGACGGATTTCCGACTGTCCACGTTCTCGAACATCGGCACGTGCTTGCCCGCCCAGTGATGCATCACCGGCAGTGCGAGATACAGATCCTCGTAGCGGAATACCGGGAAGTTGTAGACATCCGTGCGCCACTCTTCCGGCCGGATATGCACCGGCTTGAGGTAGGCCGGATCGTCGATGAGCTGTTGCAGGCGCGCGAAGCCGTTTTCCTGGTCCGTCTGGTCGGCATGAAAAACCAGCTCCTGCTCGCTCCAGTGCTCGAAGTCTTCGCTGGTCGTCAGGTAGAAGGAGCGCCCGTAGGGCCCGCCGTGTTTCACCGTCGCGATGAAGAGCTTCCGCTCCACGTCCAGCGTGAGGTGGGATTCATCCGCGCTGGGCAGCGGCGCCCAGCCCGGTTTCTCCCAGTGCAGGGTGTCGGCCGACACCAGCGGGTCCAACTGCCCGCCGCCGTAGGCCAACCCCTTGAAACGGTTGCCGGGATCCGTCGCGTGGGGATCGTAGATCGGCCCCAGCAGCATGCCGCTGGCGGAAGGAAGAATATTGTTGTTCCCGCCGATGGGCACGCCGTTCCAATACGGCGCCTGGTAGTCATACAATCCGAGGAAAGGTTTCTCCCAGTTGATGCCGTCTTCTGACGTGGCGTAGCAATAAAAGCTCTCGCCGCCGGCGGGGGCGCCGGTGGCATCGAGCTTGACGTCCGGGTTCCCGGATTCGGCGGAAGCCAGGTAAATCAGCGTGAAGCGGCGTGCCTCCGGATCCCAGCAGGGAATCGTGCGGATCTGGATGCCGCAGTTCTCCCAGCGGTGCTCGGGGCGCACCACCACGTTGCCGGCGAACTTCTCCGGCTGGTGCAACACCCGCGCGAGATTCTCGATCTCGTCAAGGTGGTGGTCATCAATGAAAAGATATTTCATCGGAAGCTCCTTGCGCCGGCGTATGCGGGCCGTGCCGGTTCAACCCAGCGCCTCCCGGATATCCTCGTAATCCTCCTTCTCCAGGCGGTGGCCCATGGCGCCGGCGGATTCGCGGATCTGCTCGGGAGTCTTCGCGCCGGCGATGGCGCAGGTGACGGCGGGGTGCATCAGCGTCGCCGCCAGCACCAGTTGGGCGATGGTCAGGCCGTATTTATCGGCGATGGGCTGCAGCCCGCGGACCTTGGCGCACAGCGTGCGGAAGGTCTCGCCCTGGAAACGGGCGGCATTCTTTCTGGAGTCGGTGAAGCTTTCTTCGCCGGTATACTTGCCGGTGAGCAACCCTTTCGCCTGCGGGCTGTAGGCGAGCACGCCCACCCGTGCCGCGAGAGCGCAGGGCAGCAGGTCGGCTTCCGCCTCGAGATCGAGCAGGCTGTAGCGCGGCTGCAGCGTGGCATAGTTCCCGAACGTCAGCGCCATGCGCAATTGGTCCGCCGTGTAATTGCTCGCTCCGTAGGCGCGGATCTTTCCCGCCGTTTTCAGCGCTTCCAGCGCCGCCGTGGTCTCCTCCGGGTCGGCGGCAGGATCGAAAACATGCATCTGGTACAGGTCGATGTAATCCACCCTCAAGCGCGCGAGCGACGCGTCGCATTGCCGCAGCACCGACGGCCCGCTCAGGTCGAAGACGCGTTTGCCGTCCGGCCGCAGCAGGCAATACGCCTTGGTGGCTACCACCACCTCATCCCGCGGCAATTCGCGCAACGCCTTGCCGAGTAATATCTCCGCCCGCCCATCGCCATAATTCGGCGCGGTATCGAAAAGGTTGATGCCGGCGTCAAACGCCGCCGCCACCGCGGCCAGCAGCGGCTCATCCGGCTGCTCGCCCCACAGCGGGCTGGCCTGCCAGTTCCCCAGCGCAATCGGGCTCACCATCAACCCGGAGCGGCCGAGGGATACACGGATACTCATAGCAAATCCTCACTGAATGACGGACTGACGGATAACCAGGATACTAATCCCTTCTCCTGGTTATCCTTAACTATCCTGTCCATCCTGAGAATTCATTTACGCCACGCAGGCCTTCTCCTTCGCCATCAGCGCATCCGCCTGCTCGGCCACCTTGCGGAAGGCGGCGGCGTATTGCTCGATGAGCTCCGGGTAATCCTTCTTGAACCAGGGGATGCTGAAGGTGGCGGTCAGACTCTGCTCTGAAACGGGCAGCGTTCCCGGTCCCTGGCGCACGTCGCGCTGGCCGAAAGAGATCATCGTCGGCCGGCCCATGTGGAAGATGTCCGCGGTGTGGAACAGCGGGTGCAGGTGCAGCGGGCGATTGGACCCCTGGAAGGTGGAGAAGCCTTCGGCGGTGACCGCCTCGCAGAACTTCTCGCAGGGCAATCCGCCCAGCTCTTCGGGGTAATAAATGCCGCGCGAGGCGTACCAGCCGCCCATCGTCGAGCCGGAACCCTTCGGCGGCCGATGCGCGTGCATGCCCGGCACGCCTTCCAGCAGGTCCCAGAAGCAGTTCATCGCCCGCTGAATCTCGGCAATCCGCTCGGGGTAATACTTCAACTGCACGCGGCCCATGGCGGCGCAGGTCTGGTTCATGCGGTGCTTGGCGCCGCCGAGGGGCGCGCCGGCATATTCGAGCAGCGCCTCGTTCGACACCTGGGCATCGGCCTCATTCCAGTTCGTCTTTACCCCGGTGCGCTCGTAGAAGCCATACGCGATGCAGCGCTCGAGGAGCATCCGGTCATTGGTCACCATGATGCCCGCCTCGCCGATGGCGAAACTCTTGCCCGCCATCAGGCTCATCGGCGCGATGTCGCCGAAGGTGCCGACCTTGCGGCCCTTATACAGCGTCCCCTGCGCGTGCGAGACATCCTCGATCACCTTCACCCCATGCTTCTTCGCGATGGGCATGATGCGGTCCATGTCGCACGGGTGGCCGGCATAGTGCACCACCACGATGGCGCGTGTCTTCGGGCCGATGCGGTGCTCGATGTCGTCGGGGTCGATGCACAACGTATCGCGGTCGATGTCGGCGAAATGCACCGCCGCGCCCAATTGCAGCGCGGGGGCGGCGCTCGCCCAGTAGGTCATGCTCGGGCAGATCACCTCATCGCCCGCGCCCACGCCGCACGCCCACATGGCGCTGAGGATGGCCGCCGTGCCGTTCGGGTAGCCGAGGGCATAATCCATGCCCATCCAGTCGGCGAATTCACGCTCGAACTGCTTGGTAATGTCGTTGCCGCTCATGGCGCCGTCGCGCAGCACCTGCACCACCGCATCCTCGTCCTCATTGGTGACGATCGGCCACTTGAACGCATCGCGCGGCTCGAGGGTAATGGCCTTCGGCCCGCCGAAAATCGCCAGTTGACTCATGGGAAACCTCCGTTGTGAATTAGGTAGGGAACGCCCTCCGTGGCGTTCCTGTTTCCTTGTTTCCACGCCGTTATCGGTAAATGCAAACCCGGAACGCCGCGGAGGGCGTTCCCTACCTCACTCCCGCCGCCCGCAGCCGCCCCAGCACCGCCAGCACGTGCTCTTCCATGCCGGGGGCGAGTGGGGCGGGGGCGCCGTATTCGTAGTAGCTCTCCACCTCGTATCCCTGCTCGGGGAGCATGCGGGTGACGGGCAGGTAGAGCTGCGTGCCGTCGGTGTAACCCAGCGGGAAGGTGACGCCGCCGCCGTAGAAATCGGCGATGATCGGCCCCCACTCGGCCACCGCTTCACCTTCCAGGCCGAGCAGGCGGACGCCTTCCCCGATTTGCATGCCGTGCGCGAGAATGGAGGCCGATGTGGGCAATTCCTCCCCGCGCTCCAGGCGCTGGATCATGCGCTCCGCCCACAGGCGCTTCAGATCGAACTCCCGCGGGTTGTCGCGCATGTGCATGAACTCCGCACGCGCCGGCAGCGGCTGCAGCGGCCAGTGCATCTCCTCTAATGCGCAGCACAGCGCCGGCTCGGTGAGGGTCAAACCGGCGTCCAGCGCGCGGATCGCCTCGATGGCCACGATCTCGCCGGCGTCATCTACGTCGCCGAACTTCCCGCTGCGCCACTCCTCGCCGTCGCCGATCACGCGGGCCTTGGTGTCGCCGCCGACGCCCTGCAGGAACAGGCTGCAATCCGCGTTGAGATATTCGTTTAACCGCTCCGTCGCCTCGCCCGGGTAATCGGCGGAGATGAGATGCCCGCCCACCGTGGAGGGGTGGCAGGAGACGGAAAAGACCAGCGCGACCGGCTTGCCGTCGTCATCGGTGAACAGCGCGAGGGGCAGGCGGTTGTAGACGAGCCCTTCCGGCGCCGGCGCCCATTGCGCGTAGCCGGACGCATCGACCTTCCGGCGGCTCAACGGCAGCGAGGTGCGGGTGACGCCCGTGTGCAGGTCTACCCCGCGCGCGGCGTCGTGAGCCTGTTCCGCCGCCCGCAGCGTGGCCGCCTCCAGATCGCGCAGGTAATGGATATCCGGCATGGCGTAGTCTGAGTAGGACCACATCCCGGTGTTGGCGCCGGCGTGGGTGTGGGAAAAATTGATCAGCATCTGCCGCGGGGTCAGGTCGAGCGCCCGCCCGAGTGCTCCCTTGTAGCGGTCGGCCACCTCGCGGCTGAAAAAGCACAGGTCATACGCCAGGATGAGCGCCCGCTCGCCGCCGTGCTCCAGGTAGAGCGCGCGCGCGTAGAGCGGATCGTGCACGCCCTTGCACCCATCCGTCCGGTCGCGCCCTCCGAACCCGAGCATGTGCGTCCCCAGCGGCGGCGTAATATTCGCTTTCCCGAATCCAGCCCGCATCGTAATCCCTCACAGTGGCATGAATACACAGTGATAAGTAATAAGTGATAAGTTGGCTGTTTTAGGATGAATCGTCTGGTAGGTTATCAGCTTCAGTATCTACCAGGTATTCTGCCTCGATCTCGCGCACTTTATCACTATCAGTAATGCAGAACTGATCAGCTTTATTATACATTGAATTCATCATACGACCGATCTCATCTATCTCCGCTCTGAAGTTTGCTTCTTCATTAGCATCAATATATTCACAATCGGAAGCTGTAATTACCCAGTGCAGGATTTTATAGAGTTCACCAATCCCATCGGTGATTTTACTCTGAAAATGTCGGATACAGCGTCGCTTCGCCCAGGCTTCAGAGATGTGACCGCCAACGGAACGACATGAACGTCGAATCTGGTCAGTTAATGAATACATCTCCTCACGAGGAAAACATGGCGTCCGGCGATAGATCAATCGCTGAAGCGCTCGAGCTTTCCGATAGACAATTAATTCCTCGAAACTGTTTACATGTTGTAAATCAGCCATACCTTCCTCCTTTCGAGCACTAAACTTATTACTTATTACTTATTACTTATTACTTTACTTATCACTTATCACTTATCACTCACTCAACACCGGCGCCATACCCACCGACTCCCGCTGCACCACCCGCCCCGGCAGCAGGCAATCCGCCGCGCCGTCTTCACCCCGCAGCAGGCGGGCGCAGAGCGTCTCCAGCATCTCCTGCGCCGGCACCTCGATGGTGGTCAGCGGCACCGCGGCGTAGGCGGTCGCCGGGATGTTGTCGAAGCCGACGACCGAGATGTCGTCGGGCACCCGGCAACCGTCCTCGCGCAGGGCGGCGATCAGGCCGAGCGCCATCATGTCATCGCGCAGCATGACCGCGGTGCAGCCGTCGCGCATGGCCCGCCGCACGGCGGGCAGCATCCGGCGGCCCCGTTCGTAGATATCCTCGACGCCGTCATCGACCGGCAGCGTGAGAAAGCGCAGCGACTCCCCGGCGGCATCCTTCACAAAGTAGAGCACGGCCGGAATGCTGGCGATGATCCGGTGGCCCAGCTTCCGCAGCAGCGCCGCCGCCGCCTGAAACGAGCGCTCGCGGTCGATGCCGATGCGGATGGCACCGGCCAGGGGCGATGCCGCGTCCGACTCCTCGCTGAACAGGTAATCGACCAGATACACGCGCCGGCGGCGGATCAGCGGCAGGATGTCGGGACAGGCTTCGCACAGCGTGATGGCGGTGAAGCCGATCACCACCAGGTCCTCCACCTGTTGCCCGGCCAGGCCGCGGATGCCGCCGTAGCAGGTCTTTTCGTCGATGGCCTGGATGAGCGGGACGATGCCTTCGCGATGCAGCGCCTGCAGCAGGCCGAAGAAGATGGCGCGCTGGGATTCGGTAATCTCCCGCGCGTCGCTGGGAATGAGAATGCCCACGTGACGCGTCTTCCCGGAAGCCATCGCCGCGGCGTGGCTGTCCGGCACGTAACCCACCGTGCGCACGTAATCCCGCACCCGCGCCTGCGTCTCCGCCGAGATGCCGTATGTATCCGCCTTGCCGCTCAACGTCAGCGATACCGTGGTCTGTGACACTCCCAGCGCTCGCGCGATATCCTTCATAGTCATCGGCAGATATTCACCTAATACGGTTTAGAGTAACAAATCAGGCAGGTTGTGTCAAGGGATTTTATTGACACCGAAACCCTTCTTCGAATCCTTACCTTGTCTGTACCCAGACTCCCCTCCGAATTCAGGAGGGACCGGATGGGTTCGGTAAAGAAGTAATTTCGAGGAGAGGTTTTACGATATATACCATAATCGCGCAGGTATTCCGAATAAGATTGTCTCAATCTATCAGGTAGTAATACTTTTATAATCATTTTCTAACCGGCAATGAAATAAATCCCCATTTTCCATTGAATTGTACTGCTGCCATATTATCTTTGCAATCAAGAATGACGTCATACTTTGGTTTAACAATATCATTGCCATTAATATCAACAACTCCCCATTTATTATTATTTTTTATTGCTATATAACCATCTCCTACATATCTTATACAATCATAATCGTATACAGTAGGAACTATTATACCTTTGCTTGTACTTATACCCCATTTATTGTCATTTTTTATCATGTATAAATCCTTTGTTAAAACACTAATATTCTCATATATTGGAATGATAATTTGATGTCCGGACAAATTTATTAATCCCTTTTTATTATTTATTGTTATTACTATATATGGTTCAGCCATATTGATATCAAAACTGGTATAAAGAGGTGCTACTATTGTATGACCAGAGTTATCAATTATACCCCATTTACCATTCACACACACTTTTATAGTGCTTTTAATAAAATTGAATACATTATAATCAATTATCTCTTTTATAATTAAACCTGGCCCCCAGGATTTAAATACATTTACATTTTTTGTAACAGAATCTCCTTCATCAACGATTTTTCGTATATCATTATAAATTGGTGGAACAATTTCATGGCAAGTATTATTAATGAAGCCCCATTTATCATTTATTTTAATTCCAAAAATATTTCCATTGCCTTCAGTTATCTCTTGATACTTAAGATTAATCATATTTTTACCGTTATCAGAAATAATACCCCATCTATCATTATATTTTATCGCAAA
>Ga0315284_10015015_pt1 | contig 11008 bp, 8 predicted proteins | sample YL17G09_16_MG_FD_203696 | JGI IMG/M metagenome (GOLD analysis project Ga0315284, IMG submission 203696) | Sediment microbial communities from Yellowstone Lake, YNP, Wyoming, USA - YL17G09_16 | ecosystem: Environmental > Aquatic > Freshwater > Lake > Sediment | place: USA: Wyoming | collected...
TAATCCTTTCCCCAAAACCGCAATCGGCTCTCCCGATTTTTGAGCCTCCTCAAGCTTCTCCCAAGTTACATCAGCCATCGCATCTTTGAGGGCCAAAATCGTAATTCCGTCGCGGGTCTCCGGAACCAAAACCGTAACCATTACACTATCCCCCACTTTAAGATTAGCTATAAATTCCTTGGCATCGGAGTAAGCTTTTTCTTTTACTATTCCCTCGCTTTTCCCACCAATATCAAAAATCACTTCCCGATCGGTTTTACTTAAAATCTTTGCATTTACTCTTTGTCCTACGGAGAAAGTTTTGAGGGTTTTCCCGGCATGAGCCAAGAGCTCCGCCATGGTGGTGGGCTCTTTAGAAGTTTTCGTAGTCAAAATTCATACCGCCTTTCTTTTTTAGTGAAGTCATTATATAGAATTTCCGGCCACTTGTCGAGTTTATTTTTGTTTTTTAAACTCGATAGAGGTGGCCATGAGCGGGAATTGTCTTTAAGGGCTTAATTGCCATTTTAACGAAACACCGCAATGACAACTACTGTCCCCAGTGCCAAGATGAGCAGACCACACACCAAAACAATCCCCAGAACTTCCAATGCAAAATCAAGTACCGGAATTCCGAACATGGCTCCTCCTATTCTCTAAGGGTTCCATTAACTAGAGCTTCCCAGTCCTTCTCGAACCGGTCTTTTTTCGGCTCGGTTTTCCATAGCAGTATGGCCAAGATTATTAACCCAACTCCGAGAATTAAAAGCCAACTCATTATTCCTCCTTTGCAATTTAAAAGAGTGAATTGTAACCGCGTTACAATTGAGGCGATTTTACCACAAAAAATCCCGCATTACTAATTTTCTGCGGGATAATTTTGTTTCAAAATACTGATCTGGCGATGAGCTATTTTCACGGCCAGTTGCCCGGCAGCTATCGTCACCGCTGACCCGTTTCACTTCTTTGTTCGGAATGGGAAAAGGTGTTTCCAGATCGCTCTAATCACCAGATCAATATCTTGAAAAATGTAAATTTTGGATATAATTTTGAAGTAGAAAGGCCGCGCCCCGCACACCTCGCGCATTAAGCACGAAGGGTGGGATCGCAAGAGTTTGACTTATTCGCACAAGTAGCCTTAACCCTTTACAGGGCTTCCAGCGCTTGCCGATTAACCCGATCTTCTTTCGGGAGTCTTTAATGGAATCCTAATCTTGGAGTTGGCTTCCCACTTAGATGCTTTCAGCGGTTATCCATTGGGAATATAGCTACCCGGCGCTACTGCTGATGCAATAACCGGCACACCAGGGATTCCCCCAGAGAGGTCCTCTCGTCAATCTATCCTTTGTTACCAAAGGGATTAGACTATACCTTCACCCCGACTAAATCGGGGGCTAGCGTTATTATGAATATACTATTCATCTCTCCTCACCCTTTCAGGATCGGATCAGTCGTTACGGGGGTATTTAAACCTTCCCTCGGGGTTATCCCAAAAATGATAGGACCATCATTAATTCTTTTTAGGATTTCACCGATTTTAGCTAGTGTGACCATACACATTACTATGCATGGCAGCAATACTTACTGTCCCCAGCTCTCCTCAAGATTCCTACGCTTCCACCGGATAGAGTCCGACATCATTGTTAACTCTATGTCGCCATAGAGGTCCGACTATATCTTGTCCCGCTTAGCGGGACTCTGGCATATAGTCTGTGAGGATTCCCACGACTTTTACATCATGGGTCTTTCCTGCTGATTGACTCCACTGAAAGATTGTTACCGTTTCCGGTACTTTCAGATACTGAGTGTTTCCAGCATACAGCCAGATTTATTCTTGGTAAGACCAAGACCTATAACTAATAACAGTACCTCTTAATTAATAACTAATTGGCTCAAAAACGTTTATAGGGAGACCGCTCAAACTAAACTACATATGTCCTATAGCTTTACTGTCTCACGACGTTCTGAACCCAGCTCGCGTATCACTTTAACGGGCGAACAGACCGACCCTTGGCACCTTCTTCAGCGCCAGGATGTGATGCATATTTAATCCCCTGTTTCCAGAGGTATAGACTATATCATTCTCCCAAAAATGGGAGTTCGGCGTATGATACAAAGCAAAAGCTTTATATCTCGCTCTTTCGAGCTCAGTCGTTACGGGGTCAAAAGAGGTAACTTGTATTTCATACAAGAAACTATGTGTGGTGAAATTATAGAACTAATATTTTTAGTTTCAGATTTCGGAAAATACATTCTAAAACCTTTATCTCGGTCAGAGAAATATTTCCCAGTGATCTGAAATTTATCCATTAAAGCTCTCTGCAGGATATGGATTTCGTTTTCTTTAAAAGAATAAGTACTTATATCATAAATACCCTTCTTACTAAGATATCCGTCATCCATTATCCACACAGCAAAACTTAAAGGATCTAAAAATTGTCCAATGTTTTTAGGTATAATTTTTCTTCCTTGTTTGTTATAAAACAAATTCCGGAAAAATGTGATTTTGGGGTGTCGCACCGTGCGAAACCACCAAGATTTTTCATACCTTTCGCCATTGTCATGGTAACGATAACTTAATTTAGGAGGAGTTAAAACCCACTCCTTAAAATTATCGTATTTCCATAAACAATAGCCTTTTTGGACTAGACCTTGTTCTATTTTAAAATTAGCATTTGCAGCTTTATATCCCACTCTTAATGTTCCATCTCCCAACAAAGATCCAATTAAAATAGAAATTTGTCTTGATGTTAAATTAAGCTTAGATTTGTAAGCTCTCAATGCTAAACCACTCGATAGTTGTCCTCTTCGACTTCCCACGGTATTACCCATATCAATTCAGTTAAACCGAAGTTTATCCGAATGTCAAGAGGGCTCCACCGTTATAAGCCGATTTTGCTTAAAAGATTACTCTTTTAAGGGCCCAAACCCAATTGGGTTTAGCCGACATCGAGGTAGCGAACCGCGCCGTCGCTATGGACGCTCGGGCGCGACTACTCTGTTATCCCCGGGGTAGCTTTTATCCGTTAAGCTCCGTCCTCACCCATTGAGGATCGGAGGATCACTAAAGCCGACTTTCGTCCCTGCTCGGGATGTCTCCCTTGCAGTCAAGCTGGCATATACTTTTACGCTTCCGCTACGATTTCCATCCGTAGTAAGCCAACCTTTGCGCCCCTGCGTTACATTTTAGCAGGGTACCGCCCCAGTAAAACTGCCCAGCAAACTCTTTCCTCGTTGTCGTCTTCAGACAACATAAGTAAGCCCCACATTTTTCAACGAGAGGTATTACACTGTCGATTACTCTCCCTCCTATTCTAGACAATCAAAAAATATGAAAGCAAAATCTACCTGCAGTAAAGCTCCACGGGGTCTTTTTGTCCTGATGGAAGTAGGCCGCGTCTTCACAGCCATCGCTATTTCGCCGAGTGAACCCTCAAGACAGTTGTTAGCTCGTTACGCCATTCATGCGGGCCAGAACTTACCTGGCAAGGAACTTCGCTACCTTAGAACAGTTATAGTTACTGCTGCCGTTCACCGGAGCTTAAATTTGATGCAATTAACCTTGCGGCTAGCCACATCGCCTCTTAACTTACCGGCACTGGACAGGCGTCAGCCCGTATACTGAAGCTTTCGCTTTCGCACGGACCTGTGTTTTTGATAAACAGTCGACTAACAAACTTTAGGTGCCACCTCCTTTGACAGAGGCAACCCATCTCCCGAAGTTACGGGTAGTTTTTTTGCCGAGTTCCTTGAGGATCCTTCTCTCGATCGCCTTAGAGTACTACTCCAACCCACCTGCGTCGGTTTACGGTACGGCTTGTATCAATTCTCACTACGAACCTTTTCTTGTAAACTGATTATTCCAGAATTGTCCCGGATCGCTCCAGAACTTTGCACCACCTTAATTAATCATCACAGCGGATTTTCCAACTGCAACTACTTTGGCTTCTGCACTCCAATCAATAAGGAGCCCTGAAATTCCTGTTTAGTCAGTCCCTAGTTATTAACGACTTAACACAAATACTAGAATTTTAACTAGTTGTCCATCGACTACGCCAATTGGCCTCGCCTTAGGAACCGATTAACCCACAGAGGATGAACCTTGCTGTGGAAACCTTGGGTATTCGGCGGAGGAGATTCTCACTCCTCTCGTTCGCTACTTAAGCCGGCATTCTCACTTCCGTACTCTCGATCCTGACTCACATCAGAACTTCACTGCGTACGGAACGCTCCCCTACCACTTGCACCTTGCGGCGCAAATTTCTGGCTTCGGCATACAACTTATCCTCGATAAATCTTAGGCGCCTCCTCCCTCGACCAGTGAGCTGTTACGCTATCTTTAAAGGGTGGCTGCTTCTGAGCCAACCTCCTGGCTGTTTCGGGAAGAAAACTTCCTTTTAAACTTAGTTGTAATTTAGAGGCCTTAGCCGAAAATCTGGGCTGTTTCCCTCTCGTCATATCAGCTTAGCCCGATATGACTGTCTACCCCGTTAGATATCGTCAGTATTCTGAGTTTGGTAGAGTTGAATTGCTTGCGCTCTCCAACCCTTCCAGTATCTTTACCACTGCGATATTATCACACGGGGCACGGTCCCTATAGACCTTTCGGGGAGAGCCAGCTATCTCCGGGCTCGTTAGGCATATTACCTCTAACCACAAGTCGTCCCATGTTATTGCAACAACAACGGGTTCGGGCCTCCCTACTCATTTCTGAGGAGTTCACCCTGCTCATGGTTAGCTCGCCCGGTTTCGGGTCAGCCACAATGCGCTTGTATTTTTCGCCCTATTCAGACTCGGTTTCCCTATGCTTACCTCCAATAACGGAGTTAAACTTGCGCTAATGCGGCTACTCGCCGGCTCATTCTTCAATAGGCACGCGATCATCGTAATAAATTACGACTCTCACGGTTTGTCCGCAAACAGTTTCAGGTACTATTTCACTGAGCGTCTCGCTCAACTTTTCACCTTTCCCTCACGGTACTAGTTCACTATCGCTCTCTCACTTTATTTAGCCTTGGAGGATGGTTCCCCCGGATTCCCACAAGGTATGTGCCTCGTGGTACTTGGGATACTTCTAGGGTATATTTTGGTTTCGTGTACAAGACTTTCACTTTCTCTGGTCAACCATTCCGGATTATTCTACTACCAAAATAAATCCCACATTAAAGTCCCGCAACACCCTCCAAAGCTCCTTGCGGAGCAAAAGAGGGTTTAGGCTCTTGCCATTTCGCTCGCCGCTACTTAGGCAATCACATTGTTTTCTCTTCCTCACCCTACTTAGATGTTTCAGTTCGGGTGGTTCCCGTACCAATTGCTATAATCCAACTTGCGTTGGAATTTTTACTACTGGACAATCGCCAAAGGCGACTAGGTTTCCCCATTCGGACACCGTCGGATCAAAACTTCGTAGCAGTTCCCCGACGACTATCGCGGCTATGTACGTCCTTCTTCGGAAGTGAGAAGCTAGGCATCCACTGTCTGCGTTAATTTAATAGCTTGCGATCCCGCCATTGGCGGGACGCGACCTTTCTACTTCACTAATTTTCAAGTGTTAAGGAACAAGAAGTCGCCGCTAGACGACCTGTGTGGACCCGGGCGGAATCGAACCGCCTGCCTCATCATTGCAAATGATGCGTTCAGCCAGGTAAACTTCGGGCCCTCAAAGCCGCAATTTCTTTCTTCAAACTCTCGACATAATCCTCGAGAACTTTTAGTTCAGAATATGCCAGTTCACCAGATGCCGACTCGTGAGGCACTCCTCTAAAATGACTCAAACGAAATTTTAGCTTCGCCTCCGCGTCCTCTAATTTTTTCAAAAGTGCTGCCAATTTTTCTTTGTCGGACAGAATTTTCATACTAAAAAACCGGCTTTTTTGAGCCGGTTAGCCTGAAAAACTCTCTAAAAACCTACCCACGCAAAATGCGCCTAGTTTTATTAATTAGATTCAAAAGTTTTTCCATTAAGTTTCCGAACTCAAAAGTAATGTGTATTATATGCTTCCTGGAGAATCCCGTCAAGGGCAGTTGTTTGTGGGCGCACATGGGATCGAACCATGGACCTCGTTCTTATCAGGAACGCGCTCTACCACTGAGCCATGCGCCCGCAATCCAACTAATTTAACATAATTCAGCCTGCAAAACAATCTACCGAGTTGAATTTCGGTGGCAAGAGGGCTAAAATACCCCAAACTCAACAAATGCGTTGAGTAATTCTTTTACAACTTAAGGAGGAAGAAATGAAACCCAGAAGATCTTTTAACCCAATTGATGAATTGGTAGAGAAAATCAAGGGGACGGCAGAATGGTTAAAGGAATGGCCAAAAGAATGGTCAATACAGATTCTGGTAACTGCTTGCCTTATTTCTTTGGCTGTTCTGATCTTTTATATATATTCCCACTAAATTTCTTTCATTCTCGCACCCTCTCGTCCGAGTCGGACTCATTAAGAAATATAAAAAAAATGAGACGATAAAGACAGGAGGGTGCAAGGAGGTTTACCCCGAACCACAGGAATGGCCTACTTCTAAAATTGACTTTTCATCGTTCCGATCCTATAATTCTCACACTTAGGTATAATTGCATATACCAAATCGCATTCACTTTTACATTCGAAAGGAGAGATCGTGGACACTAAAAAGCTTTACAAAGCAGAGGAGAAAATTAACCAAAAACTCCCCAAAGGGGTTGTGGCTGAAGTTTTCCCAAGTGCCATCGACGGAATGCTTGTTCAGCCCAATCATATTCTGATCAGAAGGAGGGGGTGGTTTGGGTTTGGCCGCACCATCGCCAGACTCATCCCAGATGACGACAGTGGTCATCTCGAAATTATTTTCGAGGATCCGGTCGAGGCGATCAGCAAAATTGTTTCAGAAATTGAACTCTGATCAACTCACCAATCTCATAATCCCTCTCCGGCAAGGACAATAAAATCCAAACTGGAGAGGGCAGCACTACCTTTTAACTTCCCGCAAATATATAATGATTCTTATATGCAAAACCTGACCACGCTTCTTCTTAAGATTCCCCGCAATGTTGAGGTTACCCCTGAAGCTGCCAAAACATTTCTTTCTGCCTTAACTCAAATTAATTCTGTTTCTTTCTTCCAAAGACTAATGGGAACCCGCCCCCACGCCCTCGCTCTTGAAATTGCTTCGGTCAACCAACAAATCCAATTCTTAATGACTTGCGACAAAGAACTTACTCCTTTCGTCCAAACCCAAATTCAGGCCGCTTACCCTCTTGTAATTATTGAAAAAATCCACGACCCTCTGGAAAATCAGGTCTTGGAAGTCAAGGAACTTAGGCTTTCAAAAGGCAATTTCTACCCTTTGGGCACTTACGACAAATTTACGGACGTTGATCCCCTTTCTTCCGTCCTTTCTGTTCTGTCGAAAAGCGAGCCGACCGAAATTTCAATGATGCAGGTCGCCCTGGAAGCAACAAGCCCAAGATGGCAGGGACAAGGAGAAAGTTATGCCGATCATGGCACTAAAAACGAGGAGGGAACATATTCCCCAAGAGCGGACAAAACAATTATTACTGAAAAGATTTCTTACCCAGGATTTAAGGTCTCGGTGCGCCTTATGAGTAATACGAATAAAACCCTAAGGGAGCTTTCTTCTTCCTTTGGTGTTTTCTCACGAGCCGACGGAAATTCGTTTAGATCTAAAAATGGAAAGATGAAAGATGCCCTGACAAGAAAAGTGAGCGGACGCGATATCTTAAACATCCTTGAACTTGCAACCGTCTGGCATTTACCTTCCGAAAAAATCAAAACCGAGGGAATTGCCTGGGGAACAAAGGTCCTTTCCGAGCCCCCTGAAAATCTGCCAAGTGCGATAACTGCAACAGAAGAAGATAAAATTCACATTAATTTCTTTGCGAAAACAATATTTAAAAACCGGGATACTATTTTCGGAATCAAGGATATAGATAGACGCCGTCATCTCTGGGCAATAGGAAAAACAGGAACCGGTAAATCAACTCTCATTGCCAATATGGCAATTGACGACCTTAAAAAAGACCGGGGCTTGGCGGTAATTGACCCTCATGGAGATCTTTCCGAAATAATTCTCGATTATATTCCCAAAAGGAGAATTAACGATGTTATTTATTTTAACCCGGCAGACAAAGACTACCCTATTGTCATTAACCCTCTGGAGGTTACAAATAAAGAAGAGGCAGAGCTGGTTGTTTCCGGGATTGTTTCGATATTTAATAAAATCTTCGGATTCTCCTGGGGACCAAGGCTTGAATATATCTTGCGAAACTCGCTTTATACTCTTGCCCAAGTTCCAAATACAACCTTAAAAGATGTTCCCCTTCTTCTTACCAATAAAGCTTTTAGAACCAGAATCGAGGACACGATACAAGACCCCACCATGAGATCATTTTGGAAAGATGAATTTGATAAAATGCCTGACAGACTCCAATCAGAGGCTATCTCCCCCATTCTCAATAAGGTCGGCCAGTTTGTTACCTCGCCTTTAATTCGAACGGTAATAGGCCAACCCAAAAGCTCCATAAAGCTTGATGATGTAATGAATCACGGCAAAATCCTGCTTGCTAATCTTTCCCAGGGAAGATTGGGAGAGGATAATGCGGCCCTTCTTGGAGCCATGCTTATTACCAAACTTCAGCTTGCCGCAATGCATCGGGTCGATGTTCCGGAAGAGCAAAGACGGGATTTCTACCTTTATGTTGACGAGTTTCAAAACTTCGCAACGGGTTCTTTTATCAAAATCATGTCGGAGGCCAGAAAATACCGGCTAAATATCATGCTTGCAAACCAATATATGGCTCAAATTCCGGAAGAGGTTACCAAAGCAATCCTGGGAAATGCTGGAACCGTTATGACATTTGCGGTAGGAGCATCCGATGCCGAAATTCTCTACAAAGAATTTGCGGAAGTTTTCTCACAAAACGATATGGTAAATCTGGGAAGCTACCAAATAGCGGCAAAAATGACTATAGACGGGCACACAACTCGCCCATTTGTCGCTCATACCCTTCCGCTACCGATTTCCTCTAACCAGAACAGGGGCAAGGTAATCGAAGCTTCCCGCCAAAGGTGGGCAAGAGGGCTTAAATAAACACAATTTTCTCCAACAAAAAACCCCGACGATTAATCGGGGCTTTTCAATAGTATTCAATCCCCCACAATTTTCGCACTTCGCTTTTCAATACTATTCGTATACGCTTCGTGCCAGAATTATTAGGGATGTCGTATTATTTATAAAATTTATAGTACTCCAGATGTGATCGGAAAAGACATTCGGTTCCGTTTTATTACCCACCCAATGGCGGGAAGCAAAAACGACTACCTTAAAAACTGGATGTGATAATTCACACTCCTTAGAAAGGAGGTGATCCATCCGCTCCTTCCAGAACGGATACCTTGTTCATGACAATCCTCGTCTTTCGAGAGGCATGGACTATATCTTCATCCTCAAAATAGTAAATTTATCTGGGTGACTCGAACTAATAATTTTGGCAAACTTCTCATAAGATCTTGCTCTTATAAAAAATCTCCAATAGTCCGGATCAACTCTTTTACTGGGATTGTGCATCTTTCCGCAACTAATCCCAAGTTCTTCTAAATATTTCTTAACTTCCAAAAGATCATTTTTGTTCTTTTGACCAAAGAATAAATAGAAACGAACTTTAGGATTTTTAGCAATACCACCTTCTGCATCGAAATATCCGCGAACATAATCAATCTTGTCCTGCCTGGAAGAAATCTTTGCATTTTTAAGCAAAGACTTGGAAAACTCAACAATCCAAAGATCGCGATTTTTTCCCTCTTTATAATTCCAAGCAGACATTCCAAGTCTTTTGATTTCTCTTACAAGAAAATCTGCGAAAACTTTAGATTTTGTCGCTATTCGATAAGTGGTTCTCCTAATAGTTGCATCGTGCAACAAACCAAGCAAATAAGGTTTACTAATTTGCGAAGCTTGCGTGTAGTCTCTACGGAGCCCCCGATTTAATCGAGGTTCCCTCGGTATTACCATATCCATCATTCAGATTAGACCGAATCTAATCCGAAATCAAGATTTAGGCTTCACCGATACAGCAAGATTTTTTCCCGACATTACATCGGGAGTCGCAACATAACTTTACGACTTAATTCTTATCGCTGGTTTTACCTTGGACCGAGTCACTCGGCCTTAAGGTACCTCCAACTTTACTAACTTGACGGGCGGTGTTCTGAGATAGCTACCTACGATTACTCGATAGTACTTCTCTCCCCACCAGGCACACGGTTTTCCCGTACCTTGGCGGACGACCATTTTAAAAATGGCAATGTTCCTTCGTCTCTTTAGGACTACTATGAACATAGCAGACTTCTGATATCTAATCAGTTTGGATTCACACCCAAACTTACTTTAAACAAAGTCAACATCAGATCTCCCTTCGTAACAATAATTTCGTTTTGTTTTCATCTTGAGCCCAATTACTTCTTTCTTTTTAATAACAAATTGCTTCCCATTATGTACGAATGGTCGCAAAAGAATGAAGCCGTTTAAACTTCAAGCTGAAAACTGCTACTTTAGCCCTTCTCTCACTCGCCTCACGGCGAGTGGATGCTATTTCGCTTCAGGAAATTTGCCTTTTCCTGCTAGAAATTTCACCTAGTAAAAACTATTGTCGGAAGGCGCAATTTAATTTGTACAAGACCCGAGAACGTATTCACCGGAGTATAGCTGACCTCCGATTACTACCAATTCCGCGTTCATGAGGGCGAATTGCAGCCCTCAATCCCCACTGAGAAGCCGTTTGATGGGATTAGCTCCGTCTTGCGACTTGGCATAAACCCATTGTTAGGCTCCATTGTAGCATGTGTGTAGCCCAGTCTATAAGGGCAATGCGGACCTGACGTCGTCCCCACTTCCCCCTGAAATAAATTCAGGGAGTCCCAAATGAATATTCAACATTTGGCGGGGGTTGCGCTCGTTACCCCACTGAAGGGAACATCCCACGACACGAGCTGACGACGGCCATGCAACACCTGTGCTATCATCCAAAT
>Ga0315284_10015016_pt1 | contig 11008 bp, 14 predicted proteins | sample YL17G09_16_MG_FD_203696 | JGI IMG/M metagenome (GOLD analysis project Ga0315284, IMG submission 203696) | Sediment microbial communities from Yellowstone Lake, YNP, Wyoming, USA - YL17G09_16 | ecosystem: Environmental > Aquatic > Freshwater > Lake > Sediment | place: USA: Wyoming | collected...
CACGTCCTTCAGCTTAATCTTATGCTTGCCCTTGTCAAGCTTCCCAAGCAGGTTATCGAACTCTTCCTTGCTGGTAACAGTGCCAAGCCGTTTCCTGCCTGACAGAACCGCAAAGCTTCTCTGTTTCTTGAGTCTCATCCTTTTCATAATCTCACCATGAAGAAGGAGCGAAGCTCCCTCTATTGAACAACTTATTTTTGCCCCTTTATTAAGCATAGTGTTTCTGGCAGAATGTCAGATTCATCAGATGAAAATCTGCCACAACAATATTTGGAATCTCCGCTTTTAAACCTATCGATAGGTAGTATATACAAAGAGGAGACCACCCATTATGAACAGAAGCCGACTGCAATCGACTTCAATTTTTCATGGCAGTCCCCTATCATCTTCTGCGGAAGGCAGGAAGGGCAACTATTACATATCCCCATATAATCCTATTGTGTTTTCCCTCATTACTTTTCTACTATACCCCGCCATCATCTTTCAATCAAGCTTCCCTGCAATCCTTTGCAGATGAACCAAAGGGAAGTATCCCTTACGTTCTCCTATCCCTCAAGTTACCTTCAAACATACCAAACGCAAACCTGTCAATATCAACCATCCGCCTATGAACCGTGACGCACCCTGAACATATGCCAGCCGAATAATGAAGCTCATCATCCAGCTCGTAATGCTTAGGGATTATCACCTTGCCCTGATGCTCAACGCCTATGCACAGATACTCCTTGCTCCAGGCATCAAGCTCCTTGGGCATATCACTTGAACCCGCCGCCATACTGCATGAGGGCATTATTTATAGTGATTAAATCACCGAGGCTCACATTGCTGACACGCAAATCCTGGATGATTGAAGTGTTCTCCAGAGGAACCTTAGCCCCTGGGTCTAATCCCCATTCTATCTTAGCCTGCGGATACATCTTATGTATCACACTTTCAGCACCTTCCATCGTCACCCGCCTGTGCTCAGGATTCCTTCCAGGCATCAGCCTGAAATCAGCATAATTATCCTTTGAGTTGAGGACATCATATACCATATGAATCTTATGACCTTCAGCCTTCATCTTATGACCAAGCTCATCAAGATAGCGATGAGCACTTGCATCGAACCTCTCAATGTCATGACCAGCCTCATGCAGATAATTATAAATCGCAGAATGATGCTTCGTAGGCATGGCAACAACATGTGCGATTATAAGCCTACTCTCCTTCTTCCTCGAAGAACCCTTTGGCAACCTCTGTCGCTTCATAGCTCACCCGCCTCGCCTGTTAAATTCCCCAACATGCCGATAGCCTTTACGAAGCCGAACACTACGATGAGTATCCCACCAACGAACCCAAGAGCAAGGATGAACTGGACAACAGGAGCATTGATAGCATCAAGGAAACCGCCAAGACCTGTCCCTGCATCTGAAAGCGTCAAAGCCATGCCAGTCAACTGTCCAGGCTCAGGCTCTGGTGAAGCCTCTTCCCATTCATAATAGATATAAGGCCGCTTCAATGGGTCAGCAAAAGAATGCGAAGGCATACGGAAGAAATTCGCCTGATTGACAAGAGGATATTGTGTAATGGCAAGCCTCACTCCTGTCTCGCTCCTATTGTTAGCCGTATTATTCTGAAGCCAATCTGTTATGTCTATGCAGACATAAGCATATGGAACTCCAACAGGGCTGGTTTGTGCTGGCAGGAATATCTTAGAACCTGATATTGCTGTTTCATTATAATCGCTTATGCTTGGATTCGATAAACTGTAAGGTATGAATTGCGTTGCATTTATGTCACCGACTGCACAAGGAAGGCATGTATTACAAATTTGATTGCAAAATCCCATATCTACATATCCGCAGAATGATGCATTCGTCACATTTGCCCCTGCTGGCAGGCTGGTATTGAATACGAACAGCCCCCTTTCGTCTGTATAAAAAGCATAGACATCATTCCCAGGACTTATCGTATTCGCATAAGCTCCGCCTTGCTCTGGATTGCCGGATGTCGAACAGTTCACGAATCCATAATCATAGTTCCCGCCTGAATAGCAGTTGGCATCCCACAAAGGATAAGCATTATTATAGTTGGCTGTAGAGGAATACCCTATCTGAAGATATGGCCTATTGCTAATAGCAGTGCTCGAAGGCATACGAAGGAAATTAGCATTAAGGCTATTATCATGACCAGTAGGCGAAAGCCTTATAGCCGTCCTGTTCCTGCCATCGGCGATATCATCATGAACCCAATCAGTCACGTTTATGCAGATATAAGCGAAAGGCACACTATGAGGATTAGCTGGAGGATAGCCTTGCTGGAAAACCTTCACATCCCCTATAGCTGTCGAATTCCAATATGAGGCATTCAGAGAATCCTCTGGAACAATTATATGGCTCGCATTGATGTCACCGATACTGCAAGGAAGGTATGTATTCCCAATCTGGTCGCAAAACCCATAGTTGACATACCCGCAGAACTGTGCACTGACGACAGACCCACCACCAATATCATTGTCAAAGACGAATATCCCTTTCAAATCCGTATTATAGACAAATACATCATCTCCGACAGATATAGTGTTATTATAATCTGCAACAGTCGCCCTCGTGCATGTTATGATGGAAGCATTGTAATTCTCCCCCGAATAGCAGTTATAATCAACGATAGGAGTATATGTTGTAAAATCTGTCGCACCCACTGAGCCTATTAAAACCAGGAATGCGAATAGACCAATCAAAAGAGATAGCTTCATAGCAATCATTTCTCCGCAACCATTTATTAATCAGCATGTTTCTGGCAGAATGTCAGCTATCCGACAGGCTGAGCAGAACCGCTTATTGCCCTTTTGATTGCACTGCTCAGGCCATACAGGACAGCAAGTATGCCGCCCACCATGCCAAGCCCAAGCACTATATTGACAATCGGGTCAGTCACCGAATTAAGGAATCCACCAAGACCTGTCCCAGAATCAGTCAGCAGACCCGTCATACCAGAAGGCATAAATGGAATACCGAAAATCACCGTAGCACACTGAACGCTGGAGACATTGCTCCCAATCATACCAGATGCCATCACTTGACCGCAATATGTTCCATTGGCAAGGCTTGTCGATGTGTATGTGCAATTATTTCCAGCTATGCTCATGGATATGTTCCCTGTTCCGTTTATGCTTAGATAGCAATATATCGGAATCTCTTCTGCTGTCAATCCCCATGAAATCTGATTGACACTCGTTATCAAAGAATTATTCATTGGACTGAACCATGTGAGATTATATGTTTCGTTAAGCGTAATATTCGCTATTAAATCCCATAATATCCCCTCTTCCACTGGGTCTGAGCAATCTGCTGTATATGGTGGATTCTCACCGAGATTCGCAATGACCGTCCAAGTGCTGTCATATGCAAGGCAACTTATCGTGCTGACATTATTGCTCCAATAATGCAATGAATACCATCTGAGGCTCAGATTCCCATCCGATGCATTCAGACAAACCGAAGGTATCGTCAGATTATACGAGCTTATCAAATCTGGGTCAGACACCTGGTCTCTGCAAGCCACTGAGATGTTAGTGTTTAATTTATTTGCATCGAGTGGCACGACATAAGTGGGATAGAAATATGATTCGGTATATCCGAAACAACCTGTCGACCAGTTGCCATCATACATACTCTCATTACAACCTGCCCATTCACCACCTGAACTGTATGAGCCTCCAGACAATGCCCCACAAGATTCTGACTGGTTTGCGAATTCCTGATAGCAAAGGACTGAAGTATATATCCTCACTGTCCTTGCCTCTGTCACATTCATATTGCCATTGCTGTCATTGGAATAAACGGAAAATGAATGTGTCGTATCTGATGGAACAGACACATTCATATAGCACGTCAAACCACTGACAGCCATGCTTTGATTCATGCCATCCATCATCAAAGTGCATCCTGACAGACTTGATGCGAAAGTTGTTACGCTCACATTTATAAAAATCCAATCATTAGTCTGGAGTGTCCCGTTCCCTGGTGTCGGTGAAACGAAAGTCGTTATCGTATTATTTGAAGGAGTTATATCCCATGTTATCCCTTCTTCCACTGGGTCTGAGCAATCTACTGTTGAATTTCCCACATCTGCCACTAATACCCAATTATCATCGTAAGCATAACAAGATATAGCGGTTGTGTTCACAAGATACCACTGGGTATATAATCTAAAGCTCAGATTCCCTGATGTCGCATTCATGCAGACAGAAGGAACTGATAAATCATAGGTATGAATCAGACCTGCATTGAATACCTGGTCTTGGCAAGCCACTGTAATATTCGTGTTTATCGAATTCAGATTGAGCGGTATGACATAGGTCGGATAGAAATTGCTGTCAGAATATCCAAAGCAACCAGTAGTCCAGTTGCCGTCATACATAAGCGTAATACAACCAGCCCATCCACCATCTGAACTATACGAACCACCAGCCACTCCACCGCAAATCGAAGCCTGATTCGTGAATTCCTGATAACATGATGTAGCTGATGCCGCACCTGCAAATAGCAGAAATGAGAATATACCTACAAGGAAAGCCAGCTTCTTCATACAAATACCTTCCCCACGACCCTTTATTAACCAATATGTTTCTGGCAGAATGACAGGCTCAAATCCCCCTTCTCCAGCTTTTCATCCTCATAAGCTCGACCATAAAATATCTAATTCCGTTGCATTTAGGATTCGGACAATAGCAGAAAGCAGACTTGAATTCTGGAACCTTGCCAGCGACCAGCTCACCTTCAGGCTTCCAGGCAAAAGCAGGCTCAGTCACCTCTTCCACATCTCCGTTACACTGCGGACATATCAAAAAGACAGGAGCATCTCCAGCGATTTCCCAAGGCTCAATCCCATCTTCCATGCTAAATCCCCGACCAAGGTCGGATGATGGAATCCTCTGAGGCCGATTCATCATATCCCTTGCAATCTCTTCCTGCCTGAGCTTCTCATCTTCGACAGCACTGTCAGCCTTAGACTTACCAAGACCAAAAGTGGAAAGTGTCTTCACAGTCGAGACATCGAATTTCCTCCGAGCCATCATTCATCACAAGATTCCTTAAATGTAGCAAACAAGCCCACTATTCTCATCTTTCTTACAATCTTTTCTGCGGTATCTCTATCAACACATTCTATTCGGATGATATAGTTTCCCCATTGCTCTCTGATAACTTTGGCTCCTATGACTCCTCTCATTCCAGTCTACCTCAATTTCCAGATACCTACGGTTGCCTATCCTTTGGCGGTAGATTTCTCTTCATCGAAGGCGGTAAAGACCTTATGCCTTTCTTGTCTTCCCACACACGCCATCTACGCCAAGCAGTGGAATATGAAATACCCTTCGCATCAAGAAGCTTCTTATATTCTCCAAAGCGGAGCAGTCTCCGTTCTTTCATCCAGAAGATAGCATCCTCAGAGCCAGAGAATTTCCTATAATTGGACTCAGCCTGTTCATGAGTCAATCCTTGAGACTCACTTATCAAGTAATACTCATTAGCATCGATGAGTCCACGCTCACGAAGCAACATAGTCTGCTCATTGTGCACCTCTCTCGGAATCCCGCCCCATTCCTTCATAGCTTCCTGCTGGACAAGCCTCCTGCCTTCCTCACCAAGATTCTTCAGCCTGCTATCGCTCCTCCATGCAGTCGTAAGCGTCTGCTCCATCATTGTCGGCGACAACTGCTGACTCATATCGATTCCATGCTCCTCACGCATGCTACTCCAGATTCTGTCAGCCTCGTATGATGCAACTGGAACTCTCATTCAATCACTTCCTTCAAACCTCTCACTTAAGTTTTGAATCTTGCCCTTTATTACTCCAACTGTTTCTGACAAAATGTCAGGCTCTTCTCAATCCAAGCTTCTTCAGAACCTCTTGCTTACGGCTACCTTCGGTAGTGAAATATCTCACGGTCTTCAACAAGGTATTCCCATCCTGCCGACCCTGAAAGACATCATGAGGAATGCTATAATACTTTTCCATGAAAAGCGTGTGAGCCGTAGACATCTCTCGATTTGTATCAGCGTGCAACACATCCCTCACGATAGGCACATCTCGAAGCTTCCTGCCATCAACACCTTCCTTCGGGAAGACTCTCAGGACATTATAGCGTCCATTGAAATATTCTGGGACTCGTATGAACTGCTCATCAACAGATGTCTGCCTTAGCATATCCTGAAGCTCGAACAAGGACTTCCACTTAGCAACAGCTATGCAGTGATAAGACCCATATTCAGCACCAGAATTGCTGAAAGACACTTTGGTGGTCAGGACTATCGCTGTCCCCAACTGGAAGTCCTTATCTCGTTGTAGCCTCCGCATCTCCTCAACTACACGATAGTGGAAAATATTATCATAGTCGAAAAAGGCGCACCACTGCCCATCTTCCGTAAGGTTCGATATTCCGAGTGTCTTCACATCAGGATTCCGAGACAGCCAGAACATTACATGCCATCCCAGAAGAGGAATACGTCCACGCAATGATGCAGTAGATTTAGTTACAATAAAATGTTTACGCTTCAGCTTATCATATTCAAGCCTTACATTCTCAATATCAAAACTCAATTCATCTTGCATACCCCATCCCCTGATTTTCAACTGTGCCATTTTCAGCCATCCCACAAATTTACCTTTTCATATTATATGATAGTTAATCAAGCCCATCAATTTTGACCCTCGGCAAAATGTGACAGAGCGTGTCACATTTCACTTAACTAACTATATGACATATAGTTAACTGTTTTTTATAAAACTATCGATATGTGACAATGTGACAGCCAAACGACCTCCGACCTGCACCATCCAACACTCTCGCCCTGTCACATTGTCACATTCAAACATAACCCATCACTATCGCCTCATTTTTCTGTCACATTCGTCAAACCACGTTGTCACACTCGACAAATCATTCATTCAGCCATCTCCTGACAGTTTCATGACTAACATTTATGAAAGAACCGATATCCCGCAGGCTCATATTCGGGAACTTGGTTCTGATAGACAGAGCACACTCCTTAGTCGGTTGAATCCTTTCAGCATCAACCAGAAGGTTGTCAACAGACTTGAGGCTGTATCCAGCCAGCCGTAAGAACCTCTCTTCCCTCTGTTCTTCTATGACCTTCTGTAGACCCTTGAAACCGCTACCAGTCCCTATCAAATTGAGGTTCTCCAACATGATGATTCTGATGGCAGACATCCTTGTCCTATGCAGTCCAAGACCCAACCCATGAATGAACCGTTTGAGCGTTAATGAGGGGCACAACTGCGATTTAGCATCAAAAGTCTGCCGTATATCGACATATCTATTCTTCACGTCATTGACCCAAGGCATATTGGTTTTCAGGACTTTCACAATCTTTTTGTCCCAGTTCCGCAGAAGGGTAAAGTGAATGATTTTGGGCATAATAGCACGAAGGGACGTTATCGGCTTGGCAATTCTGACCGTTTCATATTTAGTCGAGTGAAGATAAAGCGATAATCTCCGCCCCATACGTGCAGAATCAGCATCTCCCTGAAGGACACTGAGAAATTGAAGAACGCTATCAAGGGAATCATCTGAGACAGGATTGCTCGCAAAGACAATAGCCTTTGTGCCCTCGCACCTTATCGGTATTCGTAGTCTTCGCTCAACTCGACCCTGTTCCATGTATGATAAAAGTGATAGCAAAACCGTGTTCGACCACTCAAATTTCTTCAATTGTTCCACTTCATCTATCAAGAGCATCCCATGACCAGATAATGCACCAGTTTGCTGGCTCTTGTAGTCGTTTGTGTTAGCCCCAAAAAGCCCGCTAACGCTCAAATCCACACTTGCGACATTCCCTGCAATCTCATTAAAAACAGATTTTCCCACGCCAGTGTTCGTCAACCAAACCGCATGACTATTGAAAGGTTGCCAGTCAGAAGGAACACCTTTGATGAAAGGAATCTGTGTAGCCTTGAATGAATCAACAAGCTCAACAGACTTCCTCAGATTCTCAGTGCACCATAAGTCCACATACTCCTTCCACCGCTCCCCATTATCCTTGAAGAACTCAGTCGGGTCTACAATGAACTCAGCCCTGCACAACCTGACAGAAGTCGGGTCAATCCCTGCCCCATGCCTGGACGCATCCGTCCCTTGAGCGAGCCAGCCCATGTTCCGAATCTGCTGTAGGAGCTTCTTCCTATCATTGTAGCTCACATCACGGATAGAAAGCCTATGACTACCAATATCAGCTATGATATCACCATCATCAACGATATAATAAGTTGTCGTAGCATCCTTCGGCAAATGTGCCCTCACAATATTGAACTTGGGAACATGAGTCAAATGAAGGCTATTCTTCTGCTCCTCCCAGACAGTCTGCACCTTATCAACCAAATAAACAGACGAACTTTTCTCATGGATAATCGGCATCTCAATCCTGCCAAACAACTTGCGATGAACCTTATCCACGACCTGGACATTTATCCCACCTGCGGCAACAACAGGCTGTCCACCTTCGCCAGCAACCAAAACAAAGATGCCTCCGGCCTCAGCCTCCTGAGCAGAAGCTTCATTAAAGCTTCCGATGTCCTTCTGCTGTCCACCACTTCCAGACTTCTCAACATCAGCACACACATTTCCACCATATCACCTTAACTATAAAGGAAAATGAGAAGGACAGGATGCCTATCACATCCGTCCAGTCTCTTCAAATCAAACAAAGTGTGCACAAGCTCAGACAGGCTTGAACGTGTCTTCCACTATCTCAGCGAACTGTCCACCGCCTTCAGACTTGACGTTCTTGGTCATGTATTCCACTTTTGCACCCTTCCTCAGATATTTCTGAACGTCAATGCTCTTGCCTGTGTTCTTCTCAAGCTCTGCCTTCGTGCAACCGAAATCCTGGATGACCTTCCCCAGACCCGATTTCAGACTGATTGTCGCAGGGAAACCCTTCTTTATTGTTAAAGGCGTTCCATCGCTTTTCTTTTCGTCATCCACTGTCACGTGCACGTCCACATATGTGTATCCCGCATCGCCACGTGTCTCCATTTTCACATCGGTTATCTCTCCTTTGTGCACCCCTTGTTTCACCTCTACACTTTCCTTTACATTTACTAAGATAGCCATACTATCTTCTCCTTATCTCCCAATCGCTGACCCTTAGGTCTTCTCTCGGACTAATCCGTTTACGGGAGAACATGACTTCTGGACAGAAGTTCCTTCGGAACTTCCAACTTTCTCTGACGTGCACACCAACATGTTGCAGGTCTTCCTATCCATCATCTGGATTTTCAGAACACCGTTCCTCTCAAGCCTACGAGCTACACGCCATAGAGTAGCCTTCGGAATCTGTAAAACCTTTGAAGCAACAGTAAAGCTTCGTTCACGACAAAAAGCAGAATCGCAAGAGTTCAAGTAACTGACCAACCGATTTCCATTTCTGGTTACTCGGACATCAGCACACACATACTCACCTATCCCAATTGCCAAGTTCCAGAAAAACTGGAACAAATCTTCCTTAGACTCAAGTCTTTAAATAGACCGATTGTCTACAACTCAAAAATAATTTTCAGAAGATATATTTTCTGTAGGCGATGTCACTGAATTCCAAGACGACAGTGAATCACTACTCACCAGAAATTTATAACAATGTTATTCCGCCTTCCACTGCCTAACTATATCTCGGAAATATATTTTCCAGAAATCACGATTCACATTCGTCCTGCTATGACAACCCAACAAATGAACAGGAACAAGATTTAATTCATCATTATTCTTTTTATCATAATCAATATGATGAACAGCTAAAACCCCAGACCTTCTATCCTTAAAACACACCACGCACATTCCACCATATAAATCCTTTATCTCATTTTTCTTATTATCATTAAAGCCTGGAGCATACGGTTCAAAAGATGTCCCACCATTCCACAAGTGACATTTATCACCACTCAACGCAATAGAAATTGCCCGCCGTTCTTTTTTCGTCTTCTTCCGACCACGCATCCCACTACCAATATCAATTATACCAAGACGCTGAAGCCTCTTAACTGTCATAATCTGTTTCTTCACAACATCACATGAACGAGGTCTACCAATGCAGGGATGAACATAACCCTCACTGAATTTGCGTTTCCAAGTTTTCTTCATCCTCGAAATAGTTTCAGCAGAATGTTTAGTGCCAACAGAGTTGTGAACCCCTCCAGCAAAATGTCTCAAAAACTTTCTACCAGTCAACCCCTTATTCCAAGGGACATAACCTTTTTTAAAACCAACACCCCTTCGTTTCATAGTCAAAATAATCTTCCTTCTACAAGACGGACTCAACACTCGACCTTTCATTGCCCGACTGAGATTCCTCCGATGCTCAAGTGTAAAGACCCGACCATACAATCCTTTCTTGACCATAATCATCCCTTCACCAATCTGGCAATCATTCGTCTCTTGTCAGTGCTAAAAGGATAATTCTTCAAGATTGCCTCAAACCTCTCACGTCCAGTAATCCTGACCACAAACTTATCTCTCCAATTTCTGTCATGCTTAGAATCCTCGTTCACATAAACATGCACGCCCTTGATACCGATTCGTCTCAGGCTCGCAATGAACATATCCTTCAGTCTCTTGTCAGCAGTCACCAGATTAATTCTTCCCTGTCTCTCATCTATATTGCACACAAGTTCAATGACCATGATGCAATAATACTTTCTCAACACAGCAACATCTCTCGCTAACATGTCGACACCTTATTGATACTTGATAGATAGATATATAAACCTACCGACAGTCCTGACAAGACCACACATCACATCATACAGTTTCACTTATTGAAACCAACATACATCAATAGACAAACAGATAAATATACAGTCCTGCCAAGACTGTCAGTCCTGCCAAGACCAGTCCTGCCAAGACCAGTCCTGCCAGGACTGTCAGTCCTGCCAGGACTACAACGCACAGAGCACTACTGATACATAGCAACACATACATTGGTTAGTAGGTAATTTGTCTCTTGGTTGGTTG
>Ga0315284_10015017_pt1 | contig 11008 bp, 7 predicted proteins | sample YL17G09_16_MG_FD_203696 | JGI IMG/M metagenome (GOLD analysis project Ga0315284, IMG submission 203696) | Sediment microbial communities from Yellowstone Lake, YNP, Wyoming, USA - YL17G09_16 | ecosystem: Environmental > Aquatic > Freshwater > Lake > Sediment | place: USA: Wyoming | collected...
CGTTGATGGAGGGGCAGAGCGTCCTGAGTTTGCGCGTGGCCTGCAGCCCATTCATCGTCGGCAGGTTAATGTCCATCACCACGACATCTGGAAGCAGTTCCTGGGCCCGCTCCACCGCCTCGGGGCCGTCGGTCGCCTCGCCGATGATACTGAGATCCTCGTGCGCAGCCAAGACGTTCCACAACCCCTGGCGGAAGACCGGATGATCATCCACAATCATTACTTTGATTCTGTCTGCCATACCTGACTTTCCCCTCCCGAAAAACCTGTGCTGGTCACATACGCCTAGTATACCACACGATAGGCAAGATGCGCAACTGGGCTGCGCACCATCAGCGAACCCAGGCCAATCCCAGTAGGTAGCGGGGAGCACCTACTTCACCGCGTACATGACGACACGCTCCTGCCCATCCTGCCACACCGCCACGGGCTGCAAGCGGGGATGGAGTTGCTCTTGAGCATACAGCCCGGCCAACGCTGCCGGCCGGTTCCGGTCCAGCAACACATACCGCACACCGTACCGGTCGGCGACTGCCAGCAACACCTCCACATCACCATTGGGCACGGCCACTGCGGGACACTGCGTATGATACCAGAAGGCCGGAGGATTGGCAACCATTACCGACTCTCCTGCAGTCCCTTCCTGGGCCAGCCACCGGCCAACTTGCTGGTAGACCGCATCTGCACGCTGCCAGGAGGGCAATTTCTGCGCCGTCACGTAGACGCTGAGGAGTACGGCCAGCACGGCTGCCGCCACCCCAAACACCGCCTGCGCCTGGCGCAGATTCCAGCGCCGCCGCCGGCCTACCCATCCTACGGCACCCTCCACCCCCTCTGCGCCGGCAGCAAACAGGAAGGGCAGCACAGGCGCGCTGGCGTGGAAGAAACCGCCCCGCGGACCGGGAAAGGTGAAAACAAGGGAATGGAGGAGGTAGATGAGGAAGAGGTACATGAGGGAGAGGGAGAAAGGGGGGTGGCGACGCAGGCGGTAAAGACCGATGAGGATGAACGGCAACAGGAAGACCAGGCCATCTTCCGCCAGAAACCGCTCCAGGTTCACCCCTGCGGCCCACAATTTGGAGCGCAGGATTTCCGGCCAGCCCCACGCCAGGTATGACCGCAGCGAGAGGTCACACCGATAGCAGAACAGGTCATCGTAGGTGCGCAGCCAGAGCGTCTTGGCCCCCGCCGGAGAAAGGAGCGAGCCGGCGGCGAGCAGGTTGCGGAGGAACCAGGGGGACATGGTGAGGAGGTAGCCGAGGATGACGAGGAATGCGGTAATGCGGCGGATGGGATACATCCGGTTGCGGAATGCGGAATGTGTGGTGCGTGGGGGCTGGGGGAGGATCAGGGGGGCGAGGGCGACTAGGGGTAACAGCAGGATGCCGTCGGCGCGGGTCAGGTGGGCCAGGCCGGCCAGTACACCAGGAACAAGAGGCAAGAGCCAGGAGACAAGGCGTACTCTGCCACTCCTTCGCTCGCCCGCTCCTCCGCTCCCCTGCTCCTCCGCTCCCCTGCTCTCCCAGACAGCCAGCCACAGCGCCAGGCTCCCGAAAAGGGCAAAGGGGGCAAACGTCTCAGGCAGCGTCCAATACGGGAAAAAGAAGCCGCTGAAAAGGGTCAAGAGCCCAGCCAGCCAGGCCGTACGCCGCCGGCCGGTGGCCTCCCAGGCCAGTCCATAGGCCACGAGGGGAAGCAAGGCGGCGAGGAACACGAACGGGATCTGCAGGGCGAAGAAGGACCCAGGAAACAGAGCAGCCAGGGGAGCCGCCAGGAGAGAGGGCAACGGCATCCAATACAGGAAACCGGGATGGGGGAGGCCCAATGGATCATCCAGGTAGTTCCAGATGAAGGGTTCGGCGAGACCGCCGGACCGGGCGATCTGGACCGCGCCAGCGGCATAATAGGCTGTGTCCATGTAGCCAGGCCGCCCGATCAGGGCTGCCGTGGCCAGCCGCACGACCAGGGCCAGCACAAATAGACAACTCACGTCACGACGAATCACCGCCGCGCCCATATCCGCTCCCTGATCGTCGCCATCCGGCTCAAGGTTCCCTCCTGCGCACTCGAAAGACCGCCGCCTGGCCTCGCCAGAACACAGGCTCCAGGTAATCGGTCGCGGCCGGGTCAAACGCCCCCAGGGCCCTCTCCCGAGGGCCAACGTAGACGTAACGGACATTCCACCGCTCCAGCCACGCGCGCCGATCTGCGTCCGGCGTGCCTGCGGCGTAAAAGGCCGCTACTTGCCGGCGCTTCGCTGCCAGGTCCACCGTTTCCGCCCAGTGGCCCACCACCACCCGCTGGCCGACGGCGCCAGCAATCCACCCTCCATCCTCGTAGGCAGCCAACACTGTTTCGTCCCATCCCGCGTGGGTGGCCAGCCACCCGGCAGCCGCGACCTCGTCGGCCGTACGGAAGAGGGTCGGGTGACGGGTCGCCGCTGCAAACGTGTAAGTTGCCACCAGGTAGAGGTTGGAAAGGGCAGCCAGGGTCAGAAGCAGCACCTGCACTGTCCAGGACACCCGGCGAGGGTCGCAACGTAGAAAGCGCCCCACCCGTCCCAGCGGACGGGCCAGCGCGGGCATCAGCCCCTGCACCAGCCCGTACCCTGCCAGCACACTTAGCCCCACCTGTATCCCTTCCACGAAGCGACGCTGCAGGCCCCAGGGCAGATAAGCCAGGACGAAGGCGGCCGTGACCCACACCAGCAGAAAAGGGGCGCGCGGGGAGGCCCGCAGAGCGGCGCGAATTCCCCACACCGCCAACACTGCCACCAGCCCATAGCCCAGGCAGTAGTAAAGAGGCGGCGGCGACAGGGTGACGTTTTGAGCGGACCAGGCCTGAAAGACAGGATTGGTAGTGAACACGCGGTAATCGTAGAGCAAGAGCGGAGCCTGGGCGATTCCCATCACACCCAGGGCGATGAGCAGGCTCACAGGCAGCCGCCGTTTGGCAACCAGCCACCAGGCCAGGTAGAGAGCCGGGACTAGGTCCGCCAGCAACAGGGCGTAGGGGTGGATGAGCCCCAGTCCCCAGGAGATCAAGACCACCCACACTACCTTCATGGGTGATACGAAATAACGCGTCCGCATTCCACATTCCGCATTCCGCATTCCGCATTCCGCCTCTTCTGCCAACCGCAGCAATACGCCGTACAGGAGCAGCAGCAGGGCGATGGCTGCACAGAAGTGGGGAAACGTGAACAGGGAGAAGAAGGTATAGGCGTCCACCAGCCAAAAATCAATGGGCGAAACTCCCCCTGCCGGGGTAGGGCGCACGATCTCCGCCAGCCACCCCAGGCCGGAGGAAGTCGCTACCAGCAGGAAGGCGACACGCTGCACCTCACCCCCGGCGAAGAGGGAGATGAACCAGTAGGCAGCCAGGAGCAGGGCCGCACCGGCCACGACGCGAGCCAGGTGGTAGGTGAGCGGCAGCCCCCACCCCAGCAGCCGCGCCAGGTGGCCGAGGGCAACGTAGAACGTCTGCAGGTACGCCCCGGCGTGCTCTTCAGGCGTGAACAGCAATTGATAGCGCCACTCTCCCCGGTAGCCCTGCCACATCTTGGCCAGGTGGCTGTTATAGTCCTCCAGGTCGAAGACGGCCCCCACGAAGCGCACTCCTGGCGTCTGGGCCAGGGTGCCGGCGGCGTAGGGCAGAGTGGAGATGGCCACGACCACCAGGGCCACCGCGATGGCCCAGCGCCACTCTGCCCGCGAGGCACCGTCACTCACGGCTCCACCTCGCAGTCCACGAAATGGACTACTTCCAGGTCGGCGACGGCCGTGACCTGGCCCTCCTGGCGGCAGCGCGCACGCAGCCAGGCCCGGTTCGGCGCATCGGCATAGCCCAGAGCGCGGTACTCGTCCCACGTCTGTTCGAACGCCACGTACCAGACCCCTTCCACGCCCGCCACGACCGTCTGGCTGATTGGGGTGGACAAGAGCCCTAGCGCCTCTTGAGTGGGCAACGCCAGCGTGTCTGCGCTCGTGCCAGGCAAATCAGGGCAGAAGGCCTGACGGAGGGATGGATCGTAGTAGTGAGCAGGGAAGAAGGTCAACTTGCTATCGTGGACCACGACCTCTCCAGGGGCCATCCTGGTCCGCAGGAGGGCATTCAGCCGGTCGAAGGGGGGCCGGGGGAAACGGGCGTAGGCGTAATGGTTCCCCAGGGAGCCAGCCGTGGCCACTACCAGCAGCAGCACCACCCCCAGATAGAGAGGGCGCGGCAACCCTCCGCGAACCAGCAGCCACCCCACTGCCACCACGTAGAAGAGTGCAGACGGTAGCAGCGCCCGCGCCAGGTAGACCGGCCGCCAGCGGGAGACCAACAGGAGCAGGAGCACCGGCACCCAACACAGGGCGAGGAACCAGCCGGCCCGCGAGCGGGCCTGCCAGGCCCGCATGGCCAGCAAGGCCAGCATGGCTACACTGAGAAAGAGCCCCAGGCCGAGCAATCCCATTGGGGAGGGTTCGTAGAAAGTGAGCACGGGGAACATGACGGCGCGCACCGCTTCCTCCAGCCCTGGCGGCGCCAGCCAGTACCCCTTGCCCACGAAACCGACCTGCCCCGGCAGTACGCCCACCAGCCACGGGCTGAAGAGGGCCAGCACCCCCAGGTCCGCCAGAATCAGGGCTGGCAAGCGGGGCCACCACCGGCGACGGGTCACCGCCAACACGTGGAGCGCCAACAAGACAGAGGCCCCCAGGTTGTGGGCGTAGAGGGTCAGGGCGGCAGCGGCAGTGTACAGGAGCCACCACCTGGAATGAGCAAATGACAAATGAACAAATGACAAATCCCTGATCCCCGATCTCTCTTCCAATGCCCGCAACAATCCCCAGGCGGCGGCTACGGCTGCCAGGCCCAGCAACGCATACATGCGCGCCTCCTGGGAGTAGGCCACGTGAAAGGGGTTGATCGCCGCCAGCAGCCCGACCACCAGGCCGGTGCGCCGGCCGAAACACCAGGCTGCCAGCCGCCAGAGCAAGGCGACTGTCAGCATCCCCAGCCCGACGGAGAGAAAACGCACGGCCAGAGGAGAGCGGCCCGCCCACGCCATCCAACCGTGGAGCAGAAAGTAATAGAGCAGCGGGTGAACGTCGGCGGCGCCGGCTCCCTGCACCGGGGTGACGGTGCCATAGACCATGCGGGCCGGGCTCAGGCCGGCGTAGAACACGGCGAAGGCCTCGTCGTACCAGAGGGCACGCGCCTGGAGAGAAACAAGGCGCAGCCCGAAGGCCAGCAACACTACAAAGAGCACCTGGTATCGCTGCCTCATGGGGGGCCTGCCTGTGCAAACTTGCCGCCCTCCCCTGGCACCGCACGGGGGCTCAAGTACAACAAGGCCAACACCAATGCGAACGGCAAGAGCGGGCTGATGACCCGGTTTTGCCAGATCGTATGCTGGAGGCCGCTACTCACTGGAGGGAGCAACGCCAGGTCCAGCAGCCAGGGCACGACGAGCAACCCGATTTCCACCGCCGCGATGGCCCAGGCCCCCGGCAGCCGCCGGAAGACGAGAAAGAGCGGCAAGAGCAACAGCAGTTGGTTGGCGTGGGTAGTGCGAGGAGCGACCAATGCCCCGGTGACCACCAGCATCCCCAACGCCCAGTCGCAGGCAGCCGCTCGAGGCTGCGGGGCACGGTACCAGCGGACCACGGTCCAGGCCAGCAACGCCGCGGCCACGACGGCGGCCAACCACTTCGAGCGTAGCAGCATCAGCAGGGGGGGATCGAACGGGGTGTAGCCCGCATATCGCCTGGCCGCCGCCAACCATTCCAGCGGCCAGCCAGGCAGCCAGGGAACAGGCACCAGGACCAGCACACCCAACGCCACGGCAAAGGTGGCCACCAGCCGCCAGCGCCGCCGGTAGACCGCCCAGGCCAGGATGCCAGGCACCAGTAGAAAGGCCATCTGCGGCTTGATGGTGGCCAGTGCCAGGCAGACCCCGGCCAACCCCCATCGTTCAGCCCGCAACGCCCACCAGGCCAGTGCCAATATCGCTGCCACCACGATCGAGGTCTGCCCCAGGACCAGCGCCCACACGTTGGAATATAGGCCCAGGACGAACACGGCCGTCATCGCCAGCAGCCAGGTGGGAGGGCGCCAGCCGACGGCACGAGGCGCAAGAACGATGAACGCCAGCAGGCCGACCTCCAGCAGGGAGAACCAGACGGCCTGCGCGATCGAGAGGGGCAGGAGTGCCAGCGGGCCGAGCAGCACCATGCTGTGCAGAGGGTAGGCAAAGGCCTGCTGGTCCTCGTCGGGATGGGCAGGCCGGCCGAGCATCTGCTGCTGGATGGCCAGGGTCACCTCGTCGCTGTACGGGTCCGCTCCGTCGAGGAACATGGCCCGCAGCCCCACCCAGCGCGGATGAAAGTCCCACACGGCGACCTGGACACGCGAAGTGAACAGCGCGTAGATGCCCCAGGCGTTCAGTGCGAACAGCAGCAAGGCCAGCACGGCCCACGGGGTACGCCGCAGGAAAATCGAAATGGCCGGCAGGGTCGAAGGACGGCTCATGGGACCAACTCAAAGAGGGTGTAGGTGTCTCCCCACTCGCCGGCGGGAGACAGGTGACGGGCCTCCAGGTCCTGGAGCGTGGCGACGTCGCGCGGCGTGACGGGGTCAAAGCCGGCCTCTACGATGGCCCGATACCCTGCGCGGTATAGCAGCACGTGGGTGATGCCGTCCGCCTGCCAGGCCCTGGCGATGGCGTCTGCATCGTGACCGTAGAGGTGCGTCGTGTGGAGCCAACGATCCAGCAGCGCATCAGGCTGGCAGTCCACCGCACAGGAATAACTGCGCGGCTCCCACAGGAAGAGGACCGTAGCATCGGGAGGTAACGTGCGGTTGATGGATTCCACGGCAACGTGATACCACCCCAGGCGGCGATCCAGGTACTCCTCCCGGCTTTCGAACCCCAAGAGCACCCGCACCGGCCCTTCGCGCACCCATGCCAGGCCCGCTTCGGCCAGGTTGAGGAGAAGGACGAGCACGATCAGCACCCGCGCCAACCAGCCCAGGTCGAGCGGCAAGCGGGGCGGCCCTCGCAGCCCCTCCACTGCTGCCCCCACCAGCAACGCCAGCAGGCCGAAGGCCGGGAAGAGGAGCCGGGTCTGCCGGAGCAGCGCAGTGCGCGCCAGCCCCCACAGCCAGAAACCATAGAGGACGGCACCGCAGGTGATCGCCGACCCAAGCCATTGGCGCTGCGCGACCGGCAGCCGCCGCCAGGCCAGGAATAAAAGAGGCAGAAAGGCCAAATACAGGGGGCCGATGGTGGCCGAGTATCCCTCTCCCCCCTCCACGCCCCAGACCGTCGCATCCCACGGCGCGGTGAGCAGTTTCCAGGGTGCGGCGTAGAGCAGCCCCGTGCCCGGCCGGTCGTACCACCAGGTGCGCCAGGCGTCCCAGTACCGCCCATCAAGAAAGAAGGGGTAGACCGGGTTGCCGGTCAGCAGGAGGTTCTTGAGGAGCCAGGGGGACCAGACGGCCAGGGCGACGGCGGTGAGGAGGAGCAGATGGAGAATGGAGATTGCGGATTGCGGATTGGGGATTGCGGATTGCGGATTGCGGATTGGGGATTGCGGATTGCGGATTGCGGATTGGGGATTGGGGATTGCGGATTGCGGATTGCGGATTGCGGATTTGCGATGGGCGAGGAGGAGGGTGAGAGCCAGAGCGGGGAGGAGGGCCAGGGCGGTGTACTTGGTGGAGAGGGCCAGACCGGCGAACACACCACTCAAGAGCAGCCAGGGGCGCGATGAGGAGCCGCCCTCACAGAAGCGAGCCAGCGATAGGAAAGCGAGGGTCGTGTAGACTATCAGCGCCAGGTCCACGTAGGGCCAACCCGCCAGGTTAAGAATGGAGGGAGCCGAGAGCAAGACCGCCGCCGCCAGCCAGCCTGCGGCACCCTCGAGCCAGCGCCGCCCGGCCGTCACCAGCCCGAGCACGGCCAGCACCCCATAGAACCAGTGGATAGGCGCGGCTGCACGCTCTCCTACTAACCCCATTCCCCACGCAAACAACATCTCCATTAGTTGCGGGAAACCCAGGTAAGGGAGGTCCAGCGGATGGGAGACCCACCCCGTCGCCAGGTATAACTTGGGGCCGGTCAGGTGGTAGACCAGGCCGTCCCAGGCAATGGGAGGCACCAACGCCCACGTCAGCGCCAGCAGGAGCGCCAGTCCACAGTAAACCGCCAACAGCGCCTCGAAACGACGCTCTGGTCGCCAGGTGACGTCGGCCCAGGCGGCCTGCAACGCCCGCCACAACGGGCGGCCGACGCCGACCAGCCCCGCCGCCGTCAACAGCCACAACACCCCAGGCCGGAGGCCCCCCACTGCTCCCAGCCCCAGGCCGGCCAGCGAGAGGACACCCAGCCCCACTGCCGCCGCCCAGACGAGCCGCTCGGCCGGGGCCAGGTCTAGCCGGCGCAGAAGCAACACGCCTGCCCCCGTCCCCAGCGCCACCACCAGTCCCATGCCGCCTAACCCCGCCAGCGACCGGCCCACGGCCGCCAGGTTCGAGGCCGTGAACGGCTTGTGGGCCACGTAATAGGCGACCGTCACGACGAAGGTCCACAGCAAAGCGACGACGACCCCGACCGGAACCCAGCACCCGGCCCAGGTGCTGCTCAACCTATGGCGCGAATGACGAGTATCCATAGCCCAACGACGGCGGCCAGCGTCTCCGCCTGGAGCAAGGCGATCGAAGCCCAAGCCCCCACCCACGAGTGGAGGAGCACGTACGGCAAGAGGCATGGCACTGCCCCCATCGCGTATTCGACCCTGCTCCCACAAGCACCATCCAAAGACGTTGACGTTACTTCACGTGAGTCCTGTCCGTCCAAGCGGTTTCACCTTCCGCCACAATTCGACGATCAGCAACACGAACAGCCCGGTCCGCACCGGCACGGTCAGGTAGAGCCACGCATTCAGCCCCCGCGAAAGGAGCACCGGCCACTCCGCCAGGTTGACGAAACTGAGCGCCAGGATGAACAGCACACTGCGCCTGAGCGGCAGCACCAGCAACAACAGCGGGAAGAGCAATGTCTGCCACTGCGGGCTCCAGCCCTTGGACCACAGGAAGAAAACGACCAAAGTGAGACAGACGAAGGCCACCAGGCGGCGGGGGCTCTCGCCGGGGCGCGCTCGCCAGAAGATGATGGCATAGAGCAGGCCAAAGAACACCAGCCGGGCCCACTCCGGTACTCGGGCGGGGTTGCCAACCGGCGTTGTCGCCAGGGCCAGGTCAAAATGATTGGAGGGCGCGCCCAGGAGCCCGGTGCGCAGGTTACCATCCAGCAGTGCCCACACCGTCTGCCACGAGGACCAGCCAGCAGGCGACCGGAACGAGGCCACCGCCACCGGTCCCCCGACTAGCAACAACGGTACCACTACCGCCCCCATTACCGCCACGGCGATCAGCCCATAGACCAGCCACTGTTGCCAGGGCCGCGCGCGCACCACCGCCGGGAAGACCAGGAGCGGCACCAGTTTGACCAGCGCGCCCACACCCATCGCCACGGCCGACCAGCGTTCGTGCCCGCTCAGCAGCAACTCGAGCGCCAACAGGAGGGAAAAGGCGGTCAGCGCGTCAAAGTTCCACCAGGTGTAGATCAGCGGCACGAACAACACGCTGTAGACCCATCCCAGCCGCTCAGCGGCCTCATCGCCCGCCAGCCGCCGGGCCAGGCGCAGGAACAAGGCCAGGTTGGCGGTGTTGAACGCCAGCATCACCAGGCCCATCAGGTAGATGTAGGTGCGATAGTCTCCTCCCAGGAGACGCGACAATTGATAAACCCCGACCGACAGGAACGGAAAAACAGGGGGGTACTCGGACCAATAGTGAATGTAGGGCAGGTATCCCTGGTCGGAATAGGCGGCCAGTTCGTAATAATAGACAGTGTCGCCGAACAAGGCCAGGTTGTCGGCGGGGAAGGTCGCCAGCATCATGAGCCGCAGGGCGACGAAGAGCACAACGACAGGCAGGTACCGTCTCCACGCACGCATCGCCACTTCTCGGGCCTCTCTCCAGATCGTTGCTCAGGGCCAACGCACGCTGGCGCAACTGTTCATGCGACAGAAAACCAGTATAGCACACCCTACCGTTCCGATCAAGCAGTACCTTGGTACCAGTGGTGCGCGGGGTGGAGCAAGGGGCTGGCCCCGGCCGGGGGGTCCTGCGGGGGCCAGTGGCCCGGGCTAACGTTTGTTGCGCAGCACGACGGGCAGATATACTTTCTCCGGATAGCGCTCGATGTAGTAGGCCTCGCAGCCCATAAAGTGGCCGCTGCCGTTGCAGCCGCACACGCGCCAGTAGAACGTGCCTTTCGTGACGGCACTGGGTATCTGCTCGGGCGCGAAGATGGTGTTGTTGATCTTGTCATACTTTTGGGCGCTGGAGAAGTTCTGGTCCGCAGCGACTTCCACCTTGTAATATGCAGCGCCGGTGAGCGGCTCCCAGCGAAAGTAGACCGTGTCGGTGAGCGTTCTGGGGTCAGTCGGGAAGAGCGCCGCCGGCACGTCCGACCCCTTCTGGAAGCGCCCCGAGGCATAGTTGTCCAGGCTCCAGTTCCCGCTGCCGTCAATGATGCGCACGCGCCACTCATAGTCGCCGTTGGGGATAGCGTTGGCAGGAATGTAGGAGTTGGAACTGCTACCCGGCAGCGTCTCATTGTAGGCACCGCCGATCAGTTCGAAGCGGTAGCCGGCCGCCCCCTGCACCGGGTCCCAGCTAAAGACCGGCGTCGTATCCACGTACAGGAGTGTGCCGCTGACCACGGCACCGGAGATCGTCAGGTGGGTGGGGGTCTGCGCCCGCTTGGTGAAGCGCACCGGCCGGCTCCACGTGCTCTCCAATGTGTCACTCCCCAGTTTGTACCGCGACAGGACCTGCCAGTAGTGCGTCATGTTGTCTGCGTAGACGCGGTGGGAGAGGTAATAGGGGTTGGAGCCGGAGAAGACCATGGGATCCTTGGGAATCCTCCCATACTCGGTCTGCTGGCCGG
>Ga0315284_10015021_pt1 | contig 11008 bp, 9 predicted proteins | sample YL17G09_16_MG_FD_203696 | JGI IMG/M metagenome (GOLD analysis project Ga0315284, IMG submission 203696) | Sediment microbial communities from Yellowstone Lake, YNP, Wyoming, USA - YL17G09_16 | ecosystem: Environmental > Aquatic > Freshwater > Lake > Sediment | place: USA: Wyoming | collected...
GTCTGAAGGATGAATCACGAGGTTCAACGCGCCGGCGCATTCTCTTTCATCCTTCACCCTTCATCCTTCTCACTTCACTGCGCCGCTTTGACTTCGTTCCAAATCTCGTTGTACTTGTCGCGACGGGGCACGGGTTGCCAGAAATAGATCCGGGCCATGTAGTTATCCACGTCGTCGAGGTGGAGGTTTTTCTTCTCCTCCTCACTCATGAATTGCGCCGCGCGAGGGTTGGCCGGCGTATAGCCCGTCACATCGGCCACTCCTTTTTGCGTGCGCGCTTCGACCAGGTACGCCAGGAATTCATGCGCCAGATCGTTGTGTTCGCTGGCCGCGGTGATCATCAGGTGATCGATCCAGCCCGTGGTGTTTTCTTTCGGGATTGTTTCGCCGATGGGAAAGCGCAGCTTGCGAAGTTGATTCGTCATCAACGGCCACCCGACGGCGGCCACAACCTCGTGGTTCTGAAAGAGGTTGGTAAGCTCGCCGCCTGTGGACCAGTACTTCCGAATGTTCGGCTTGAGTTCAATCAGCTTCTGTTTGGTTTTCTGGAGTTGCTCGTCCGAAAGGTTGTAGAGCGCCGCGGGGTCGGGGCGGTCGTACCCCAAGACCTGCGCCGCCAGGTAGATCGTCGAGATATCATCCCACATCGAGATCTTGCCGCGCAGCTTGGGATCCCAAAGCGCCGCCCAACTCTCCGGCGGCTTGGAAAACACCGTCGTGTCGTAGAGCAGCGGGTCCGGGTCCCACATGAAGGGGACTCCATAAACCTTTCCCGCGACTTTCACCAGCGGCAAAGAGGTCAGTTTGGGCGAGAGATCGCCGTAGGCGGGGATTTTGGAAAGGTCGAGGGGTGCGGCCAGGCCGGACGTAGCAATCATCGTGGCCACGTCGCTGGAGGGAGAGATGACGTCGTAGTTGCTCGCGCTCCCGCCGCGCAGCTTCGCCACCAGCTCGTCGCTGGAACCCATGTACGAGGCGTTCACCTTGCAGTGATGGCTCTCCTAGAAGGCACGAACGAATGACGCGTCCGCGTATCCTTCCCACACCAGGAGGCTCAGCGTCGGCGTCTCCTTGCTGCAGGAGGCGAGCGCCAGCGTGACGAGGAGCAATGATGCCAGAAGAATTTGTTTCATAGTTCATCCTCGTCCAGAAGAGTCCACAGTCCGCAGTTGGCAGTCGACCGTGCTCCGAGGCAACCGTTTAGCTTTCGGTGTGTGCTTTCAACTGACCACTAACCACTAACCACTAACCACTGTTTCTAAAACGTCGGCGGCGTATTTACCCACAACACCCAGGTCTCCTTTTGTCCCGGGTTCACCCAGCGATGGGGAGTGCTGCTCTCGAAATAAAAGCTGTCGCCCGGGTGGAGGCGGAAATGCTCGCCTTCGTCGAGCGAAATTTCAAGCTGTCCCTGCAGAATATAGAGGAACTCCTCGCCTTCGTGCGCGTAAGCTTCGCCGCTGCCTTTTCCCGGGGCGATGCGAAACAAATGGGGTTCCATCACGGTGTTCCCCCACGCCAGCAACTCCATGTGCACGCCTTCACCGGCCTCCAGCACCTTGCGCTCGACGGGCCTGACAAGGTGCTGATTGGCCGCAGAGGGATTGAAGAAGGCAAGGATATTGATGCTGTAGAAGCGCGCCAGTTTGCGCAGCGTGCCCACGGAGGCGCTCATTTGGGCGCGTTCGATGGCGCTCAGGAAACTCACGGAGATTCCGGTGGCCTTGGCGACGGCCGCCAATGAAAGCTGGCGCTTCAGCCGCAGGTTGCGCAGTCGCATGCTCACCGGTATCGAACTCGTCATCCGGGCGCGGTGGAGCAACCCTTTCCGCCCGAGGAAATGAACGATCGCCTGGGCATTCAGGCCGCGCACTTTCCGCAGGAACCGCGCGCGTTTCAACAGTCGCAGGTCTTCAGGGGTGTAGAGCCGGTAGCGGCTCTCCGTCCGCTGCGGGCGAACCAAGCCCAGGCTCTCCCACGCACGGAGGACCGTGGGTGAAATTCCTACCAACCGCGCGACGTCACCGATTTTCAAAAAGCTCTTGCCCCGAGGTGATTTCAATCGTGTAACCCTTCAATGGTTGCGAAGAAGCTGCCACTAATTTCCGGCTGTCATCCTGAGTCCGTCCGATGACGGACGAAGGATCTCCTGCATTCTGCCTCCCTCAGGACGTCGAGTGAAGCCGGCTACGACGCCGGCCAGCGCTCGATGACAACCTTCTTATCCGTGTAGAACTCCACGGCGTCCCGCCCCTGTCCGTGCAGGTCGCCGAAAAAGCTGTCCTTCCAGCCGCTGAAAGGGTAGAACGCCATCGGCGCGGCGACGCCGACGTTGATGCCGATGTTGCCGGCCTGCGCCTCGTGGCGGAACTTGCGAGCGGCAGCGCCACTGGAGGTGAACAAGCACGCCATGTTTCCAAACGTTGAACTGTTCACAAGACGAATTGCCTCTTCCACGGTATTGACGTGAATCAAGCCGAGGACAGGGCCGAAAAGTTCTGTTCCACCCAGCGTCCCCTCCGGGCGGACGTCTTCGAGGATGGTCGGCCGGATGAAGTTTCCTTTCTCCCGTCCCTTGATGCTGGCATTTCGGCCATCAATCGCTGGCCGGGCGCCTTCGCGAATTCCCGTTTCGATCAGCCGCTCGATGCGCGCTTTGCTCTCCGCAGTAATGACCGGGCCCATCTGAACGCCCGAATCCAACCCGTAACCCACGACACGCGATGCCGCGACGTCCACCAGAGGCTGCGTGAACATACGCCGCGCTTCGCCGACGGTGACGGCGATCGAGACGGCGAGGCACCGCTGGCCCGCGCAGCCAAAAGCCGACTCCGCCACAATTCGCGTCGTCGATTCCACGTCAGCATCCGGCAGCAGGATGACCGGGTTTTTTGCGCCGCCCTGACACTGCGCGCGCTTCCCGTTGGCCGTGGCGCGGCCGTAGATATACTTGGCCACCGGCGTCGAACCCACAAAGCTGATCGCCCGCACAGCGGGATGGTCGAGGAGGGCGTCAACCGCCGCTCTGGCTCCGTTCACCAGGTTCACGACGCCTTTGGGGAGGCCGGTCTGTTCCAGGAGACGAAAGAGTTTTCCCGCCGTCATGGGCACCCGCTCGGAGGGCTTGAGAACGAAGGTGTTTCCGCAGGCGATGGCGAAGGGCAGGAACCACAGAGGGATCATGCCGGGAAAATTGAAGGGTGTGATCGCCGCCACCACGCCCAACGGCTGGCGGAGCATCATCTCATCGATGCCACGCGCGACATCCTCATTGTTGTAGCCCTGGATCATGAGCGGAATTCCGCAGGCGACTTCGACGTTCTGGATGCCGCGGCGGAGCTCATCGGAGGACTCCTGATAAGTTTTGCCGCATTCGTTCGTGAGGGTACGCGCGAGGTCGTCCAGGTTCTCGTCGAGCAGTCTCTTCAGCTTGAAAAGGTATTGAACTCGCTCCATGGCCGGGGTCTCGCGCCATTCGGGGAAGGCGTTCGCAGCCGCCTGAACAGCGCGGCCCACTTCTGCTGCGGGGGTCAACGGTACGTGGACCATGACCTCGCCGGTGGCCGGGTTTATGACGGGCAGGGATTCGCCGCTGCTCGGCTCGACCCAGGAGCCGCCGATGTAATTTGCAAGTTGGGTGATGCTCAGGGGAGCCTCCTCTGCGAAACGCCGGGCGCCTTCGTTTTGCCGCTCTATCTTCCGGTGGCTCGCTCAGGAACGGTTAGGGACACCCTCACCGGCGCGCGTACTTGGCTTTGTGCGGCGTGACGTTTTCCGGCCAACAGCGTCGCCTGCGCGGGAGAACCTGTGCGCCGGGCGTTCGACGCCCGTGCGGCGTCCGCGCAGCCGCTGCTTGAACTTTTTCTCCTTGACAAGCCCCACTGCTTCCTCTAGGCTTGCCGGATTATAGTAAGGTTTGAGTCTCAGGGCAAGTCAATTCCCAAGGTGGGTTGAGGACCTCGCGACTTTCGCGGAGTGGCTTCAGCCAAGGAGCGTGTATGAAGACCCCGTCCTTCCTTTGTCCCGCATTTGGCTTTCTTGCATTGCTGGCTTTGGTCACGCCCGCCGGGGCTCAAACCACAGGCACCATCCGCGGGACGGTCACCGATCCTTCCGGCGCCGTCATACCCGGAGCTAAAGTCGCCGCGGTCCTTGGCGGGACTTACGTCACCCGGAACACCCAAACCGATCAGGATGGAGATTTCGTATTTCCAGCCCTGGCGGTCGGCCATTACACCGTCGTCGTCGATGCCGAAGGCTTCAAGGAATTCCAGCAGCACGATGTCGAGCTCAGCATCGGCCGCGTCGTGGTGATCAATGCCAAGCTGGAACTGGGCCCGCTCGCGCAAGTCGTCACCGCTGAGGCCACAGCGCCGCTGATTGAGACCACCAGCACGCAGCTCGGCGCGGTGGTCAACGATCGCGCGGTGGCGCAACTCCCCCTCAACGCCCGCGACACCTACCAGTTGCTGCAATTGCAGCCGGGAGTGCAGTCGCAGGTGGGCTCCGACCTCTTCTATGGCAGCGACCGCGCGGGCGTGGTCTCCGTAAACGGCGGGCGGGGTCGCTCCAACAATTACACGGTGAACGGCGGCGAAGCCAACGACCTTTTTGTGAACCTTCCAGCCGTCCAACCCTCGCCGGACACCATCGAAGAGTTTCGTGTCCTGACCAACACCTTCGACGCCGAGTTTGGACGGAATTCCGACGCCGTGGTGAACGTCGTCACCAAGTCCGGGTCGAACAATTTTCACGGAAACTTCTACGAGTTCTTCCGCAACAAGAATTTGAACTCGCGCGGGTTCTTTGACACCGAGAAGCCCGATTTCAAACAGAACCAATTCGGGGGAACGCTGGGCGGCCCGATCAAAAAGGATAGCTCCTTCTTCTTTCTCTCTTATGAAGGGCGGCGCATCCACCAGGGGATCTCATCGAACACGGTCACTGTCCCCAGCGCCGCAGAGCGCCTCGGCGACTTTTCCGGTGATCCCAACCCTGGATTTACCGGGACGCTCAATGACGACAACTTTGCTTCGGTATTGAACAGCCGCCCGGGATGCGCGGCGGCCGTGGCTGGGTCCGGCGGGGCGGTCGATGCCGGTGGCAACATTGTGGCCGGGACGGCCTATGCGGACCTCTTCCCTGGGAATGTTATCCCCTCCCAGTGTTTTGACGCCACGGCGGCCGATCTTATGACGCAGTTTGTGCCCCTGGCGAATCTTGGCGGGACGCTATACCAGGCGGTCCCATTGCAGCGCGTTCGTGAAGACCAGGGCACTGCCCGCTTTGATCAGAAGATCGGCGATCACCAGCAGTTCAACGCCTATTACTATTTCACCGATGGTTTTCGCGCCAAGCCTTTCGCCCGTTTCCAGGCCGGGGGCGCCAGCCTGCCGGGCTTCGGGGACCTGACCAACGAGCGCTTCCAGCAATTGAACCTGACCCATACCTGGGTGATCAACGCCAGCACGGTGAACGAATTGCGCTTTGCCTATTTCCGCGAAGGGCAGGGCCGCTTCCTCTATCCGCAACGCACTGGCCGGGTGCAGGATTCCTGCGCGACGGTCCCCGCCGACCAGTGTTTCTCGGACCCGGATCCTGCCAACAAATCGCTCGGCATTACTCCTGGCTTGGGGGCCGATCGGGAAGGCGTGCCCTTTATTGACGTTTCGGGCGGCTTCAGCATTGGCAACAATCTCGAAGGCGAACTGCCGCAGTTCGGCAACACTTTCCAGTGGGCAGACAGTTTCAGCAAGGTTGTGGGCAAGCACAGCCTGAAGTTCGGGGGGACGTCCGCTCGCAGCGGTTCGACCAGACCTTGTATTTTGACGTCAACGGCGACCACTCGTTTTTCGGCGGCGGGGGGAATGACCCTGGCTTCGGCGAGTTTGATCCTGATACCGGCGAATTGGTCAGTCAAAGTCTCTTCCCCAACTACCTGCTCGGGATGACCGACTTCTACCTGCAAGGGTCCGCGCAGAATGAGTTCCTGCGCAGCACGGCGCTTTACTTCTTTGGCCAGGACAGTTGGAAGATCCGCCCCAACCTGACTCTCAATTACGGATTGCGCTGGGAACTCAACACACCCATCGCCGATATTGGCCAGCGCGTCCAGACGTTCCGGCCGGGACAAGACCCCACCGTCTTCCCTTGCCAGCTCCTTTCCACGAACCCGCTGGCTGCCCCGCCTCCTGATGGATTTGGAACAACGGACTGCGGTCCCGGCAGCGCGGGGGAATCGGTCTTCCCGACGGGCTTGGTTGTGCCAGGCGACAGCGGTATTCCCAACGGCTTGACGAAGACCTACTACAAGGCCTTTGCCCCGCGAGTGGGCCTGGCGTGGAGCCCGGAGTGGAAAGACGGCGTGCTCGGAAAGCTGGCCGGCGGCCCGGGCAAGACGAGCATCAGAATGGGCTGGGGGATGTTCTACAACCCGGTCGAACAACTCGTGCTCGAGCAGTTCCGCGCGGAGTTCTTCAACCTGGTGAACCACGCGCAGTTCTTCACTCCGGATGGAGACATCTCCGACGGTTCGGATTTCGGCCGGGTGAACCGCGTCCGTGACGCGCGCTTGATCCAGTTCGCGCTCAAGTTCTACTTCTAAGCGGCGGGCGGGGAAGACGGCTGGCGCGACCTGTCTCCAAGCTGAACGACCGCAGGGTAGCAATCCCTTCGCGCTGATTCCAGGGAGGACCGGATGTACGAGGATCTACGGAAAGAAATGGAGATTTACCAGCGACGTACGCCGCGTTCGGCGGAGGCTTTGAAGAAGGCCGCGCCACGCCTGCCGCTCGGCGTGGGCAGCAACTTCCGCACCTACGAGCCTCATCCGATTTTCGTTCGTGATGGGCACGGCGGCAGGATCCGTGATCTCGACGGCAACGAGTACATTGACTTCAACCTCTGCTTTGGCGCGCTGATGGCCGGCCACTGCCATCCCGCCGTGGTGCGCGCCGTGGAAGAACGGTTGCGCTTCGGAACGATGTTCGGGATGCCCCACGACCTGGAGGTCGAGCTCGCGGAAGAAATCTGCGCGCGCTTCCCTGTGGAAATGGTTCGCTTCGGGAGCAGCGGGACGGAAGTCACCATGCACGCCTTGCGGCTGGCGCGCGGGGTGACCGGGCGCGACCGGATCATCAAAATGGAGGGCGGTTACCACGGAGTGCATGACACGGTAATGGTCAGCGTCAAGCCCAAAGCTGACCAGTACGGCAGCGCCGCAGCACCCAACCAGGTCCCTTCCAGTGGGGGCGTTCCCGCGGCGACAGTTCAGCAAACGCTGGCGGGCGTGTTCAAGGATCTCGGCTCGACGGCGCGGCTATTCGAGAAATACCCGAACGAGATTGCCGCCGTCATCGTCGAGCCCATCATGATGAACGTCGGCATCTGCATGCCCGAGAAGGGTTACCTCCCGGGCTTGCGTGAACTTTGCACGCAGCACGGCGCTTGCCTGATCTTCGATGAAGTGAAGACGGGCGCGAAGCTCGCGCGCGGCGGCGCGTGCGAATATTTCCGGGCCAAGCCCGACATCGTTTGCCTGGCCAAATCCATCGGCGGCGGTTTCCCGCTGGCGGCTTTTGGCGCCAGCCGCGAGCTGATGGATGCCATCACGCAATTCAAGGTCTTCCACGCGGGCACGTACGGCACCAATCCGCTCGTGATGGCCGCGGGACTGGCGACACTCCGCGAGGTGTTTACGCCCGCTGCCTACGAGCACCTGACGCGTCTGAATCAGCGGTTGGTGGATGGACACCAGAAAACCATCGAGAAGACCGGCCTCGTCGCCTACGCGATCGGCGCGGGCGCGAACGGCGCGCTGATGCTCTATCCGAAAGAAGTTCGCAATTACCGCGACTGGACCGCCATCGACGTGGATCTCTGGCGGCACTACTGGTTCGGCATGGTCAATCGCGGCGTGTTGCCGCAGCCCCACTGGTGGGACGAGCAGTGGACCGTCTCGGTGGCCCACACGGATGCGGATATCGACCGCCACCTGGAAGCTTTCGCGGATTTGGCGCCGGCGCTCGCGCGTGCCCAGCGCGCCCGCATGGCCGCGGCAGCGTACTAAGAGGAAGTTTGAAGTCTGAAGTATGAAGGATGAAGGATGAAAAGCCTCACCTGCGTCGGGTGTTGGGTCGCTGGGATTTGGTGCTGCTCTTTGTAGTCGCCGTGACCAACCTCAACGTCGTGCCGGTGGTGGCTGCTGGCGGGCCCGTCACCTTGTGGTTGTGGTTGCTGGCCCTGGTGTTTTTCTTCTGGCCTCAGGGCGTGGCGGTGGTTGAACTGGCTCACCGTTACCCGGGCGAGGGCGGCGTTTACCTGTGGACCAAACAGATGTTCGGAGATTTCCACGGCTTCATCTCCGGTTGGTGCTATTGGACGAACAACGTTTTCTACGTGCCCACGGTGCTGTTCTATCTGGTGGGCATTTCCGTGTACGTGGGCGGAGCGGGCGCCACGACGCTCGCCGACAACCGCTTGTTTGTTCTCCTTTTTTCGCTCGGCCTGCTCTGGCTGATGGTGGGCCTGAACGTCCGCGGGCTTGTCGTCGGCAAGTGGGTGAACAACCTGGGCGGCATCGGCACGGCGGTGGGCGCTGCCGCGTTGATCGGCTTGGCTGTCGTGGTCGGCCGGACGCACGGCATCAGCCTTCCCGCCGGCGGTTTTGGCTTACAGGGCGCCGACTGGCGGCTAATTTCGACTTTTGGCGTGATTTGTTTCGGATTGGTGGGCCTCGAGCTGGGCTCGGTGATGGGCGATGAAATCCGCGACCCGCAGCGCACCGTGCCTGGCGCCGTCGTCTGGGGCGGCGTCATTTCCGGCGTGCTCTACATCGGCGTGACGCTGGCCATGCTGCTGGCGCTTCCCCGGCAGGACATTGGAGTGGTGCAGGGCGTCATGCAGGCCGTGAGCAAGCTGTCAGGCGATTCCGGCCTGGCCTGGATTGTCGCGCCCCTGGCGCTGGTGCTGAGCATCTCGACCGCCGGGATTGCCTCGGCCTGGTTTGTCGGTTCGGCGCGCATTCCTTTCGTGGCGGGGCTGGACCGTTACCTGCCGGCGGTTTTGGGGAAGCTCCACCCACGCTTTGCCACGCCCTACGTGGCGTTGATCGTTCACGCCGCGCTGTCTTCGCTTTTTGTGGCGATGAGTTTTGTCGGCGCAACGGTTAAAGAAGCCTATGTGACGATGCTCGATCTCGCCGTCATCCTGCAACTGGTCCCGTTTCTCTATATGTACGCCGCGCTGGTTCGGCTGGCTGCCGGCGCGGCTTCCGATTCCGCCCACTATAAGCGGAGAACGCTCTGGCTGGCGGGTGTCAGCGGCTTCTCGATGACGGCGCTGGGAATGGTTCTGGCCTTTGTGCCCTCGCGGAATATTGAATCCGTGTGGCTGTTCGAGCTGAAGATGCTGTCGGGAAGCGCGCTGTTCATTGCCGTGGCCATTTTCTTTTTCAAGGTATATGGAGCGCGCAAATCCCGCGAGGATTGGGACCTGGTGGGGGCCAAGTCCGGGGCTCCAGGAGGTACGTTGTGAAGCGGTATCGGCTCTACATCAACGGTGAGTGGGTCGAAGGCAGCCGGGGCGCGTACTTCCCGGTCTATGACCCTTCGACCGAGGACGTCATCGCCGAGGCGGCTGACGCCGAGGCGAAAGACGTCGATCGCGCCGTCAAGGCTGCACGCGCGGCGTTCGATTCCGGCCCCTGGCCGCAGACCACGGCACAGGAGCGCGGCCGGATTCTTTTCCGGCTGGCGAAGCGCGTCCGTAAAGAAGCGGCGATGCTCGCTGAACTCGAGTCGCGCAACTGCGGCAAGCCGATCGTCGAAGCCGAATTCGACATCGCCGACACGGCCACCTGCTTCGAGTACTACGGCGGACTGGCCACCAAAATCCTGGGCCATGTGAATCCCGTGCCGGATAACGCCCTCAGCCTCACGCTGAAGGAGCCGGCGGGCGTGGCGGGGCAAATCATCCCGTGGAATTATCCCCTGCTCATGGCGGCATGGAAGCTGGCGCCGGCAATTGCTGCGGGCTGCACGTGCGTGCTAAAGCCGACCGAGCAGACGCCGCTGACGGCCCTCGAGCTCGCGCATTGGTTTGCCGGGGTCGGCCTGCCACCCGGCGTCGTCAATATTGTTACCGGGTTCGGCGAGACCGCCGACGCACCGCTGGTCGCGCATCCTGACGTGAACAAGGTTGCGTTCACCGGCAGCGCGGAAGTGGGAAAGAAAATCGTCAAGCTGGCGGCGGAGACCGTTAAGCGCGTCACGCTCGAGCTGGGCGGCAAGTCGCCGACCATCTTTTTTGCGGACGCCGATTTCGAGGCCGCGATTGATGGCGCCTTGTTCGGCGTCTTCATCAACCAGGGCGAGGTCTGTTCGGCGGGCAGCCGGATTCTCGTCGAGCGCTCGATCTATTCTCGCTTCCTCGAGGCGATGACCGAAAAGGCCAAGCGCATCCGCCTCGGCCCGCAGCTCGTGCGCGAAACCAAGATGGGGCCGCTGGTCAGTCGGGAACAATTCGAACGCGTCATCTCCTATCAGGAAGTGGGGAAAAAGGAGGCCAAGCTGGCGTTGGGCGGCAGCCGCGCCAGCTCCTTCAAGCGCGGCTACTACGTCGAGCCGACGATTTTCTACGACGTCGACAATCGCGCCCGGATCGCGCGCGAAGAAATCTTCGGCCCTGTCGCGGCGGTGATTCCCTTCGAGGGCGAGGCCGAGGCCATTCGCATCGCCAACGATTCACCCTACGGCCTCGCGGCGGCGGTGTGGTCGCGCGATATTTACCGCGCCTTGCGCGTCGTCAAGGCCCTGCGCGCGGGCGTCGTCTGGGTCAATCACATGCAGCCGACTTACGTCGAGGCGCCCTGGGGCGGTTACAAGCAATCGGGCTTTGGACGCGAACTCGGCCCATGGGGCATCGAGGAATATCTCGAGACCAAGCAGGTGCATATCAACTTGAACGAGCAGCCCATTGGATGGCACTGAGCGATTTTGGATTTGGGATT
>Ga0315284_10015022_pt1 | contig 11007 bp, 11 predicted proteins | sample YL17G09_16_MG_FD_203696 | JGI IMG/M metagenome (GOLD analysis project Ga0315284, IMG submission 203696) | Sediment microbial communities from Yellowstone Lake, YNP, Wyoming, USA - YL17G09_16 | ecosystem: Environmental > Aquatic > Freshwater > Lake > Sediment | place: USA: Wyoming | collected...
TACCTCACTGGAGCATGGGCACAATCAGACAATCCGGCAGGAATGCCTCCCTGCCTACCGGCAGGCAGGCAAAAATCTTATCAAGTCGATAAGACCCAACCGCCGGGGGATGGATCTTGGTGAAGAAAAAATTTCAAATATCTTTGGTTGGGTTTCTCCTAATCGATACGTGGGAAGGGATGTCTAAGACTTCTTACTATTAGGGTTTCTTATCGGACCACTGGATCAGCTCAAGCATGACCCCGCCGATGCGGTCCGAATCCAGGTGGGCAAAACCGCTACCATCTTCTTTCTTCATCCCCTGGATGACCTTTAATCCGAGCTTTTCAGCTTCCTTCTCGGCCTTCGTCAAATCCTTCACGTCAAAGTCGATATGTTGGAGCCCCTCCCCTTTCTCCTTGAGGAAATCTTCATGAACCGTCTTCCCATCGATGAATTCGCGGGTGATCTGCACCTTCAAAATTTTACTTGACAGCAATTTCATCATCTGTTAACTTGTCAGACAAGTTAACAGAGGTAGATATGTTTGAGAAAATTCAGCCCCAAAAGGCTTATACCTATATCGTCAATCAAATTCTGGATCTGGTGGAACGCGGAGATTTGGTAAATGGAGATAAACTTCCTTCGGAATATGTGTTGAGCGAGAAGTTCGGAGTAAGTCGGCCAACGATGAAACAGGCGTTGAGTGCTCTCGAGGTGTTAGGAGTAATTGAAACGAAGGGCGGAAAGGGAAATTTTGTCAGGGATCACCTCGATCTTAAATCTGTGAGGTATAGATCAAAAGGCCTTGAGCGGCAGATCAGCCCAGTTGATTTGTTGGAAAGCAGGAAATTGCTGGAAGCGGATATTGCAGAACTTGCTGCCGTTAAAGCGGAGCCAGAAGATTTGAGAGCCATCGAAGACTGCCTGAATCAGTATAAGAGAGCCATTTCAAAGAAAATAACGGAAATTGATTATGATAAGGTCGGCCGGTTGGACAGAGATTTTCATCTTCTCATTGCCAAGGCCACTCACAATTCGGCGCTCCTTCAAATGATGCGATTCATCATAAGCGGCTTGAAGGGGGAGGTTTGGGTGAATCTGAAAAAGAAAAGCCTCGCCACTCCCGGTCACCTTGAGCGATATTTGTCAGAACATGAGGCGATCCTTAAAGCTGTCCGGAATCGACAGAACAATAAGGCACGAGAGATTATGTACCAGCACCTTCACGACGTCGAACGTAACTTGTTCGGGGAGGGAGAAAGTTAGGACACACCCGAATCCCTATTTTTTCAAAGCCGTCAAAAGGGCGGAGAGGAGCAAAGATGGGGCGGGAAATTTAAGGATTTATTCCATTGTTTTAGAGTGGGTTGAGTTAATTGGGTGAGGGAAGTCATATTGAAAATCTTCAGGAAGGAGGAACAGAGCCATGTTAGGAGACCGTAGGAAGATATCACTCATAGCGGTAGTATCGGCAGTCGTGTTGTTATTCAGTGGGAGCCTTGGTTTAGCCAAAGATTGGAAGCCAGATCGTCCGGTGACGATTGTCATGTGGGCCCCGGCAGGGGGAGCTGGGGACCTATCTGTCCGGGCAATGGCAGCGTCGTGGCAGGAACAATTCGGGGTCGGAGTGAGTGTTGTTAATATGCCAGGAGGTTCTGGAGGGATTGCTGCAAATTACGTTTGGAACAAGCCCCGGGATGGGTATACGATCCTCGGAATGTCCGAAGCGGTTCATGGGATTGCCGTGCTGGGAGCTTTCCATAAGACGGTCGATGCTTTTGAGTGCATGCCGATCATCGGGAGCCCAGGTGTTATCTCTGTAGGACCGAAGTCTCCCTATCAGACATTCGAACAGTTGATCGATGCAGCCAAACAGAAAACGCTTACAGCCGCATCCTCTTTTGCTGGCTGCGTTTGGGCTTTGAAACTCATCGAGGTTCAAGATGCGACAGGAGTAAAATTTAAGAGATTACCCTACGAGGGTAGCCCTCCATCTCAAATCGCTGCAATGAGCGGAGAGGTTGATTGCGTGCTGACTGCAGTTGCGGAGCAGCATGATTATCTCCGGGCAGGTAAGCTTAAACCCCTTGCCATTATTGAGAGAGAAGGGGTTGACATCAAGGGCGTCGGATACGTATCTTCGATTTCTAAGTGGTATCCAAAGTTCAAAGAGCTTCCCATTATCCCCCAATGGGTTGGGCTGGGATTATTCGTGGATACACCTGAAGAGGTGAAGCAAGCATACAGGAACGCCTACGAAATAGGTTTAAAAACTGAGAAAGTCCAGGCTCTCAGCAAACTCGGGTTTAAAATCGGTCATGATATATTTGCACCCAATAATATAAAGAGCCTCCAAAAGTCATTTGATTCCGTTTTCTCATGGACTCTTTATGAAAACGGCATAGCCAAACATTCACCGGATCAGTTTGGGATACCAAAACCTTAGGGAATCCAACGGGGGCAATGACCACATTGCCCCCTCCACTCATCCATGCATCTGTTGTGTACTTCAGGCCTAATAAGATGGCATGGCTTTTTATGCCAATCTAATCTTGCTGAGGGTACGTCTTTATGGGAGAGGAAAGAGAGAGAATTCAGCTTCGAAAAGCAGACGTTATCGCGAGCGTCCTTTTATTGATTGCTTCCGCATTCTTCCTATTTTTCGCCCTTCTGATGCCAGCAAAGTTTTATATTCAGGCGACTGGGCAACCTAGCGGTATATTTACAGCCCCAGGAATATTCCCGATTTTGGTGGCAGGTATTTTAATTATTGAATCTGTCCTGCTTCTCCGGACTGGACTCAAGGGAGCGAGGGGGCTTCACATTCAGGATCTGAGACAAGGAATATCCTATATTCATACAAGGATATTTAAACGTCTTGTTATCGTTGTTGGGCTGCTTGTTTTCTATATTTTCCTTCTGTTGGGTCGGGTTCGATACGATGTGGCTACATTTATCTATTTGTTTAGCACCATGTTAATTTTCCGGCGAGCTAAATATTCTATTGCGAAGATTTTTTTCATTTGTGTCGTTTTTTCATTGGCAGTTTCTTTGGCCTTTAAACACCTCTTCAGGATTCCCTTGCCTTAGATAGAGGGTCTGAGATGTCTGGCATTGTCACACTATTTTCCGAACTGATACAGCTATTGACCCTACAGAATATGCTGCTTCTTTTGGTGGGTTGTTCCATGGGTATCGTGATTGGTGCGCTGCCTGGGCTTACGGCGGCTATGGGCATAGCCCTCCTGACTGGTCTGACCTTCGGCATCGAACGAGGGTCTGCAATTATTCTCTTGATGGGTATTTACAACGGGGCAATTTATGGGGGATCGATTTCTTCTGTACTGGTTGGCATACCGGGTACGCCGGCCGCTGCAGCCACTGTTCTCGATGGCCATCCGCTGGCTTTAAAGGGGGAGGGAAAAAGAGCCCTGAGGCTCGCCACTTGCGCCTCTTTCATTGGGACTCTCTTTGGCATGATTTGCCTTGCAGCATTCACTCCCTTGCTCCAAAGGATTGCCTTGGATTTTGAATCGCCGGAGTTCTTTCTTTTAGCGGTGTTTGGAGTTTTGATTTGTGGTTCTTTGACATCGGAAGACCTTCCTGTGAAGGGGTGGATAGCCGGTTTTATCGGTCTTGCAGCCTCCTGTGTTGGCCTGGAAGGGATGCATGCCTATCCACGGTATACATTCGGAAGTATCAGTCTGATGGCCGGTTTGGCTTTCATCCCTGCCATGATCGGTTTGTTTGGAGTCCCGAGTATCATCAATATTTTGTCACAAGGTCAGGAGAAAGAAATCCTCGAAATAGGGAAGGGGCGAGGCGAATTTTTTTTGGAAATTAAGATGCTAAAGAAATATCTCTTAAGCATCTTACGCTCGGGTGTGATTGGTGTGTTCATTGGAACGATCCCCGGTGTAGGGGAAGATGTGGCAGCCTGGATGTCGTATGACGTTGCCAAGAGACGAAGCAAGCATCCAGAAGAGTTCGGAAAAGGTTGTTACGAGGGGGTTATTGCCCCGGAGGTGGCGAACAATGCGTGTATCGGGGGGGCTTTAATTCCACTTCTAAGCTTGGCTGTTCCGGGAAGTGCCCCTTGTGCTGTTTTACTTGGCGCGTTAATGCTTCACAACGTAAGACCTGGTCCAATGCTGTCCTTTGAGTTTCCTAATTTTATTTATGAAATGAGCGCAATCTTGCTGCTCGCCGCTTTTGCCACGAGGTTCTTGGGGCTATTGGCGATTCGAGGGGCTGTGAAAGTTCTTAAAATTCCTTTTTTCATATTTATGCCGATGATAGCGGTGATTTGTGTGATGGGGAGTTATGCCCTGGAGATCAATATTTTTCATGTCTATGTTATGTTTGGATTCGGTATTCTGGGGTTTTTTCTCTCTACCATGAAATATCCTGCAGCACCCCTGGTTTTAGGAATGATTCTTGGGCCTCTCGCGGACATCAACTTTCGGCGGACGCTTTTTATTTATGAGGGGAGCATGGTTCCTTTTGTGACACGACCTATTGCTATTATTATAGATTTGATGATTCTTTACACATTACTAAGCCAAATCGGCGGTTTTGGGAAAGTTTATGCATTTATCAAAGGGACACTAGGAAAGTGAAGAGGTTAAGAAGAGGTTAATAAGAAGAGGTGAGAGTATGCGGGAAATTGGTTTTGGGATGATTAGCAGGTGGGGTAAAATCGTCTGTCGCTCGACTTAACAATAAATGGAAAAGGAGTGTAGAAAATCGTGAAAAAGATAGGTTTCATTGGATTGGGAATCATGGGCAGACCAATGTCCATGAATTTGATCAACGCAGGTTATCCTCTGGTCGCCTATGATATCATGGAAGGGGCGCTGAGTGAAGTGGTGAGACATGGAGCTAAGAGAGGGGTTTCCCCAAAAGATGTTGCCGAAAATAGTGATATCATTATAACCATGTTGCCCAACTCTCCTGATGTGAAAGAAGTCGTGATGGGAAAGAATGGCGTTATCGAAGGAGGGAAAAAGGGCAAGATCTTGGTGGACATGAGTTCCATTTCTCCTCTGGTCTCCCGGGAGATTGCAAAAGAGATTGAGAAAAAGGGAGTGGAGATGTTGGATGCTCCAGTCAGCGGGGGGGAAGAAAAGGCCAAGGCGGGAAAACTTGCTATTATGGTTGGGGGAAAGAGGGAAGTTTTCGAGCAGTGTAAGGAAATCTTAAACATTATGGGTGAAAATGTCGCCTTGCTTGGCGATATCGGCGCCGGGCAAGTCACTAAGTTAGCGAATCAGGTGATCGTAGCCATCAACATCGCTGCCGTGGCAGAATCTTTGGTCATGGCCAAAAAAGTGGGTGTTAATCCCGAAGAAATATTCCAGGCGATCAAAGGAGGTCTCGCCGGAAGTCAGTGTTTAAATGATAAAGCGCCCCGGATGTTCAAAGGCGAATACCAACCCGGCTTTAGAATGAAGCTTCATGTTAAAGACCTCAGCAATGCCTTTGAGACCAGCAGGGAATTCCATCTGGCCATGCCATTGACTGCCCAGGTAATGGAAATGATGCAGTCTTTATTGGCTGAGGGCCATGAAGAAATCGACCACGGCGGGATCGCTCTATACTATGAGAAACTAAATGGGGTTTCTTTGAAAGATTAAGCATTTCTATTCATTCGAAAAAAATGGAGTTACTTGAGAATTGGATGTGCTTACAGTTTTGGGGTTTTCCCAAATATGAGAGTTAAAATATGATTCAATTTATCTCATGGATTTTGATCATCCTTGTAAGTTTTTTTATCGTAGGATTTGTTTATTTAACAGGAAGGTTCTATTTGAGAAAATGGAAGGCAAAGAGGTTATGGAAAAAAGCCGATGTCCACAAAATGAAAGGCTTTGGAGCAACGCAGTTGTTGGAAATTACTCCACTGGTTGATTGGTACACCAGCCGGGAAGGTTTGAGAGGGGAACTCGGCGTATCCTACCTCATCAGAACAGATAAGGATTCGATATTGTTCGATGTGGGACATAATGCAAAGCAGCAAGATCCTTCGCCTTTGTTGAACAACATGAAACAACTGGGATTAACGCTAAACGATTTCAACTCCATCGTTATCTCCCACAACCATGAAGACCACGTAGGCGGAATGAAATGGAAGAAGATGCGGTCATTCTCCCTTACCAGCCATCAGATCAACCTCGATAAGAAGAGCATTTACACGCCTGTTCCGATGACATATCCCGGCCTTTATCCGACCTATGCCAAGGATCCAACGGTGATTTCGGAGGGTGCCGTAACCATTGGAACCATCTGGAGCCCATTATTTTTCCTTGGCTGGGTGTCAGAACAGGCCCTGGCAATAAATGTTAAAGGTAAAGGGGTCGTTGTTATCATCGGATGTGGACATCAAACGTTAGAAAAGATTCTTTCTCGTGTCGAGGATCTGTTCGATGAACCATTCTGGGGGTTTATTGGCGGGTTGCATTATCCAGCCACAGATTCGCGAGTTATCCAGTTGGGGATCAAAAGGCAGAGATATGTCGGGTCAGGAAAACCTCCGTGGGATCCGCCTACGATGGATGACGTAAGGGAGAATATCGATAAACTCCGCAAGCGAAACCCCAAATTGATTGCGCTTTCAGCGCACGATAGCTGTGATGCAAGCATTGCGGCTTTTCGGAGTGCTTTTCCGAATGCTTTCAAGGAGATCAAGGTCGGAGAAAAGATTACGGTCTGATAGAGACCAATATACCGAAGGTTAAGGGGGCAAGGCCAATATGAAGAAGAGTGTTGGTGTCGTTGGTTTAGGGAATATGGGGACCCGGATGGCTAAGAACCTGATCAAAGCTCATTATCCTGTGACGGTCTATGATATTCGTCCAGAACCCATGGATGAATTGAAGGCTTTGGGAGCAGATGTTGTTGAAACCCCTAAAGAGCTGGGGGCAAAGTCTGACGTGGTTTTTGTCATGGTCCTCAACTATTCCCAGGTGGAAGCCTGTACCCTCGATTCCGATCATGGTCTTTTATATGGGATGAAACCGGGGAGCATACTGGTTGTGACAAGCACGATTGCGCCTTCAGAGATCAAGAAGGTTGCAGCAGTGGCTGCCCTGAGAAAGGTGAATGTCCTCGATTCCCCGGTAAGCGGTGGGGTATCAGGTGCAGAAAAAGGGACGTTGACCATGATGGTTGCGGGAGATGACGCTGTTTATGAATCCTGCAAAGAAATCTTTGCTACCGTAGGGTCCAATACAAGAAGAGTAGGAAAAGAGATTGGCTTGGGCCAGGTAGTAAAAGCCGCGAATCAGCTTCTCGTTTCCGTCCATGTGGTGGCAATGGCTGAAGCCATGGTTCTGGCGACAAAAGCAGGTGCTGATCCGGAGGTTGTGTTTGATGTGATCAAAAGGAGTGTTGGCAACAGCTACCTTTTTGAAGAGAAAATGCCGACCATTCTGGAACGGAATTTTTCCAGAAGAGGGGCGTTAGACATTCAAATCAAAGATCTCGATATTTGCCTAACCATGGGCAGGGAGATGAATGTGCCTCTTTTGACAAGCGCGATTTCTCGAGAGGTATTCCTGTGGGCTAATGGAATGGGGCTCGGATCGGAAGATATCTCGGCTATAATAAAAGTGTTTGAGAAGGCCGCGGGGGTGGAAGTCCGGAAAAGGAAAGAGATTTAGTTGTTTTGACGGAGGACCGATTCTTTTAACTTTTGCCATGCGTAGGATACGATGGTATGCGCTATAAGGTTTTAATTCCACAAATTGTAGCCGAAGAAGGGATACAATATTTGAAAGAACGCGGCTACGAAATCAAAATGGGATCAGGCATCAGCCTTGACGTTCTTATGAAAGAGGTCCAGGACTGCGATGCTATTCTTGCAAGAACGGTACTCCTTTCCGCAGAAGTGCTTAAGGTTGGAAAAAGGCTAAAGGTAATCTCAAGACACGGCGTGGGAGTGGATAATATCGATCTGAAAACAGCAACGGAATTAGGAATATACGTTACCATCGCGCCGGAAGCAAATGCAAATTCTGTGGCCGAACAGACCATTGGGCTAATCATCGCTGCTGCAAAAAATTTTTACAAGTGCGGGGACGAACTCAGAAAGGGTAATTTCGAAATTCGTGACCGGCTCCCGGGAGTTGACTTGGAGAAAAAGATACTGGGAATCATCGGTCTAGGCAGAATCGGGAGGATTGTCGCCCGGAAGGCCGCCTTTGGTTTGGATATGAAAATTATTGCCCACGATCCCTTTATCGACCGGATCAGTTTTTCTCCGGAAATTGAGCAAATTGATTCATGGGAAGACGTATTTAGAAAAGGAGATTTTATCACTCTCCACCTACCCTTAACTCCGGACACGAGAGGTATCGTCGGCAGAAAAGAATTTGAAATCATGAAGCCTACCGCCTATATCATCAACACTGCGCGAGGAGACATCATAAGAGAAAGTGAATTGATTGAAGCCCTGCGGGAGAAGAGAATCGCAGGAGCCGGTCTTGATGTATTTGAGCAAGAACCTCCGTCGAGAGATAACCCATTATTCCAATTGGATAATGTGATGTTGACGCCCCATAATTCCACATTGACAAAAGAGTGCAAAGTCAGGCTGGCCGTTCATGCCGCTATGGGCATTGATGAAGTCCTATCGGGCAAAAAACCGACTTGGCCAGTGAATTATCCACTCCAAAGAAAGGAGATCATTTAATGGATTTCTTGCCAAAGGGGGTCATTCCGGCATTAGTAACTCCCCTCACAAAAGAGTACAAGGTTAATGAAAAAATACTGAGAAAATTAATTGAGTACGTTATCGACGGCGGTGTCCATGGGATCTTCGTCATTGGTACCACCGGCGAGTTCTATGGTTTAACCGCCGAAGAAAAAAGAGACATTATCCAGATTGCTATTGATCAAACCAAAGGCCGTGTCCCAGTATATGCGGGAACTGGAGGCATCACGACCAGGGAGTGTATCACGCTTACAAATATAGCGGAGGACTGCGGAGCAGATGCTGTATCCGTCTTAACACCCATGTTTATCAAACCGAACCAGAATGAGCTGTATCTTCATTACAAGGAAATTGCTGAGAGTACGAAGTTGCCAATAGTGCTGTATAACAATTTGCCCAAGACCGGGGTTACCATTTCGACAGAGACGGCTGTGAGGTTGGCGGATATCAAAAATATAGTTGGGATCAAGGACAGCACCGGGGACTTCACACAGACGGTGGAATATATAAGGAATAGTAGGAACAAGAACTTTCAAGTCCTTGTAGGGAGAGATACCTTGATTCATGCATGCCTTTGTTACGGAGGAAGGGGTGCAATTGCCGCCTGCGCCAACGTCGCCCCTAAATTGTGTGCCGAGATTTACGATAAATACATGGCTGGAGACATCGCAGGTTCACTGGAGTCGCAACTTTCATTGGCACCTCTGAGAATTGGTTTCGATCTAGGGACTTTCCCGAACGTGATCAAAGAGGCTTTGCAACTCATCGGTATCGATGCAGGGCCCTGCATGAAGCCTGTTGGACCTATGAGTAACGAGGAGAAGGAGAAGCTCAAGAAAATCCTGAAGCAGATGGGGTTGCTGTCGTAACTGTCTTAATGAACAGAAGAGGTATAGTGATAAGGTTCGAGAAATAAAGAAGTATTGTGGATCTTTAGCAGGTTAGATCGGAAAAAACCGGAACTGCGAAAGAATTGATTCTGGTCATTCTACTTACAGAGGAGGTTATGAAATGGATAGAAGTGATCTGTTGCAAGAGGTGAAAGAATATTTCAGTAATTCCGACCATTGGCGCCGTCTCTGCGCGGCATTGCAGGATCCAGACCCACAAGGAAGTCATATTCACTCTTATGTAGAAACTTCAGTGCATCCGGACTCGATTGAAGCTATCATGGTGGAATACTTTAACCGTATGGGGTGCCCATCTGCCCGAAAGATCGATCACATGTCACCGAAAAAGGGAGTAGGGGCCCTCCATGGAGTTGAACCGAAAGGGAAACCCCACTTCGATTTTCATTGGGTGTTCCGCAAGGATGTGGGGTTCCGGGCTTCTGAGGGAGGAGAGTCAGGTTGCAATCTGTGTGTATGGAACAGGTGGTATATTAACCAGTTCTACACACAATTTCCTTTCCGAAAGGTGGGGTCTGCGGAGGAGAAGGCCTTGGAGAGTTATTTTAAATCGGATCATTTCCCAAAAGGTGCAGAATTTGCTGTCAAACCGACCACTACCCATATACACATTAACATCCATTCGAGCGTCCATCCGGATTACATTCAGAAATATGCGGAGGGCGCTTTGAAACGGGAAGGCAAGGAAATCTACTACACTTGCCCTAATGTCTATCTTGTGGATAATAAATATAGGGGGAAACTGGTGTTCATGGGGAAGAAGCCGGAGGCCGTTTTTGATATTGGATGGAAATTTACTCCTGAGGTTGTGATCGAACCTGCGATGGAACCTTGGATATTCACGGAGGATCCAGGCTATGACGTCTGGACTTCAGATATGCTCGCTGAGGTTATGAAAGAAGATTATGTAAGGCTGTCTAAGGATGAGGTCCAAGAAGTGATCAAAGCGTGTCGTTTTCGTGAGTAAGTGGATAGTCTGCTGGACTATTCTTTTGAGGATAGATAACGATTAATGTTAGCAACAATTGGAATACCTATCTCCCCATAATCCGTAATCAAAGACGCAAGTATCACTAATCATTACCCTGAAACAAGTTCAGGGTGACACTGAGTTCGCCTCCATTGTCATGATTGGTTCAGCATCTCGTGATTACGGATTATGGTCTTCCATCTTGTCTTGACAAACAATACCCTCTCCTTTAATCTTATTTGCTTGTGAATCGTCCGGCCCGCCTGGCAGGGGAATGGTATGCATGAGGTCTTTCGCTGCTCGCCTCATTGATACATCCGGCCGGATCGAAGTACCTGGGGTCTGGCTTGCTATATTGCGATTTAAGAAACTGCCTTCAGTAACAACTTCATTACACCGGCTGACTTGAAGTCCGTTTGAGACCGGATCTGCAA
>Ga0315284_10015024_pt1 | contig 11006 bp, 7 predicted proteins | sample YL17G09_16_MG_FD_203696 | JGI IMG/M metagenome (GOLD analysis project Ga0315284, IMG submission 203696) | Sediment microbial communities from Yellowstone Lake, YNP, Wyoming, USA - YL17G09_16 | ecosystem: Environmental > Aquatic > Freshwater > Lake > Sediment | place: USA: Wyoming | collected...
TTTTCGCCATATTAGCACTGTTCGTCCTTAGTCTATGCAGTGCATGCGTTACGCAACCACCAGAAAACCAGACATCTCAGCAAAATACCGGACTTTCTCAGATCAATATACAGGTAGATAACTCACACATAAGTTTTGAAGAGGCAAAAGCAAAGCTGGTGGAATATAGATTAAATAATTTAAATGAACCACTTACTGCAAATTCGGTGTATTATCTGCGTTCAAGAGATATGGATGGATCAGGAAATGCCACTGGTTGGACCTTTGGGATATACAACAGAAATAAGTCGGAATTTTTAGTATACGATAGAACCGGCTGGACAACCATTGCGAATGCAACGCTCCCTTCAGAAGAGATCTTTCTCGATAAAGTCGTATCTCCAGGCAGTTTGTTCAGCCAGAACAAAGCAGCGATTTCAGGTATTCCATCCCTGGCAATCCCTGAACGACGGGATATTGAATTACAACGAGGGATTTATAAACTCACGATAACTTCCGGCAGTACAACCAGAATTCTTTCGTTCAATGCAACCACAGGGGCGTTGATTACCTGATGATGTCTGACGAAAACGGAATTCTATCCATCGATTTTCTCGCGGGATTCACTATTTTCATGCTCGCGTTTATCTGGGTAGTAACGATGATCCCGGGTTTAATGATCGGGTTGCAATCTTATACCATTGATTATGATGCAGTGGCATACCGGACCGGTGTTATTCTTGTGGAGGACCCGGGATGGCCTGTTTCACCTCCATGGGAATCCTATATCGATCAACAAAAGTCTGACGTGACACGGTTCGGTCTTGCACTATCAAAAGATACCCCCAATATCCTCTCTGAGGATAAAGTGAACCGGTTCTTCTGCGCTACGGCATTTAAATACCCAGATGACTACCGCACACGTGTTATCTTTAGCGATTACCCGTATGGGTTTAATATATCCCTCATTGACGATGGGGGGAAGATTAGATCAGCAGGTGATGTTTTACCGGATGGTTACGGGTATATCAGGCGTCCAGTAAAGATAAAAGGAACGAGTAACGCCACGATTAACCAGTCATATATCCAGAGCCATAATTTTACCAAGACCGATAACGCAACAACGCATGTCTTTTCGATTCTGATCGACAATCCCAAACTGCTGGGGGAGGTCACGGATCCTGCCTATCAGATCGATCCGGCTCGGGAACAGATTACGATAAAAATCACTGATCTAAGGTCTACAATCAAAAATTACCCCCCCATTATAAACAATACCACGAGTACTGTTACCCTGAGAAACATTCAGGTGTTTAAACAGGATGGAGGGATTTTTTCCAATGTGCCCCTACCAGCAACAGATTTTCCCTATATTGATGGTAGTAGTACACGTGTATCAGCAATGCCGGTACCTGTAACGGACAATATCACGTTAAGATTCAGTCCGCAGTTCTTCGATCGGTTGAAAGCGCAGAGTTCTAAAATTTACATCGCTCTCGGGTTTACGGTAAACCCGGAAAGTACATTTTTAAATAACACGCAGGCGCTGCCGGATTATAATACTTTAGACGGACAGTTAACATTCAATAATCCAAATACCACCCCCTTTTATTATGATTATAACCCGGCGAATGTCACGCAGCCATATCTCCGGGATGCTGTAGTTGAAGTGGCTGTATGGTCAGGGGCAGTAACGTCTTACGGGGGAGTGGGGACAACTCCGATAAACGGTACACACACAATCTACGCATCGGCCGGTAGTGGCGGAACAATCTCGCCCATTGGTTCTGTTAGTGTGAGTGATGGAGCTAACCAACTCTTCACAATCACAAATAATACCCATTACCATATCACCAATGTTGTCGTTGATGGCGTGTCGAACGGAACCATTCCAAGCTATACATTCACTAATGTGAATCAGGATCACACGATTGCAGCATCGTTTGCAATCGACACGTATAATATAACCGCATCCGCAGGGGTTGGCGGTACAATAACGCCTTCCGGAGAGGTACCTGTGGCCTATGGAGCCAATCAGCCATTCACGATTATTCCGAATGCCGGTTTCTCTATCACCGATGTCCTTGTTGATGGCGTATCGAACGGAACCATTTCAAGTTATACGTTCACGAATGTTGTGGCGAATGGTCATACGATCTCGGCAACGTTTGCGCTGGGATCTCCCCCGGGCACACCGGTTGCAGCTTTCACCGGAACACCACTCACTGGTGTTGCTCCTCTTGATGTGACCTTTACTGACAGCTCCACAGGTACTTCAATTACCAACCGTCGCTGGGACTTCGGTGACGGGAACATCTCCAATTATGCGGTCAGTACCAATCCGGTCCACAGGTACACGAGTGCCGGGACATATACGGTAAACCTCACTGTTACGAATGCCTCGGGATCCAACTCGTTACTCCGTACCAATTACATTATTGTATATTCTATCCAAACTTTCACCGCATCAACCACGTGGACAGTGCCCGCAGGTGTCACATCAGTTGAATTCCTTGTAGTAGCAGGAGGCGGTGGGGGAGGACGTGGCGGTGCAGGCGGCGGCGCTGGTGGATTCAGAACCGGCACATTAACAGGGTTATCCGGTTCTCAGACAGTAACTGTTGGTGGCGGTGGAGCCGGGGGAGTATCAGGAACAGGATTAAATACCCAGGGTAAAAGCGGGAGCGATTCAGTATTTGCAACTATTACCGCAACCGGCGGTGGCGGGGGCGGTGGCCGTAATAACGCTTTAAGTTATATCGGACTTCCCGGGGGTTCCGGTGGCGGTGCCACCATAACAGGAACTATCGGAGCGGGCAATAGTCCGTCTGTAACTCCAAGTCAAGGAAATAATGGTGGATTGGGACTAGGTACTCTTGGAGGCGGTGGCGGTGGCGCAAACGTTACTGGTGCTAATGCTATCGGTACTACTGCCGGTAATGGGGGCGCAGGAGCCGCATCTTCTATTACAGGGGGATCTATAACTTATGCTGGTGGCGGTGGCGGTGGAGGTGCCCCCACGGGGTCAACCGCTGGTCTTGGCGGTATCGGTGGCGGTGGAAACGGTGCTGTTAATACGGCTGGTGGGAGCAATGGTATTGCAAACCGTGGCGGTGGCGGTGGCGGGGGCGGTGAGGGTAGCGGTGATGGGGGCGCTGGAGGCTCCGGTATCGTCATCATCAGGTATTATTAATCCCTGATAGTGACCGGGTAATTAGCTGATAGCAGAGAGAAGACTTCAGCCACCACAAACTGCTATCATTCCTTTTTGTAAGGAATACAGGGATTCAGAGATCGCGATTTTATCGAACTCGTTGAGATTATAGGCATTATTCAGGATCAATTACCTATGAACCATATCCCCCGCTCTTCTACGCTCTGCACATTTTTTTAAAAGGTGCAGTCTGGTTCTTGATCTAATGATCAAGAAGAGGTGTAATGAATTTCAAGACACCCCGTTTAAAAATGCGTAATTGCTAAAAAGAATACCAATATTTATATCTGTTGTTATCTAAATAAGCCTTTAAGAAAGAATATGCACAAAACTATCCCCATGATTTTCGCCAACTTAACGCTTTTTATGCCGATCCTCTGCAGTACATGCATTTTGCGACCATCGGTGGACGTGCTGACATGAAAAACTCTGATGGGCAACTGTATACTATTGAGGGTTTTGCAGCAGCCTTGATCATGATCGCAACAGCATATCTTGTCGTTAATGCCACATCGGTCTACACCGCAGGAGATACCCATATCAGCGACATGCAATTGGAGGCGCTGGGGATGGATGCGCTGAAGGTGATGGACATACCAGTATCCAAAGATGAGCATAGTATGATACGTGAAATAATCGAAGCAACTCCTCCAAGTGGAGGGAACAATCTTGCATTTGGTACCAATTTTTCGTATCTGATCAACAACAAGACCGGACAAAACAGTGACCATATCCAGTTTTCCGCAACCTATACCTGCAGGAATAGTGATATTTCAACAGCAAGTATTCCCCTGAGTTTCTCCCGCAATCTGAGTGGGGGAGAACATGCGGTAAGAGTCACAAAATGGGTTGTTGTGAATAAAACGGCATCGGCCCTCAATCCATTTTGTGGCAGTACAACCAAAGAGGATCGTGCCATTCTCGTGGAGGTGCTGATGTGGCGAGACTGAATGATGATGCACAGTGGATTATCCTGATGGGATTTTTGGTAAGCTTCAGCTTCTTCTTCCTGGCGATGGTCATCAACCAGTCTACTGTCGTTGGACAAACCACTGCGGAAAGTGTAATCGAATTCCCGAAGAATGATATCCGGGATGTTCGAGGTGTGATAATCAGCTCAGTGAATGTGACGAACCCTGACGTAGTAAGAAGCGATATCACTGTCATCTCACTGAGCCGGAAAAACGCGGTTGTAGATTATTCCCCCCCTTATATTGTGAGTAATCATACCGTTATTACTATTCATTACAACAACGGGGTGACTGAATTCAATGAAAACTGGACGTCCCTGTAATCATCTGCAGAATGAATCTGCAGCCGCGAATATGATCGAGTATATCATGATAAGCGGTGTACTCATGGGCCTTCTTATTGTGATGCTCCTCCTGGTAAACACGAACATCATGGAAAATCCAGCTAACAGGTTGGCGTATGTTGCCTTTACCGATATTGGAAATGGTGTTTCCACGCAGATAGTTGATCTCTATAGCATAGCACCCAGAAACGGAACGATTACTACCCGCTTTGATATCCCTGACGATATCGCCGGGAGGGATTATTCTGTGGAAGTCGGGACGCGTCCAAACCTGGTTAATAATGAAAAGAATGACCAGTATATCAGGGTATCCCGGGGTTCTATTACGACGGATATTGCCCTCTCAGGTATCGGAGCTACCCGCAATGCGAGCGGTAGCACAACCGGTAGGGGAATGAACAGGATTAGCTATGATTCACGGGGATTTGATTGATGTCACAGCATACCACAAGACCGAATGATAGAGGAGTTTCCGAAGCGATAGGGTTTATGCTCATCTTCGGTATAGTGATCGCAGGAATTGGTCTCGTGACACTTTATGGATATCCATTGCTCCTTCAGCAACAGGTGAGTGCCGATGAGAAGATCATGGAAAAGAACATGATTGTGTTGCAGAATGATGTAAAAAGCCTGGCTTACAAGACCGTGCCGTTCAAAGAGACATCCCTGAAAATCGGAGGGGGAGCATTGTCGGTATATAATTCGAGCTACACTCCTGCATCATCAACTATTACGATTAAAAATGGATCGGCTTTACCACCCTATGTTGATAAGTTCACATCAGGTGATTTGCGGTATGAATCCCTAAGCGCTCAAACCGATATCTCCCTTCAGAATGGTGCAGTAGTGATGCGCCCACGTGTTCAGCCGGGATCTACCATGATTGCTGAACCCCGATGGTTCTATGATGAACCCACAAATACGATGGTGATCAATCTCATCAACATCACCAGCACCCATATCATGGCAAAAGAAGGCATCGGAACCGTTCAGATGAGTTTGGTTGGCAAGCCGGAATATTTCCCTTACCAGGAACCAAACGGCACGTTCCTCTATCTGGAATATGACACAACAGATTCCAAACAGGATTACAGTGTTGCATGGGATAACTATTTCACCAAGACCCTGAACATGAACCCTGTTCTCCCAATAGTAGGTTCAAAAAGGACCTACATACTACCAACCGATACAACCCGTCCAGTTACACTTATCATAAAAAAATTCGAAGTTGAAATCAAATCAATCTGATTTCTCTTTTTTCATGGGGATTAAAAATCGACCCTTATCAATCATAAAATAGGTGATTGCTGGTGAGCACGTGAGATTTATTTTCTTAGTGAACTTTTTTTATTTTTTTGAGGGAAAAAAGGAAGTGATTCGGTAATATCACATAATAACGCGACTTAAAAAACATCAAATTTGCAGAACCACGAATGAATCCACATGTTGAAAGAATGGCCATCGCCCTGGATTTTTCACTGTTTTATTCATGAGGGGTTCTGCTTTTTTTGGGGGAATAACTACTGATCTGATATCTTCCCTCATCCTAAAAGGGATTCGGACACAGTCCCGTGACCTGCATCGCGTCCTCTTTTTCCTTTTCGTTTTCATCGCAAACTGGATTCGTCCGCTCATGGTTCACTGTTCTGTCGCTTTCACTGCTGAAACAGAGAACTCGAAGAATGTAATATGCGAGATCTGCAGTGTGAGATGTGGAGCAGAGTGAATCGTTCACCTTGGTCGGGTAAGTAATCCTTCATGCACTGTTTACCACGAATTCTCCACTGACCTATAAAATAAAAATCCGATCAATTACATGAATTGCATGGGGTTTCCTCGTGTTTCTTCCAGGGATACCTCAAAGATATCCGTTCATCGGATACAAGTCTGTAATTCTCAAGGAAATTGATCGGTTGCATAGCTCCCCTTTCTAATGAATGGTTAGTGGTGGGATCCCACGCAAACAAAAAGAATTATTGGAGTTTGATGTAGCTTCTTGAACTATTGCCAAATTTGATATTATTAAGATCTATGGTGAAATCAGGTGCATCGGAAGCGGTCGCATATACTTTTATCGTATAATTGCCAAACGGGAGTTTCGTTACATCAAGTTGAGCGTAATTAACATAGTTCGTCGTCGTAAAATTCGGACCGAAAGGATACGGGTGTGTTTTTATGTCGAATTGTACCCAGGGTCCTGAATTTATGCGATAATAGACCTTTTCAGTGAGGGTTTTATTTCCTGTATAGATTGAGTTCCACTTTACCGGAAGGAGCGCCGAGATCTCTCCGGAAACCATAAGATTTTCGAGGGTTATCGTTTTAACCCCAACTTCAATGGCAGTGAGGTTGGGCACTACCGTGATGAAAGTTTGAGGGAGATACAGGGTCTCGTTGCCCCCATTGAAGGATACCGTTGAATTCTTGCCAAATACTTCAATCAAGCCGCTCTGGTTGACTCTCAGCTGGAATGTTGCATTCCATTTCTGACCGACTTTTATTGTTCCGATGTTGAAGTCCAGTTTACTATCTGCAAGCCAATCGTCGGATTGGTTGATGAATGTTGTTGTGTTTCCATCCTGCCAATTGATCTTTGTCGAAGGGACATACGTGTATACCTGAATGCCAGGCATAGTCACACCAGTAACATTAACATTATCGAAATCCGCGGTCATGCTGGTGTTTATACTGGCAGTATCTTTCAGGTCTTTGGCGATATCCGTATATACATTTTTGAGTTCGGTTTTTGTTGGAGCATATCTGTAGAATCCCCCTGTTGCATTAGACATTGTTGTAAGAGCCGATTTTAAAGCAGGCTTATCTGCCTTATTCGTAAATCCTATAGAATATATTCTAATACCTGATTCGCTGGCATATACGGACATATTCTGTTTCGAGTTTTCAGCATTCGTGAAATACCAAGATGTTTTTGTTGTGGTATTTTGAGTCTTTTCATAAGGTTCGGGTTGACTCGCCCATCCTATTGTTGGGGGATTATTAAATGTCTGTCCGTTAGGGAAGTCAGTTTTATTCCCATTCACGCCAGTTCCACCACCAAGATCGTCAAAATAACGATATTGATTAGTCACTGGAGTATCATCTCCCGCCCCAACATTATTCCCCGCCCAAACCGAATGCAAACCATTGGCCACATTTTCGAGAGGGGAAAAACTTTGATTAAACCCGATTGCACCAGCTCTCGCTAGAGGATCCCCCTCCATGCTCCACAGACCGTCGGTCATATGAATAATTGCCGGTACAGCTCCTCGGTCGTTCCAACCAGGACTATTCATCAGAGTAATACCCTGATAAAGAGCATAACGCGTTCTAGTATGGTATCCTTGACCGTCCGTTCTCGTATATGCTGATATGTTATTTTTCACGCTGTCCAGATCATATGTTAATGGAACATACACAGAATTGTTGGGATAAGTTTTATGATCATAGAAGATGACACCGACACGATCTATTCCTGGGGTCATATTGTTAATGAAGGTTATCGCAGCTTCTTTTGATTGGTATAACCCATCAGCACTATTACTTGATGATCCCATCGAGCCTGAATTATCTAACAGGAGCAGGACGTCAATTGGTTTAGACTGCATTGTCCACCCGTCCCCACTAAATCCAATAGTAATATTAATCGTCTGGTTTATCCCAACGGTCAGAGGGGTTACCGAAGTTGACACACTGAGGTAAGGATAATTCTTCCAGGTGAGGGGAACGGTTTTTGATGTACCATTCCAGGTTGCAATCACATTACAATGTCCTGTTGACGATGAATTGTAGTTGGGGTTTGTTTTATTTGTTGTGAAATTACCGGGTATGAATTGAACCGTAGCTTTTCCATTTATATTGGTTATATTGCTTGAACTCAAAAGATAGGGATCAAACGTCCCGATATATGATCCATCATAGATGATAGGTGGCACTATAGTGAAGGTTACGGTTTCACCTTGAACCGCATTTCCTGATTTATCCGCAACCGTTGCGATAATATTTGAAACAGATGTGTAGGGGGGGGAATCGCGACTTGCCATAGGGTCAGGGTTTGCCGTAAGAGATATGATCTCTGCACCAGTGTCCTTGAATTTTACCCTCTGCGTGTAGGTAAGCGTCGAATTTGCAACGGATGTTGCAGTGATGTCAATTTCACCAATTGAAGATCGTGGACCATATTGAACCGTTACCTGACCCATATTGTTTGACAGGTACTGTTTTTTTTCTTCACCAATGACGGAGGTATTTACCCAGATAAATTGTTTATTCGTTGGATTCCCGTATTTATCATACAAATTGTACATTATCGTGAAATAACTCACGCCGTCTGCGGGAAGAGTCGGGGGAGATCCCGAAGGTGAATAAACCTGAGTCATCGAAAAGGGTTTGCCTGTTGCCTCGGCAGAGATCCAAGCAAGTTGGTTCGGGATACTTTGATATGCATCCATTGCAATGTTGTTGTCACCTGTTTTAGAGGTTAATTTGACATTTACTGACGTGTTTCCATTGGCATCCAGTATACGGGTAATATCATGTGCATAGCCGGATTCATTAAAACCGCAATCATCCGGGGAAGGACCATGAACGTGGAGATTTACTATATGGTTCCCTCTTCGATTATCCACAGGATTCCGGTATTGATCAGTAATTGATATATTAAAAGGAACTTCGGATGCGACAGTTCCGTTTATTGGATATGAAAAATCTGCATAATAGGCACTGTTGTGATCTATACTCTGAACTATTGAATTAGATAACACCGGAGCAGTTATGTTTGCAATTATTTGTGCTGCACCACTCTTTGTATTTACTTTGAAGGTGCTCGAAGCTATTCCAGATGAATTTGTGATGACTTGTTTGGGACTTATGTTTCCATATAAAGGATCAACAACGTCAAGGTTTACGATTACTCCACCTAAAGGACCACTATAATCCGTGGGAGTTGTTGTTGTATTCATTACTTTTATGGTGATGGTGGAATAATCAATATTATCAGCAATAATCCAGGGTTTGTCAGTTGTGACGATTAAGGTGTCCGGAATCCCAACCGCCGCAACCACCGGACCGACCAGTAACAACAGACCCATGATTAGTAAAATGCCAGCTTTCGCTTTCATACAAATCTCACTGAAAGAAGAAATTGATTGTTAAAGTATATAAATTTTTTTATTTTTTTAATGCTTTAAATATTTGTTTGAATGGGAATATTTCAAATTAAAATGCCAGAAAGAAGAATTCTACACACGCATTTTCGATGCCTGACAAAATATTTTGTATCCGGACCACACTGATCATTTCCGTGAGAATAGCTGACTATCAACTGCCACCATCCTTACACAATCATGAGTTTTTGGTCAGAAGGAATACATTCTTACGGGTTACACTCTCATATCACGCACACTAGCTGAAATAATTCCGTAAAATAATAATACCTTGCTAGGCACTGGTGCCTTGCTATGTATATAAACACATTGATTTGTAAAAATTTTATTTTTTCTTTTAAACGCTAAATATCAAGTTAAATATCAGAGAGAGGAATTTTATCCCCACATCCTCAATACCTTCCGTAATATTCTGCAACCGGACATGCTGATCGTTCCAGATAGAATTTGCTGACTATCAACTACCTCCATGATGATCATCGTGAAAAAAATAGATCTTTCCAACACCATCACAAACCATGGCTGGTCCCAAGTTCACTACACCCCGAATCCGGGCATTTTTCAGCCCCAAATTCCCAGATCCACCCAATTCTGGCTCCTTATTGGTGTCGATGACCACCTGTTCGATCGAAAACTCCTGAAATATTTCCCCAAACACGGGATCCATAAGAATTTCTGACACCATCAAAATCAGGATATTGTAAGGGTTGATTCCGATGCCCGGGATATGAGGTATTTCGGGCGCAATAAGGGCTCCGATTGCCAATTTGGTAGTCCGTTTTTGGGTTCCCGAGGATGTGATGTCCACGCCGACAGAAAATATCGTTTTAAATGGTTATTTCTCAAAAATATCGATTTAAATCACGATTTGAGCCTGCAATTTAGCGGGCCCCGGTTGGTCGCGTTTTTTGCCACAGGTTTCAGGTTGAAAAAGTGATTAAAGGCTTACGGAATACCGCTATTGCCCGCCAATTCGATCACGTCGGAGAATTGTGGGTTATGGCAGGGTTTGTCCGGGTTTTTTGGAAGTTGTGAAGAATGTTGTTTTATTTGGGAGTGCGTACTCGGATTTTTCATAAAAAAAATGATACACAATGAGCTCGCGATTATGACGAATCGCCGGCTTTTTCTAACAGATCCTTGACCTCGCGGGCGAGCACGGGAAGGTTGGTTTCAAGAACACCCCAGACGACTTCGTCTGCGATGGTTGCATACCCATGAATCAGCCGGTTGCGGAAGGAAATGATCCTCGATGAATTGCTGATCAATTCAGCAAGCGAGGGGTTGTTCTGGATTGCCTGGTTGAGTGCTTCTCCGACAATTTCAAACTGGCGCT
>Ga0315284_10015025_pt1 | contig 11006 bp, 12 predicted proteins | sample YL17G09_16_MG_FD_203696 | JGI IMG/M metagenome (GOLD analysis project Ga0315284, IMG submission 203696) | Sediment microbial communities from Yellowstone Lake, YNP, Wyoming, USA - YL17G09_16 | ecosystem: Environmental > Aquatic > Freshwater > Lake > Sediment | place: USA: Wyoming | collected...
GGCCTCCGCCTCAGCGCGGGCCGTCGTCCGCTGCTCGGCCGTCAGGCGCCTCCGGGCGAGCTCCGTGCCTCCGATGAGCCCGGCGTAGAAGAACCGGCCGCCGGCCAGGTTCATCACCCAGAGGGCAGCCCCGGACAGGCCAAGGAACCCGAGGAGAGACCCCAGCCGCGCCAGGGCCCCCGGACCGGCGATGACGTTCGTCCCCCAGGCGGCGGGCGGGTAGGCCTGACCGATGAGGTTCACGAGACTCACCTTCCCCGCGAGCACTTCCCTCAGGAAAACCGTGGGGTCGCCCTCCGGGGCCATGGAGATGAAACTCATCTGAAACCACAGCACCACGGCCACGAAGGCCAAGCTGAAGACCACGAGTAGGACGTCCCGGTGCCGCCGGTTGATGAAGCGCATCAGCAGGAGCGAGAGAGCCGACGCCAGGGCCAGGGGGACGATGGGCAGGGCAAGGAAGACCAAAAGCACGGCCAGCCAGTAGACAAGGCCGCCTCCCACCAGTTGGGCGTAGGCGATGGCCGTCGGCAGCAGGATGAGTAGGACCTCGAGGTACTCGGTGAGGAGGACGGCCGCGAACTTGGCCTGGACGATGGTGGACGGCCGGAGCGGCAGGGGCACCAGGGTCGGGAGGTCGGTGGAGAAGAAGAACACGGAGACGACGCTGGCGATGCCGGAGACGAAGGTCAGGATGGCCAGCACCATCAGGGCGAAGGTGAAGGCGATCTGCGGCTGCCCCACCTGCAGCCCGGCGGTGACGAACCCCCGGGCCAGGGTGTAGACGAGCAGGGAGAGGGCGACGAGAACCCCGCCGATGGGGATGGCGACGGCCGGTATCTCCCACAGGTTCTTCTTCTTCACGAAGTAACGGTAGCGGGCGGCCGAGAGACCAAACGTGTTGTTAACCGTGAGGCGGAAGAGAGGCCAGAACACGGCTGGTCACTCCCCCTTCTCGGTCAGGTCGAGGAAGATCTCCTCGAGCGTGGTTTCCCCGACGGCCAGCTTCCGGAGTTCGTCCATCGACCCCTCGGCCACGAGGCGCCCGTGTTTGATGATGCCGATGTGGTCGCAGACGCGCTCGGCCACGTCGAGGATGTGGGTCGAGAAGAAGACGGCCTTGCCCTCGTCGCAGCGCCGGCGCATCAGGTCCTTGAAAAGGGCCGAGGACTTCGGGTCGAGCCCGGTCATCGGCTCGTCGAGGATGAGAAGAGCCGGGTCGGGCAGGACGGCCGCGATGACGGCCAGCTTCTGCCTCATACCGTGGGAGAAGGTCTGGATGAGGTCGCGCACGGCGTCCCGGAGCTCGAACATCTCCAGGAGTTCGGCGAGGCGCCTGCGGCGGGTGTCGGTCGGGACCTGGAAGACATCGCCGATGAAGTTCAGGTACTCGACGCCGGTGAGTTTCTCGTAGAGCTCGGGGTAGTCCGGCACGTAGCCGATGCGGCGCTTGGCCTCGATGGGCTCCTTGGCGACGTCGATGCCGTCAACCGTGATGGTTCCCTTGTCCGGCCTGAGGAGGCCTACGACCATCTTGATGGTCGTGGTCTTCCCGGCCCCGTTCGGGCCGAGGAAGCCGAAGATCTGGCCGGGCGGCACCTCGAGCATGAGGTCGTCGACCGCCTTGATCTCGCCCTTCTGGTAGCTCTTCGAGACGTTCTGGATTGAAAGCACTGTCGTCCCTCCCCAAGACACCTGGCCCCGGTGTCCGTCCCGCAGCCAGCTTCCCGAAAGATTACCCCTTTTCGGCAGGGGATGCAAGGTCCCCCGGCTGGGCGTCGCCATCCCGCGAGAAGCCCGCGGCAAAGAACCGCGAGGCCGGGCAACCCTGGCACTTCGTGCGGTAGAAGGGGCATTTTCCGCACTCGCTACCGCAAGGCGGGTCGCCCTCGGTCCCGCCCGCGGGAAGCAGGACGGTGTCCGGGGAGGCTCTGGCGAAGAAGGTGACGGTCGCCGTCTCGGCGCCGGCCAGGGAGGGTCTCGCCTCGAGGGCCGTGAGCCACCACCTCTTGTGCCTCGGCAACGCATAGACGCAGACCATCCCGAGGGGGTTGCCGTCGATGGCGAGAGTGTACACCACGTGTGGGCAGTCCTCGACGATGGCCCGCCACTTCTCCGCCTTCTCCGGGGAGTCGAACCGGAAATCGCCAAGGGCGAGGACAAGATCTGTGTCAGCGCAGGACACGGGCTTTCGCACGGTGGGCATGGGGGACTCCTTTCCATTCTCGCGCCTCCGGGATTTCGACGCTCCAACCGCCGGAACCTGGTCTCGGCCTGCCCGGCAGGAAACCCGTCCAGCACGTAGCATCCCTAACCCGGACCAGATGAGGAGGAACCCGCATGCCGAGCCTCTTCTTCAATGAGGAACACGAGATTCTCCGACGCCACATCCGCAAGTTCGTCGAGGCCGAGATAGCCCCGCACGCCGACGAGTGGGAGAAGGCACGCGATTTCCCGAGCTCGGTCTTCCGGCGCCTGGGTGAGCTGGGCCTTCTCGGGCTCCGGTACCCCGAGGAGTACGGGGGCCAGGGGGGCGACCTCTTCGCCTCCATCGTCCTCACCGAGGAGCTGTCGCGCGGGCAATCCAGCGGCCTCCCCACGGCCGTGGCCGTCCACACCGAGATGGCCATGCCGATCATGCTCCAGTTCGGAACGGAAGAGCAGAAACAGCGTTTCCTTGTTCCGGGCATCAACGGCGAGAAGATCTTCGCTCTGGCCATGACGGAGCCCGACGCCGGGTCCGACCTCTCGGCCATCCAGACCAAGGGCGTCCCTGAGGGTGGGGCGGACCCGGCGGCGCCCGAGGCCGTCGCCGCCGGCACCCACTGGATCATCAACGGGGCCAAGCTCTACATCACCAACGGCTGCCGCGCCGACGGGGTCGTCACCGCCGTTCGCACCGGCCCCGACAAGTGGGCCGGCATCACCCTCTTCCTCATCGAGAAGGGCACGCCCGGCTACACAGTGGCCAAGAAACTCGACAAGGTCGGCCTCTGGTCGTCCGACACCGCCGAACTCGTCTTCGAGGACTGCCGCGTCCCGTCGGCCAACATCCTCGGCCAGGTGAACGCGGGCTTTTTCCATCTCATGTGGGAACTCCAGGGCGAGCGCATCATTAGTTCCGCCGCGGCCGTGGCCGCCGGCGACCGGGCTCTTGAGCTGGCCCTCAAGTTCGTGAACCAGCGTTCGGCCTTCGGCAAGCCCCTCGGTAAGCTCCAGGCTCTCCGCCACCGGCTGGCCGACATGGCCACCGACCTTGAGGCCGCCCGCCAGCTCGTCTACACCACGGCCTGGCGCATCCAGCAGGGGGAGCAGGTCCTGAAGGAAGTCTCGATGTGCAAGCTCTTCGCGGCCCAGATGGCCTTCCGGGTCGCCGACGAGGCCCTCCAGATGCACGGCGGCGCCGGCTACATGGAGGAGTATCTCGTCTCGCGGGTCTGGCGCGACTGCCGTGCCCTGCGCATCGCCGCCGGCACGGACGAGATCATGCGGGAGATAATCGCCAAACAGCTCGGGCTGTAGTCCCGGCAACAATCGGGGCTCCGGGTCGCCCGACCCGGAGCCCCAGATCGGGTAGGAGGGGGGGACCCCCCGGGGGTCCCCCTCCGCGGGCTCACCCGGAACTAGCCCTTGATCACGATTACGTACGCCCCACCGCCGGTGGGATGGCCGGCAACCTTCTGCCGGAGGTCGATGCGGTAGACCTCGCCCGGCTTGGCCCCGGGTATCGGCGCCACTTCGAGGCGCAGGTGCCCGCCCTTTCCGGGCGGCACCTTGGGCATCGTCAGGACCATGGCCTTCTGGCTGAGGTCCCCGCCGCTACGGCGGGCCCAGAACTCGCCCTCCGGCCTCACGCTGACGCGGACCTTCGGCCTGGCGACGGGTCCGAGGCGGAAGGGAGACCGGAACTTGGCCTCCTTGGCGATGGCGAGGGGCTGCCGGTCCAGCTTGGGCGTCACCCCCTCGGCCGCCCGGGCGATGACCGGGTCAAGGCCCATGTCCAGGACTTCCCGCGGACCTATCTGCCTCATGGTCACCCGCACCTCTATCGGGGCCGCGAAACCCATCATGTTCTTGGCCACGAAGTCGAGGGACACGGGTTTCCCGGCGCCACCCGGCCCGGGACCGCCGCCGGGCGGTTCGGAGGGCTGCGGGGGCGGGGGCGGGGGCACCGGCACTATCCACATGTTCTTCCAGACGATGTTGTTGTCGCGGGCCACGTCCCACGGCCAGACGATGGGGTCAAGCGTGGCCGCCGCGAACGGATCGTCGCCCGTGTCGACGATGGCGAAAAGGCAGCAGTGCTGGGGCTCGCTCACGCCCGGCGTCCACGGGATAGGGCCGGCAACCACCGTGTTCGGCGGGTTGCCCAGGGTCGTGGCCGGTACGCTGACGCTCGCCGTCCCGATGTCGTGCCAGTCCGTGTGCGGCATGCCGCCGGTGGGGTCCGACCAGTAGACGCGGACGGTGGCGCCGGTGATGGCCAGCGTGTCGGCGTTGTGGACCCGCACCCAGAGCGGGTTCGGCTGGGCGCGCACCGGGTTCTCGTGGAACGTGCCGCCGCTGTTGTTGCACCAGAGGTCGGGGCTCAGGTAGAGGTCGATGCCCGGCGGTTCCACCAGGCGGTCGTCACCGACATGGTCCTTGACCCAGGCATCGCCCTTGCCCCAGATGGGCGTGACCCGCCAGTAGGTGATGTTCGTGCCGTAGCTGGCCGGAACCGTGAGCGGCGCGTGGATGTACTCGCCCCACGGCCCCCATTTGGATTGGATGAGGGCCGGCTGGTTGGCGGGGCTCAGCGACCAGACACGGCCCGTGTGGGTGATGGTGTTCGACGCATCCCGGTAGCAGATGACGTCCCCCACGCGTACGTTCGGCGGGAAAACCTGCGTTCCGTGGGCGTTGAGGATGTTCTGCACGTCGGACCCGTCGTCGATCCAGCACTGCCGGGGGTTGAAGGTGAAGGCCCAGCAGTTGTACCTTCGGGTCGGGAGGAGGGTCGCCGATGTGTGGTTCAGCCGGATGTACTCGACCGGCTGGATACCTGGGTAGTTGACCAAGGCGTTGGCCTGGATGGAGGCGATCTGGGTCGCGGTCAGTTCACCATAATCCACCTCGAGGTGGGAATGGTTGATGGTCACGTTCGCCGAAGTGAGGAGGACTCTGTGGGTCACGGCCGGCCCACCTCCTTTTCGAGGACGACACACAGTTCCTCGACCGCCTCCGGCTTCAGGAAGATACCCGGCCGCTGCGACCTGCCGAGCGCGACGACGGCGACCTGGGCCGCGAACTGCCCCGCGAGCGGGTCCTCCTTGAGCCGGCGGAGGGTCATGACCGCCCCCTGGGCCATCTCCTTGGGTGCCCCAGTCAGCTCGAGGGCGTAAAGATGGGCCCCGATGACCGTCGGGTCCTTGGGTTCCTTGAGATGGACCGTCAATCTCTCCAGAATCGCCGGGGCCAGGTCGGCCCGGCCCTTGAACTCCTGGAGTGATCTGGCCATCTCAAAGCCACGACGCATGACGTAAGCCGAGCTGGCGGCGGATGCCAGGAGCAGAGTGTGTTGGTCTTCGAGCAGGGCCAGAAGCTTCTCGTCTGCCATACGATCCGTTCCTCCTTCTATGGCGCTTCCGCCATGTCGGGATTCCTGCTTCTCGGCGGTCTGCCCGCTAGGCGGGTCTTACGTCCGCTCCACAGGCATCTTGTGTCTCCGGGGAACTCCCGGCGACAAGCCGCTCAAGGTTCAGGGCGGCGTTCAGATCGCGGTTCAGAGTCAAACCGTACGATCATGGCTTCGCCTCGATGGCGGAGAGGGCGCGTTCCAGCATGTCCCGCACCAGGTCATCCCCCATCTCTTCAAGACCACAGATGGGCTAGCTGTCATCTAGCCCTCGAAGTGCCGTCCCGTCCTTCGACAACAGGAACGGACCTCCTCCCATATAAAGGCAGGAGTGGCGCAAGCTGGTGGGATGGGACGGGATGGGCTGGTGGGGGTAGAGCGGGATAGGGGCGGCGGGGGCCTCCGGCGAGGCTCGGTCACTTCCGCCCGAGCCCCGCCCCCCCCGTTCCGGCTCAGCCTACTTCGGGGCAGCGCCCGCTTCCACCGTCACCGTGAGCATCTTGTCCCCGATGGCGAGCTTGTCCACCACGTCCATGCCCTCGACGACCATCCCGAAGACGGCATAGTTGTTGTCCAGGGACTTCGCGTCGGACTTCACGATGTAGAACTGGGACGTGGCCGAGTTGCGGTCCTGGCTGCGGGCCATGCCCACGGCGCCGCGCACGTTGCTCAGACCCTTGGCGATCTCCAAGGCTAGCCTGTCCTTCGAGCCGCCGGTCCCGGTCCCGGTGGGGTCGCCGGTCTGGACGACCCAGTTCTCCACCCGGTGCCAGACGAGACCGTTGTAGAACCCGGCCTTGGCGAGCTTTGTGAAGTTGGCCACCGTGTTGGGGGCCAGAGTCGGGTAGAGTTCCATCAAGATAGTGCCTTTGTTGGTCTGGATCGTCGCTTTGTCCTTCACGCTGAGGGGTGCCTCCTTGTCTGGTGCCGCCACCGGCCACCGGCAAGGTCGCCGCCTACTTCGGCGCCTCGCCCGCTTCCACCGTAACCTTGATCATCGTGTCGCCGGTGGCGAGTTTGTCCACAATGTCCAGGCCCTCCACGACCAGGCCGAAGACGGCATAGTCTCCATCGAGGAACGTCGCGTCGGACTTGACGATGTAGAACTGGGAATTGGCCGAGTTGGGGTCATCCCCGCGGGCCATCCCCACGGCGCCGCGGACGTTGCTCAGCCCGTCGGCGATCTCCAGAGCGATGTTGTCCTCCGAGCCGCCCCTGCCGGTCCCGGTGGGGTCGCCGGTCTGAACGACCCAGTCCTCGACCCGATGCCAGACAAGACCGTCGTAGAACCCGGCCTTGGCCAGTTTCTCGAAGTTGGCCACCGTAATGGGGGCGAGGGTCGGGTAGAGTTCCATGACGAAAGTACCCTTGGAGGTCTCCACCGTCGCCCGGTCCTTTACGATGACGGACGGCTCCCTATCTCTTTGCAGCCGCAGGTAACCGTAGGTTACCCCGCCGATGACGATGGCCGCCATGGCGATGATCGCCACGGTCATGGTCAGCTTCCGCCGGGCCCGGTCGCGTGAGGCCCCGCCTGGGCGCGCCCGCTTGCCCCCGCCCTTGGCTGCGGGCGTGGCCTTAGCCTGTCTGGACTTCCGGCTCTTCTTGCTCACGGTCAAACTCCTCCCCTCCCACTCCAGAGAACTCCGCACCAGACTCTACCCCGCTTCCTCTCCGTAGAGCCAGGGCGGCTTGAGGCCGTGCTTCCGTAGGACGATGAACACCTGGCCGCGGTGGTGGACCTCGTTCTCGCGGATGGAGTCGACCAGGAAGAGCGCGGGTCCGCGGTACCCGAAGGGGGCGACCACTTCCGCCCAAAGACCGGTCTCACCCAGGCGCCGCAGAACCGCGGCCGTCTCGACGCGCACCTCGGCCGAGCGTGCGGCGAAGTCGTCGGCCGGGCGGAACAGGGAACCTCCGACCGGCGGGCTGGAGCCTTCCCGGGCGGGCCCGAAGTCCCACGGACCTCCGCCCACGCCGCTGGCGATGCCCCGCTCGGTGTCCAGGACGTGCCCCAGAAGCTCGGCCACGGTCATCATCCCGGCGGCCGGGCTCTCCGGCCACAGGACATCCGGCACAAGCCTGGCCGTCCGTACGGTCACCTCGCGGACGCGGTCAAGTTCGTGGAGGTAGGCTTCCACAAACCTCCTCGGCAGCGCATCGCCACCGGGCTGACTAAGTGATCCTGAGTTCATCGGGCGCGCACCTCCGTCGTCCATCGTCTCGCGGCAACGCCGCGCGACCCGGAGAGGAGGTTTCTCCTTCGCCGGCGGGTTCCTTCCTCCGCTTCGGGGTTCGGCCGCCGGAAGGAGGGCGAGGCCCGGCCCGGAAGGAAAACCTAGACAGGCCCGCCGCCGTATCACTTGTACAGGACGGCTCCACCGCAGCGGACCCAGCCGGTAGGGAGGCTCCGCGACCAGTGACGACCGAGGCCCGCGAGGCGCGCCGGCAAGCGCGGCGACTCCTTTCCTCGGTCCAGGTGTGGCGCTCCGAACTCGCGGAAGTACTCGGCCCCGCCCCCGGCGAGCCGGCCCAGCGGCTCCTCGCCGTCCTCGACGAGGCTGCGACCGCCCTCGAGGCCGCGACCGCCCTAGTCGGGCGGCGCACCCCCGAGGCGGCCAAGACCGCCGTCCAAGACACGTTCTTCCTCACCGACCGCTCCTCCGACGTCGTCCAGGCTCTTGGGCCGACCCTCGCCCGCCACGTGGCTGCCCGGATGGCCCGGGCCCTTGAGGGCGACACCGATGAGCCTGTCCGCCTCTGGACGCCTGAACTCCTCGCCGCGACCACATCAAGGGTCAAGGAAATCGTGGAGTTCGCCCTCCGGGCGGTCGAACTAGCCCCTCACCTTACGTCCGAAGAACGCCAGACCCACGCCGCCGCTGTCACCGCCGTCGGCCGGTCGCTCGACACCAGCGCCGCATCGCCCATCCTGACGGCCGACAGCCGTCTTGCCTCGGTCGTCGGCCGCTTCCACAACGAGGTCGTAGCCCGTCAGACGGCAATCGCCTCCACGCTCGAGCCAAGAGCCCAGGACGCCCAGGCACGGTGGCGCTCGGTCGAGGACGAAGCCTGGCGACACGGGGAGAGCCCTCTCTACGGCGGCCGCGGCTGCGGGACGGTGGCCCTGACCGTCATGGGCACGACCCTCCTGGCCCTCATCCTCCACGGACAGACCATGGGCCTCATCCTGGCGGTCGTCGCCGCGGGGGGTGTGATTGTCTGGGCCTACGTGAACTTCATCTGGGGTCCGAACGTGGCCGAGCGCTACGGCAGGGTGACCGACGAGGCCAAGAGCCTGGTTCAGGTGGCCGACGCCTTCCGCAAGAACTTCCTCGTCTACAACGCCAAGGTCGGTGACCTCAAGGGCCGCATCCGGGAAGGCCCGCCCCGCGCGACAGGCTAGCGCGGACGGACTGGGAGGTGTTCTCAGATGGCTGGTCGCCGGCGAGCCGGCGCCGTTCTTCTGGCCCTGAGCCTCCTCCTGCCTCTGCTGGCGGCGGGCGGCGCCCTGGCCGCCGGCCAGGAACCGGGGTTCTCCGACCCGGTTTCCTACGACATCGCGGTCCGCATCGAGTCGGCCACCAGCCAGCTCGAGGTCACCTGCGAGATACGCTTCCACACCGACCCCCGCGTCACGACCCTCGACCTGCTCCTCAACTCGGCGTGCACCATCCTAGCCGTCACCTGGGGAGGTGAGCGGGCCTCGTGGGTGTCGGTCGGTTCAGCGTCCTGGCAGAGGATCTACCGGATGACCCCCTCCGGCTCTTCCCTGCCGCCGGTCATCTCCGTCCGCTACCGCGGCTCGCCGGCGGACTACGACCAGGCCCAGAACCGCTACTGGAGTCGGGTCACACCCGGCGCCGTCTGGCTGACCTGGGCAGGCATCTGGCTTCCTACTCTCCCCGTCTCGGACATCGACGGGCACAGTTCCTTCAAGCTGGCCGTGACGGTCCCGCCGGAATGGAAGGTCTTCAGCCCCGCCCGCGCGGCCGGGGTGAAACCGGCGGCGGACGGCTGGCAGACCTTCTCCTTCGCGTCAACCCAAGGGGACCCGACCGACGTCACCGCCGTGCCCCCACGGCCTTCTTCGCCGGCCCCTATGAACTGGCCGGGAGCGGAACGGCCGGCGGACTCCCCTACGAGGTGTGGTCGCTCCCCCCGTGGCGGGATGAGGCCCTACCCCCTGCACATCGTCCAACTGCCTTCCGACCACGGCGGCGGGGTCGCCTGGTGCCAGGGACTGGCTGGTCTGGCCGCGATGAGGGGGCGGGACTTCGGTGACGACGTTCCTCGCCGACTACTACGTCGCCAGGGAATACCCTGAAGCGCTACAGCCCGCCCTGACGACCCGTCGGGGTTACGTCCTGGAGTCCATCCGCGAGTACGGGGACTTCTCCTTCAAGGAGGCTCTGGAGCGCCGCTGGGCGGGTAACGACGTCCCCGAGTGGCACGCCTACCTCTACTCCAAACCCGCCCTCCTCTGGAACACTTTCCGGGGCTACCTCGGCGAGGAGGCGACCCTCCGCTTCCTGCGCGACCTCCAGCGCACGTCCGCGACGAGCCCGGCTGGACCCTGAGCTTCACCATCGTCGATGTCCACGAGCCCATCGAACCTAACGCCGGCGACGTCATCCCCTGGGTCGAGGTGGCCATCGTCACGGAGGGAGGAAGCGAGGCCGCCGAGGGGAGAACGGCCGCCGATGACCACCGCCCAACTCCTTCTCGCCTTCTCACCCGTGCTTGGCCTGGTCATCATCTGGGAGGTCACCCGGGACATCCAGCGTCGCATCCCGAAGGTGATGACCGGACCTCCGGCCGCCGGAAAGGCGCGCTGAGCCCGGCGAGCCTGCCTACTCCTCCAGCCCCTTGCGCCCCTTCTTGAGCCCCTTGGCCCCGCGCAACATGGCTGAGACGGTCTTACGTTTGAGACCTTGGATGGCCGCGGCCTGGTTCACCTTCTTGGGGCAGGCCTCGACACAATTGAACACGGTGTGGCAGCGCCAGGCGCCCTTCTCCCCGGCCACGATGCCCAGCCGCTCGTCCTTGGCCGCGTCCCGCGTGTCGTCCACCCAGCGCCAGGTCTTCATCATGGCGTTGGGGCCGAGGTAGTCCTTATCCGTCCAGGAGGCCGGGCAGGCCGAGAAGCATGAGCCGCACAGGATGCAACCCACGTACTCGTCGATCCTCTTCCTGTCCTCCGGGGACTGGAGCCGCTCCTTCTCCGGCGCCTTCGCCCGGGCCACAATCCAGGGGGCGATGGACTCGTAGTTGGCCCAGAAGCGGGCCATGTCCACGACGAGGTCCTTGATGACCGGAAGGTGCGGCAGGGGCATGACGTGGATCTCGGTCCGCCCCTCGTCCAGGAGGCGGGCCACCTGGGTCTCGC
>Ga0315284_10015026_pt1 | contig 11005 bp, 10 predicted proteins | sample YL17G09_16_MG_FD_203696 | JGI IMG/M metagenome (GOLD analysis project Ga0315284, IMG submission 203696) | Sediment microbial communities from Yellowstone Lake, YNP, Wyoming, USA - YL17G09_16 | ecosystem: Environmental > Aquatic > Freshwater > Lake > Sediment | place: USA: Wyoming | collected...
GGCCCACCCCCCCCCCCCCCGCCCCGCCCGCCGCTGGCGGGCGGGGCGGAGGGGGGGGCAGGGCCCGCTGTAGTTGCCAATCATCGTCCCACTGGGACAAGCCCAGTGGTGACGTGGACTTCAGGCGGCTGAAGTCTTACGAAAAACGAACCCTCCGGGTGGCAACAAAGGGTACCTTTAGGGACACTGTAGCATCATCCCATCGCGGCAAGCCGCAACCGAAGAAGAGAGACGACAGATGACAGACGACAGCCAGGAATCGTCCTCGTCCTCGTCGTCGTCCTCGTCCTCGACCCTCCTGCTCCCGGAATGCTTGGGCTGTGGCCCGGATTCCGGGCGAAGAAAGACGAAGGCTGGGAAAATGATTGAGGGCAAAATCATTCCCACCCCGATCCGATCCTGGCCTATCATTTTGCCGTCAATCATTTTGCCTGGGCTTTCGTCCGCGAGCTTCGAGCCCCCAACCCCCAACACCTAACACCTTTCTTCACCCCCTCTTGACGCCGCCGCCTCGGGCGCGTAACATGCCGTCATGAAGAGGTCGCACGAGTCATCCGTCCTGCGCCCCGGGGGTGAAGCCATGAGCACGGCCACGCTGATCACTGCCGAGCAGTTGCTCGAAATGCCCGAGAACCGCTGGAACGAACTCGTCGCAGGAGAACTCAGGGAGATGACGCCCCCCTGTTGCCGACATGCCGCCGCAGTATCGAGGCTGGACCGGCTTCTTGGCAATCACGTCCGCAAGCACAAGCTGGGCGCCGTCCTTGCAGGCGATCCCGGCTTCATCGTCGCCCGCGACCCCGACACAGTGCTCGGCCCCGACATCGCCTTCATCCGCGCCGAGCGTCTCGCCGCCGAGCCGCTTGCGGAAGGCTTCCGGCCCGGCGCGCCCGACCTCGCCGTCGAAATCCTGTCCCGGGGCGACACCGGCAAGGAGGTCCACAACAAGGCCCTCGCCTGGCTCGACGCCGGGGCCGCCCTCGTCTGGGTCGTCAACCCCGCCCGGCGCACCGTCACCGTCTACCGGTCGGCCTCCGACATCGAGACCCTCAGCGTCGGCGCCGAACTCGACGGTGGCGACCTCCTCCCCGGCTTCCGCTGCCCCATTGCCGACCTCTTCGTCAACCACTGAGGCCCTGGATTGGGTATGGTGGCGCCGGAATTGTTCCCGGAACTGTCCACGCGCGCCGGCGGAGAAGAAGTAAACCGGCGGGCCGCGGGGACCCTTGACCAACGGGGCAGTTCGTGATAGAGTTCACGCGGTGGAGCCCCGGATGCTTCAACGTACACACGGAGAGGACCAATGGCTAGCGCGGCTGTTCCAGGAGATGCCCAGTCTGTGTCTCGTGCGCGCCGACGGGACCTCATCACGCACCTTGAGCAGGCACGTGGGTCGCGCCTCATCTGCTATGTCACGAGCGACAGGCCTGGAGCAGAGATGCACATGGACCAAGTCGCGCTGTGGAAGGTGCGCGAACTGCTTATAAGAGTCAGGCCTGCTGGCGCGCGAATACCGAAACTGGATCTCTTCCTTTACAGCCGGGGAGGGGACGCGAACGTTCCTTGGCCGCTCGTATCCCTCATCCGGGAATTCTGTGACGAATTCAACGTGCTCGTTCCGCTTCGGGCACACAGCGCGGCTACGTCGGTGTGCCTGGGAGCGGACACCATAGTGATGGCACCGGAGGGCCAACTCGGCCCAGTGGATGCGACCTTCGAGATGAGGCGCGGCAGCGAGAGCGCATCCGTTAGCGTTGAGGATGTGATGGGGTTCATAAGACTCGTCAAGGATACAGTGGGGCTGATAGACCAGGAGCAACTGGCATCAGCTTTTCGAGAACTTGTGAGCAAGCTGCCCGACCCACTTGTTCTGGGCAAAGTCGCGCGAGAGGTGGACCAGACCAGGTACGTGGCCTCCGCGCTGTTGAGCCAACGAAAGGCAGCGAAGAGTGAGGCGGAGATCCAGCAGGTGATCGGGAAGATCACCGGTGGCGTCGTGCGACACGAGCATTGCATAAATCGCCGGGAGGCGCGGGACAAGATAGGACTTCACGTCGCCGAGGCTACACCCGAGGAGGAGCGCTTGATGCGTGAGCTACTGGCTGAATACGAGAGCGCCATGCTCATGCATGACCCCCTGATACCACCCTGTGAGATAAATGCCCAGGGAGGACAGGAGGCATTCGTGGATCTCGTGCGCGTCTGCGTTGAGTGTCAGTGCGGTGCTTGGGAAATCAGGGAGCGCCGTAGATTCTGGTGGGTCAGGGCCATACCTGCCAACGTCTCGTTTCCAATTAGCATCAACATCCAACTGTCGCAGCCCATCGCGGACCCCGCGCAGTTGTCCGCGGCCATGAACCAATTGGCGGGTGAGGTCGCTCAGCAGGCGTGCAGGGAAGCCATGCGGATACTGCGCACATACAGCCCGGGCAGCATCCACTGGGAGCCACTGACCATGGGGTGGGTGTGGGCCGACTAGGGTTCGTCTGTGGGCAATAGTCGCGAGTGAAAAACGGGCTCAGCCCCCTGTGACCCTTCCGCGCAGGTCTTCCCTTCGGGGTATGGCCAAGTTAGGCGTTCCGAGGGTTGGGGCTCCGCCACGGTTTCCGTAGCACGAGCTTGGCAGATCACCCTCTCGCCTTCTCGCACCGTCAGCACCACGTCGACAGTCATGGCTACTCCTCCGATCCCTTCCTTTAGTATGCTACTTCGTTCCTGGTCTCGTTGTCAAGTACCTTTTAGTGGTCTACTACGAGAGGGGGGAATCCCGCTTGAGACCCCTACATGTTGTAAGTCAGGCACAGCCACCTATCTCCAAGGGCCTCTAAAGGCGGCGTCGAGTCCGCCTTCACGGGGTCTGCGAAGCCGCTTCGGGCTGTCGGGCTGTCGGTGTCAGGTCGTCATTCTACATTTTCCGCCGGCGGGCGGTATGTGAAGTGAGGTGGGCGTCACATCTTCAAATAGCAATTATTCGTCGAGCCGCCGCACTCCAACAGGCTGACGCATTTTCTGCGGCGCCTTGCCCTCGTTGCGAAGCGGGAGCTTCGTATCCGTGCAATCCGTGGTTGCCCTCTTGTCCGTGCCTTCTCTGTGGGTCTCCGTGTCTCCGTGGTTGAATTCGAGGGACACCATACGTGATTAGCAAGCCACTTGGCGTAGGAAAGCAGGGGGTTTTCGCGCCCCTTGACAGGGCCGATCGGGCGCGCGAGGGGCAGGGGTGTGGGCGGAGGGACTGTGTGCTGCCGGGTGTCAGCGGGACCGACGAGGGCGCGAAAATGGGGCGGAAATGGGGGAAAGAGGGCTGTCGGAAAGCGCAAGTCCCTGTCGGAAAACGCAAGAATTCGGCCTTCGGGGGCGCATGGACATAAGGCTCGCTCCCGCCAGCACTTAGGGCGATCAGTCGCGCGGAGTGGCTGTGAGGGGAGCCGGAGCCATGCTCTGGCCGGCGAGAGCGGAGTTCCGGGGGTCACTCCCCCGGCTCGGGCCAGCGCAGGTGGCGGTGGAGAAACTTGAAGGTGCCCACCGCGTGGATTTCGTGCGGGCCGTCGAAGAACTCGATCTCCGTACGGCCAGGGAGCTTCAGGTCGGCGTAGCGGCGGCGGACCTTGGCATACTCGTAGGCGACCCACTCGTCGGGCGCCACGCCGTCGCGATGCCCGCGCTCGACCATGAACGGCCTCGGGGCGATCAGCGCGGCCATCTCGGCGTAGTTGGCCTTGTGGCCGAGGTCGAACTCGAACATCTCGTACTCGCCGGTGAACATGTAACTGTAACCGGATTCGATAGTTACGTTCTTCTTCACCCACTCGTTGAAGTCGGCGGAGCAGATGGAGAGGCAGTAGCGGGGGACCAGGGCTGGGATGCGCATCGCCGACTTGCCGCCGTAGCTAAGTCCATAGAAGCCAATGCGTTGCGAATCCACGAAGGGCAACGAGGCCAACCAGTCGGTGATGACCTCGTGCTGTCGGATGATGAGAGAGAAGAGGGAACACTTGAGGGGATTGGCCATGCGCTGGATGACGCGGAAATCGTCCATCCCGATGTAGGGGTTCTGCGGGGCGAAGACGACGAAGCCCCTATCCGCAAGTCTAGCAGCGTATTGATGATAGCAATTCTGCGCCTTCGGGTCGGCAACGTCCTGCGGGCGGCCCTCCAGGCCGTGCTGGCAGACGACGACCGGACGCCTCTCGCCCTGCTTCAAGTCCTTTGGCAGCAAGAGGATACCATAGGCGAATGCTCCCGGCCACACGTCCAGAACGACCTCATAGCCGGTCCACTTCGGCTCGTCGTAGATCACACGGCTTCTTGGGTCTGGGGGCGCGCTCGGCGGGGGCACCTCGCCGATGAGCTCCTTGCGGAACATCTCGCGGTAGGGCTCGATGGACTTGGCGTAAGCCTCGACGCTTGAATGGTTTACCTTCGACCATAGCGCCTCGCGGCGATACTCCGAGAGGCGCATGAGGCGCTGGGTGAAGGCCACGAGTTGATCGAGCTGCCGCTTCATCCGGGGCGCGGGGTCGAAGGCCTTTCGCAGATCGGCCGGCGCCTGGCCAGCCGGCTTCAGAACCCCTGTGATGCCAAGGCCTTCCAGGAATGTCTTGAGCGTCCCCTCGCGGCCGGGTGGGCCGTCGCCGTTGCCGATGAGGCGTGAGTCCACGGCGTGGGCCTTCTCGAACTCGGACTTGGTTGCCTCGAACGGCGGCGAGACAAGCTCGCCGGGCGTGGAGCCTTGCTTGCCGGCGACCGGGCCGCGGCTGGCCTCGACGATCAGGGGCCTCGGGGCGATGAGGCCAGCCACCCCCGCATCGCCGAACTCGTGCAGTAAACCCCAGATATTTCTATAGATAGGCTCCTGCCACACCCGCTCGCGGGCCTGGAAGTAGCCGCTGACGACGGCGGCATCAATGCGCGTGTCTGCCGCCGCGGCATAGAGGGCGAGGAGGCCCCCCTCGCCATAGCCAATGACCCCGATCTTCGCCTCGCTGCCTTCGCGGGCAAACCAGTCCACCGCCGCGAGCACCTTCTGGACCTCGTAGCCGATGATGTGCCGGCCCATCTCGAATGCCTGACGATAGATCCATTCACGGTGCGACTGGTCGGTCTTGCGGCCAATGTCCGGGTTGCCCGACCACGTGGCCTTGCGGTCAATGATCGTGGGGACGAGCACGAGACGGCCGTTCTCGGCGAGACGGCGGGCGAACTGGGCCTCTGGCGGCACCCCAACTGCAAGCCCTGCAAGCATTTCGGGCGAGCAGTCGGCGTCCGGGATCGCCACCACTTTCGCCACTGGCTTGCCCTTGGGCTGGAGGAGAAGCCCCTCGGCATCCACGCCATCGAGGACAGGCCAGCGGACGGCATAAACCGTATAGCCGGCCCCCTCGGCCAGCTTGGCGGGCGTGGACGTCGTGCCGACCAACTCGATGCCCTCGAAGGGCACACGGGGGTCAACGGCCCCGATGTAAGTCTTGAATCGCTCGCGGTTTGAGGCGACCGAGCGGCTGTAGGCTTCCTTTGAGGAGAAGTCGCGCCGCCACAGCTTCTCGCGGCCCGTCACCGACGCCTCGATCTGCTTGAGCATGAAGCCCCGTAGGCCGGCGACCATCTGGGCGGCCAGGTCGCCCTGCATCTCCAGCGGCTTGGTCCCAGCCAGCACTCGCTGTCCCGCCATAGCGAAGTCCTCCGAGCCAGCCAGCAGGACGCCCACAAGGATGCAGAGGCGCTTCATGGCTGCTCCAGTCTGGGGCTGACGCGTCAGGTGAGGTCCGCCTCGGCCTCGTGGCAGAAGCGGCTTGCGACCGTAAAGCCCGCCCTTTGATGGACTTCGGCTCGCCCCGTCCCGCAGAATGCCCTGACCCCCTCCTTCGCGTTCCGCTTGGCGAGGAGCAGGGCCTCGTGGAGCAGAACGGCATCGAGGCCGCCCTTTCGATGCACCTCGTCCACGAAGTGCGGGCCGAGGGAGGGGCTGGGGCGGTCGAGGGTCCATCCTAGAAACGTGGCGAAGCCGATGACCAGTCGGCGGTGCTCGACGACGAGCGTGGCCTCGGGCCGCATGTGGCGGGCCACGAGGTTCCAGAACTCCTGAGTGTGCTCGCGGGTGTGGCGCGGGTCGTATTGTCGGGCGACGACGAGGGCCTCGTCGGGCAGCGCGGCGCGCACGAGGAAGCCCTTCTGCCGCATCTCGGCCGCCCGCTCGGCGAGCTCCTTCGGTGTGGCGAGTTTCTTGAGATCGGCGGCCATCTCGCTGCTCGCGCTCTTGACGCCGAACTCGCGCTCCTTCAGCAGGTCAACGAGGTCGGCGTCCTCCGTCAGGCGCGGCTCGCTGACGAGGAGGCCCACCGTGTCCTTGCGCGCCCGCGAGGCGCCCTCGCGGCGCCACTGGGCGAGCGTGTCGTCGAGGAGCGCCTCGAGCGCGTGGCGCGAGCCGGGCGCGCCGCCGAACAGCGTCCAGACCGCCTCAGTAGTCTCCCCGACCCGCTGTAGCCGCGAGACGAGGAAGGCGACGGGGTCCGGCCCCTCGTAGGCGACGAAGCTCAGCGAGGGATCGAAGTCGGGGTGCGCGGCCATGTGCTCCACGTCGGCCGCCTCGACCTCTGCCGGCGCGCTGACCACCCCGCGGCGCAGCACCGTGGCCGTGCTGGCCGCGATGGCCTTGTGCAGGTCCTCGAGCGGGCTGCGATACAGGTCGCGGATGATCATCGCGGCATTTCCAATTGCCGATTTCAGATGACCAGCGTGATGCGCGAAACGTGAAACGTGAAACGTGAGAAGAGAAGCGCTCAGGTCGGATTCACATTTCACGCATCACGTTTCACCGGTCCCGAATCGGCAATCACTTCTTGAGGCCCCAATGCTTGTTGATCGGGCCTTGATATTTCTCGACCTTGCAGGCCACGACGTCGTCGTAGGCGATCGCCTTGCCCGCGGCGGCGGATTCGTAGACGGTCTCGCTGAATGCCTTGGCCTTCAGCCCGTCCCAGGCATCCAGGTCGGGCCGGCGGCGCTTCGCACAAGCGTCCACGAAATCCCAGCACTCGATGTAGACGCCGTTCGTGATGCCGTAGGGGAACAGGCGCTCCTTCTCCTCGGGCGAGAGGCTGAGCAGGAACTCGATGGCGAGATCGCTCACGCTCTTCGTCTTGCCGTCCTTGAACATCACCTCGCCGGCGAGCGACTGGAAACCGTGGAACACGTCGCCGGTGTCCTTGATCGAGCCTTCGGAGCCGTAGTAGAGCACGGTGCGGTAGCTGTGGCCGGGCTGCACGTTGCTCCAGCTCCAGGTGCCGACGAGGCCGCTCTTGAAGGTGAGGATGGCCGACCAGGAGTCCTCGCAGTCGCTGACGATGGTCTTGCCCTTGTCGTCGGTGAACTTGGCTGGCTCGAAGAGGCGCAGCTCGGCATAGGCGCGCTCGAGGTCGCCGAAGAAATAGCGCATCGAGTCCACGAAGTGCGCCCCGCTGTCCATCACCATCAGTCCGCCGCTGAGGAGCTTCTGGATGCGCCAGCGGAAGGGGGGCGCGTCACCGGGGAAGGGGCTGTAGCCTGCGCCCTGCGAGAAGAAGTTGCGCATGTCGCCGATGATCTTCTTGTCGTTGATCGCCCAACGGATGGCCCGCTGTCCGAGGCCGCGGCGGATGTTCTCGGCGGTCGCGGCGATCCGCTTCGTCTTATCGGCCGTCTGGGCGATCAGGCGGCTCGCCCGCACCGTGATGCCGATGGGCTTCTCGATCATCACATCAATGCCGTTTTCCATGCACGCGCAGCCGATGATGTGATGGAGCCCGTGGGGCGTGGCGATGTCGGCGGCGTTGGCGAGCTTCTTCTTGATGACCTCCTCGTAGCTGTTGACGACGGCGGGCCGCTTGCCCTGGAACTTCTCGACCGTATCCGCGAACTTCACTGCGTTTTCGAGATTCGTGTCCACGCAGGCCGTGATCTCGAAGTTCCGCATCCCCTTCTGGTGGAGGAGTTCGTAGCCACGCAGATGGCCGTTGGCCATTCCGCCGCAGCCGATCATCGCCAGCCGCACCTTGTCTGCCATGCCGCTTGCCCTTTCAGGAACCGGGAGGTTGGGAGCCACGCCACATCAGCGGGGTATCTTAGTCCTGCGGGCGCGGCGTGTCAAATGGTAGTCGTGGGGAAATGGGGTCTCAAACAGGAACCGCGCGCCCGGTTCACGGTTCATGGTCTTAGGCCGGCCATCTTTCCCGAAAGGGCACCATTGACACGGAAAGCATTTCGTGCTATGAGAATAGGGGGCGGGATCGGGGGATGGCACGATGGCCAAGATCGCGAGTGGCAAGGACCTTCTGATGCTCCTCCTATATGCAAGGGGCCACAGGGGACAGCAGTGTGAGCCCATCCGAGGCAGGACACGCCTGATGAAGATGGTTTTCCTGTTCGAGAAGGAAGTCAAGCCAAAGCTCGCGCGAGGGTGCGTGAGCGATGGGGATCTCCCCAGTTTTGAGCCCGACAACTTCGGCCCATTCTCGCCACAAGTGTTCAGTGACCTTGAGTTCCTCGTGGACACCGGGTTTGTGGCGCCAAGGGACATCGCTGGTGCAGACCCCTCTGAGGAGGAGCTGGCGGAGTACCGCTACTGGCAAGTGATAGACGGCGTGGACGGAGAGGCAGACGCCCTTGAACACGAGCAGGAGTTCTGCCTCAGCGACCTCGGCAAGGAGTTCGTACAAAGCGAATTCGGTGGCGCACTTTCCCCGGAGGAATGGGGTGTGCTTGATTCCTTCAAGGCGCGCTGCACGTCCGCACCGTTGCGGGCCATCCTCCGGTACGTCTACACACGATATCCGGAAACAACCAAGAAATCCAAGATCAGAGATGAGATCCTCTCTACGCAGCCATACTGAGGCAGAGCGCGCCGGGCCGAGGCAGCGATCCGAGGGCGCGATGGTGCGAAGTGCGCTCCACCGCCTCCGTCGCCGCGAGAGGATCGTGGTGTCCTCCTGGGTCCCTATCCTGGGCCGTTGCATCGACCTGGCGTTCATCGAGGAAGGGGCTGTCACAACCGTTGAGTTCAAGCTTCGTGACTGGCGGCGAGCCCTGGAGCAGGCCCGCGACCATCGTCTCGGCGCTGATCACGCGTACGTGTGCATGCCGCGAAGGCAGGTTAGCGAGAAGATGCGTTCCGAGCTGCTCCGCTTGGGGATTGGGCTTTTCTTTTTTGTTGAACGGGGCTCTTGGCCGTTTGAGATCGTCTTGGATGCGCCCCGCTCTGAAGACACCATTGATGTCATTCGCGCCGAGCTGCGGGCGCGCATTGGTGAAGCAAGGAGAGGGAAGTGGTGAGAGCATCGTCTTCTCCCATTGTCGGCCCGCATCTCGTTCGCTACGGCATTGCAGCCGACCAGCACTTCCTGGTCGGTGACTTGCTGGAAACGTACCACCAGCTAGTCATCAATGCGAACATCGTGGCCCTGATCCCTGCTGGCCTTGCTTCGTTCCTCCAGCAACGGGCGCGCGGGAAGCCGTACCTCATTGATCCGCAGACGCATGCCTTCCAGCACGACGTCAGTGGCATTCTGTCGTCGTCCGACAATAATGAGGGGCAGATAAAGCGGTCCGTGCAAGCACTCATCGACGAATACGGAGAACCGCTCGTAACAGTCGTCGGCAAGGAGAGGAACTCGGTTCTCCCGCGAGACTTCGCCGACAACAAGCGACGGAGTGATTTCTGCCAACAGGTCATTCGATTCCAAACCGACCGCATCCGCGTCCAGGCCGAGCAGTCTGATTCGGCCAAGTATCTGCAATTCCTTAAGACGAAAGGCCGCGCTGACGACACCGGCTACGGCCCCAGCCTTGTTGTGGCGCCCTACTTCTGCCTGACATCCAATACGCTGAAAGACTGGTTGGGCACCAACCTCAAGTGCGTCGAGGACTCGAAGCCAGCGGCAACGAAAGCGGGGTTGCCTCTAGCAGCGCAGATTGTGATCTCCCGGGATCTGTTGGCCGGCCCCCGGAAGCAGCTTGAGGAGATGGCGGAAGCCTACACAAGGTCGGGGGTGTCCATGTTCCTCATATGGGTGGACTCATTCCCCGAACAGGACGCATCTTTTGAAGAGCTGGAGAGCTTCGTTTCCTTCATCCGTGCCCTATCGAGAGGTGCTGGCCAGATCGTCAACCTGTACGGCGGCTTCCTCTCCATTGCATTGGCGAAAACTGGGCGCTTGCCGGGTCTCCTGGCCGTAACGCACGGATTGGAGTACGGCGAAGACCGGGCTGTTGCACCCGTGGGGGGCGGCTTCCCTTACGCTAAGTTCTACCTACCGGCCCTGCATTCGCGCCTGCTCGTCAGAGAGGCGTTGCGAGCAGTGGACGCCTTGGGTGGGCTCTCTAGCGCGGCAGCTTTCCACGAGCGTGTCTGCGGCTGCCCGGAATGCAAGCAGGTGATCAGGGGCAATCCCCAGGCTGAATTCTATGAGAACTATGGCAGGACATACCCTGTGCGTGGAGGCCGAGAAAGGCCAACTCCGGAGACGAAGGAACACTGCGTTCGTCACTATATGTGGACTAAGCAGCGCGAGTACTCCAATACCGAAGACGCCCCGTCCATCGTCGGTGACCTGCGAGACGCGGCGGACAAGCTTGAGCGCAAGCTAGGTCGGGAGGCTGTTGCCCATTGCAGGGCGTGGGCTACAATCCTCAGCGGGCCGCCGGGGACACAATGACCGCCTCAGCCGCAGAACCGTCCAAGACTGTGTATGTGCTGGGCGCCGGGTTCTCCAGAGACGCGAACGTGCCCCTGCAGAACGAGATCCTGTTACAGATCTTGGATCGCCTTGCCGCTGGGGAGATAGCCGACCCGTCCCTTAGACACATCCTGAACTGCCTCAGTTCCAGTGGTGCTGTCCCCAATCTCGGGGACGTTTTCACGCTGTTTGACCAAGCTCTGGCCGAGGAACAGTGTTCCCTAGGGTTGACTTGGCCGGACCTGGCGAAGGCGCGGCGTGCGCTCATGGACGAGGTTCTCACGGTTATTCACCAGGCC
>Ga0315284_10015027_pt1 | contig 11005 bp, 1 predicted proteins | sample YL17G09_16_MG_FD_203696 | JGI IMG/M metagenome (GOLD analysis project Ga0315284, IMG submission 203696) | Sediment microbial communities from Yellowstone Lake, YNP, Wyoming, USA - YL17G09_16 | ecosystem: Environmental > Aquatic > Freshwater > Lake > Sediment | place: USA: Wyoming | collected...
TTTCCCTTCTTCTGGAACAGGGATAAATTTAGAAGGTAAAACTTCCTGATTCTTAACAAAAACCCTAGTAATTGAATCTTGCGCCCATGGTCCAGATTTCGACACAAAGACTAATCCATCGTCAGTAGTAAGTTCATCCCTGAAAATAACTCCATTGATAAGTGGTCCAGTACGCTGAATTGAAGTGATTGTTCCTCGTTCAGAGATAGCAGGTTGAGCAGTGGTAATAAACTCATTGTCAAAATTCTTACTATCACCATGAATAAATCCAGTTGTTACGGTTCCTCCACTAGGCAATCTTTCATTATTAACAGCAGCCATTTCTGAAACTTGACCATTAACATTTTGTGGATAAGTAAATAGATATTGAACGTTTGGTTTAATATATTTTATCACAACAGAATCAAGAATTGGCGAGTTAAAATACTTACTAGAAAGAGCCACTGTGTATCTGAATGTTTTAGCGTTTAATGGAACACCGAATGAATAAGAAGTTGTTACTGGTATTCCATATCCATAATTAGAACTTGCGGCTACCAATAATATTCCAGTATCAATAAAGTTATATCCATCAATGCTATATTCTGCGGTTAATTGAGCCGAATTACCAACTATCATATTATCTACTGTAAATTCAAGGGCAAAAATAGGTCCGTCCATCTCGTGGGTCATGGTTATTGTTCCAGACCCCATACTAGATGGAGCAGATGTTTTAATTCTGTCAATAATGAAGCTTACATAGTCTGGACGATCAAGAGAGAAACTATGTCCTCCTGTTTCAGAACTAATCATTTCAAGATCAGATATGTCTGTTCTTGCTTTTCTAGCAGCTAAACTTATAGGGTCAGTAACTACAACAGTTGTAACGAAAACAGGGAATTTTTCAGCACCATTAACAAGATTAACTTCTTCTACTACTTCAGAAGGAGAATATGAAGAACCGCTCTCTTCATTATCGCTTGCCGTTACCATTATATTTGTAGCAGGATAAGTATATCCCTGTGGCGGTATTCTATGTTGTGCTCCTGTAACAATAGCATCATAATGTGGACTTGCACCAAATGGGATTTCTAACTGCATTGTATCAAGGTTGTCAAGAGCCGTAGTTAAATCAGTAGTTTCAGATACAACCACAATATCTGGAACCGAAGTAATATCACTTGTATAAGCAACACTTCCTGATTTGCCCTGTTTTGCTACTGGTGGACTAATTGAAAAACTATTTTGAGCTAAGGGAGTATCAGGGATTGTCGAAGCAGCAGCATCTGAGTCAGTTTGCCCATAGTAAAAAGCATCTTCTACCGATACTTCAACCGCAACTGAATATAATGTTCGTATTTCTCCTATCCCTTGAGCAGAAGAAGAGAATGTCACAGGTGTTTGTTTAAGTTCTTCTGTGCTTAAAACCTTTTCTTTCCCCTTCGCATATGAAAGCAAATTTTCCACTTCATTAACCATATCTTCTGATCTTGGCAATAAAACAGTGGAAGCCGTGCCAGATAGAAGATACATGGTTTGAGAAGTAAAAAGAACAGGCAGGAAAGAGATAGTCTGAACTGGGACCCTACTCTCTGTAGCGGCTGTAACTGTAACAGCTTTTTGTATTTTTGAAAGATATAGCAATCCTCTTACTCTAAAAACTGTTCCATCTGGAGGCGGATCTCCACTAGCATCAGTAGCTATTACCGAAACCGAAGCTACCTGTTTACCATCGGCTTTAACTTCTTCAGGAGAAGTTTTTACCTCCATTTTTAACCAACCAGGCAAATGTCCAGATCCATAACCTCCAATAGCAAAGATATAGTTTGATACCCCTATAACAGCAGGACTACATCCAAAAGAAGTTCTGAAGATTAAAGGTTTAGCAAATGCTGTTGAAGGCACGAAAATACCAGTAGTAACATCAACCTTTTCCGTTTGCGCTATAAAATCTGATTTTTCTGCTGAGCCTTGAACAATAAATAAGTCATTTCCAACTAAAGACTGCCCAGCCTTTTGTCTTGCAATCTCAGAAGAAGTTGCTGTAACAAAAGATACTGGTGGAGTAACAGAAGTATCAAAGGTTTCAACAGTACCATTAATAACTGCTGTTTCTGGATTAAAACCATTAAACATAGAGAAAACAGAGGCGTTGTAATATATATTAGCCGCAAGTCTAGTTCTTGGTAAAGCTACATCATAAACAGTGACTCCAGATAAATGTCCAAATTGTAATGGAGTAGCTAATACTAAATTACTTGTCGTAGCAGCTTTATCATTTTGGAAAGAAGTATAAGCTATTGTTTCTTGAATACCACCCCTATCTATGGTTACAGCTCCATAGTCAGGGAACGCTGCATTTCTTTGTATCAGTATTCTCGTATCCCCAGCCGTTGCATCTGCGCCTAATGTAGTTGTTGCGGGTGTTGGACTTGCCCAGATAGCATCACTGACAGCCCAAGTATCAGTTGCTGTATCATATTTGAAAACAACTGAATTCTTCTGTGAGAATTCCTCTTTTTCAGTGAATTTATTAGCTCCATAAAATACCCAAATATCTGTCCCTACTACTTGACAAACTGCAAATGCTATAGGAATAGGGATTGGAGACAAAGTAGTCCATGTATCCACAACAGGGTCATAAACCTCAACTATATTTGTGGTTCTCCCTGGGAAATACGTAGACCCTCCGATAACATATATTTTACCGGCAACAACAGCAGTACAACCAAATCCCCTAGAAACAGTCATTGGTTGTTTAATTGTCCAAGTATCAGTAACTGGTTCATATTCTTCACAGTTCGTAACGAAATTGCCATTAAACCCACCAATCGCATATATCTTATTACTAACTGTTGCACAAAATACTCCAGCCCTACCAGTTGGAATTGGAGCTTTAGTTTCCCAAATATTATGGGTGATATCATAACGGTCAGTAGCAGTTAAAAACACTCCTTGCCCACCACTAACAGTTAAGGTAGTAAAGCCAAAAGCAAAGCGACTAGCTGTTCCTATTCTGTCATATGTAGAATATGCTGCTACGGTTATATTGTCTGTAAGGATATCTTTTATCGGTCTAAGAGTGGCTTTAGCTACTTTTAATGCAACAGAAGTCCCGTCTGATCGTGTGACAATTCTAGTTTCAACCCTACCTTCACTACTTAGAAGTTCTACCCCTTGAATTGGAGAAACGGTAGAAGAAACAGAAGCTTCTGTCTCTTCACCACTTAAAGAAAGAACCCCTTTGCCAGCGATAAATTTAATAACTGTACCATCTGGAACGGGATCATTTCCAAAGTTAAACTCAGCATAGATATCTACAACTGTTTCTCCATCAGGTGGAATAGTTGTAATAACTTCGTCTTTTATTTGTGCCCAGACGCCCATATTAAGCCAATCTCAAAGGTTCTACCAGTTCTATAAAACAAGGAGGAGCACTACTAACCAGATTTCCTCCTCCACCAATAAACGATGCTGGATGTCCATTAACTTCTATAGTTGTATACGCTGTTAAAACTAAATACACTCCTGACGATGGTTTGCCGAATTGTATGCCATAATATAAGTTCTGTTGCAATTCTGATTCTGAGATGCTTTCTTTTGATTTTGGAACTCTAGAATTAACACTAATAGTAAAAAGAGCTTTTGATACTCCGCTTACAGGAATCATCTTTGCTTTTGCTGATCTTGCTTTACCACTTGCTCCTGTCAGATTAGTTATAATCCTTACGCTATTAAGTATTTTAGTTAATTCATCCGTAGAAAATCCTGTGTCTGAATTGTTTTGAAAAGCCACGTCCAGAGTAACAATTCTTCCATCTTCTATTCCATTAGGAGGGACTCTTCCACCATTTGCCGTAACAGAATTAACAAAGGTTTCTCCAGTAGAAATATCAGGACCATAATCAAGATCAGGATTACCCAATACTTCCCATACAGACAAAGAAGAACCATCAGAAAAAATACTATCTGTATTAAACCCATGTTGTTTTCTAAGGAATAACTTATTAGCGCCAAGAGATTGTACTTGTCCTAGTCTTAAAATACCATACCCTACTCCAGTCATTCCATTTGCTTGAGCAGTTACTTTTATTTCATAATCTTGTTCATCTGTAACATCTTTGCCTGGTCCCCAGAATATCTTTTGAGCTATTCCTCCTCTTGTAAACGACTTCAGCCCAACTACTCCATCTTCTTTACTATAAAGTGGGCGATCTGGAGCATCTTTACATAATTTTGTAATGCTCCAGTTTGTTATAGTTAGATCAGAAACTGGAACCTTTTGACTATCTGGAGCATCAAATGGAGCAATATACACAAATGCACTTTGTTCTGTTATATCTACATCATCGGGTTGATAAGGAAGTAAATTCAAGTCTATATTAAGAGTAGGTTCATAATAAGCATCTATAAAAGAAGTTTGTGTATAATTATTGAAAGTCCCATTTATTTGTACTCTAACTGTTCCTGAGACATTACTAGCTGGCAAAGTAAGAGGAAGCGTGGTCGTGCTTTGTGTTTGACCATTTGGATTACCACTACGGTCTACTATATCATCTGTTGCTTCTAGTAATCGTAATGTAGCTGTAGTAGTATTAGTTTGTGGCAATACCAATAGGGCTGAAGGATTTCCAGTAGCAGGATCAAGCAATGAAACGTTAACATCTAGAGGAGCACCTAATGAAGCTCCACGATATGTTGCTTCTAAAACAGCAAAGAATGGGTTTCCACTCATTGCATATACACCAGGAACCCCTGAGATGTTATATTCTTTTTCTATACATGCAGTTGGGACATCAGAAGTTTTTGTCACCCAATCTCGTCTTGAAACCATTTGTTGTGGGTCGTTTTTCACAGTCAAAGAAAATGGAAATTGAAATACTACAGTAATAACTTCAGAACTTACCTGAGCTAAAACTTCACCAGTAGTTTTATGTTTTATTCGTAATACAGCCTTAAGCGTAATACTTGCTGAAGTCATTTTATTTTGAACAGCCAAAGAAGGAATAACAGAAACAGTGGCTATAATAGCATCGGCATTAAGAGAAGGAACTTTAGCAAAAACAATAGCTGTATTAGCATCTACTTCAGTAGTTGATTGTACTTCTCTACCAAGCTCTATAAATTCATAAGTTACAAGGCTCTCTGAAGTACCCTGATCTATAAATTCTACATTTGATACTATATTAACAACATCCCCAAAATAAAATGACGTACCAGTAGCCACACCAGAAGGGTTTTTCCAAGTTAAAGTAATGGAGCCGTTGGTCGTTTCTGCTGAGAAGTTGGTCACGGGATCAGGTGGAAAGAACACAGTTGCACTAGCAGATGGGCGTGGCGGCTCCAAACTAATTAAAGGTTGTACTGGAGTAGAGGCATTTAAAACTCTATCGTAAGCTACTATCGTATAAAAACATGGCTCACCATTAGGAAGAGACCGATGAGTGAAAATAGTGTCTGAGCCTTCATAAAGAAGTGTTCCGTCATATGTCCCTTTATCGTCTAATGGTAAAGAAAATCTAGTTCCGTTGAAATATAAACGATAATGCACGGCGGTTGAAGTCCAAGATATCCTTATTTCTCCATTGCTTTCTTCAATAGTAGGAATTGGAGGAGAAACTGTTGCTACGGGCCAACCTGCTGGAGGCAAACTCCCTACAGGCCATGCCACTGGATTTGGAGGTATTTCTTCCCATGGTCTAGCAGCAACAGGAATTTCAGCTAAAACATTTTGAGCATTAAGAAGAAAAGATTTTATACCCACAGAACTAATAGTAAAAATTGTATAGTAATATGTAAAACCATTAACAAATTTATAGGGAGTAGCAGTATAGTAGGAATCTGTAATTGAAGTTGTTATCGCTGAAGTGTCAAGTATAACATCTTCTGTATCTATATAGTCTGTTGTGGACGCAGCCGGTCTATCATCGCGTCGAATAATAACAATTCTGTTATAAGTATAGCCTGCTGGGTTTTGCCATGATAGATCAACTCTGCGATATCCAAGATCTATCGCTGTGGTTAGAATTTCAGTACCAGTACTATCAGTTTTAATAACTTCAGCTATGAAATTTGCCACACAGTATGGAGCAGCCCCGTTAATAACCCAACCATTATCAGTTCTAGCTTCAGCATAATATGGAGATGCAGGAGAGCCTAAAACAGCATATGGAAATGCCGAGTAGCTATATTGACTTCCATAAACAACTGTATCATCTGTATATCTTTCTGCTAATCCTTCAAAAACCACTGTTCCGGCATATGGGCTAGTTGCAGGGACAGACCCATTTACTCTTACAACACGAACGCCATCTAAATGTAACCCTGTTGATTGAGAGCCTTGCACGCCAATACTAAGCTTTCCTATTCTTCTACCTCTAAATTTAAAAAGGGAATAGGTAGCTGATGATCCTGCTGGTAAAGAACTATCTATATCTTGTATAAACTGTTTTAGAAAAGTATATCTTAGCCCATTATTATCATTCCAGGTCATTGAGCCAGATTGATCTACAACCAATGTAACAACAAAATCTCCGAAATTGACTATGACAGTATCACCATTTACTGTTGTTCTGTCTAAAACTGGCTCATATGAAGGGTTTGTCCAATCAGCATTAGTATGGTCATTTGTTTGTTCTGCTGTTCCAGGCTGAATCGTTGCTGTTTGGTTCTCTGAATCAACAGCACCAAGAATAGAACTAAATACCTGATAGCTAAATTTACGATCTGGTCTTAAAGTCCATGAAGAACCAGAATCGGTACTTACTAGCATTTCTTCACTGCCCGCACTCGTATTTACATATCTCCAACTAACATGATTACTGGCATCACCTCCATCTACACGAACTACTATACCAACCATTGTGGGAACAGCAGAAGATAGCCTAAAATTAAAAAAGCCACGAACAGTTATATCTGATAAAGAACAATTATCAGAAACAATAGGAGTTCCAGTGGGTTTTCCAAGACCATCTAGAGCATATATTTCCACAATAACCATAATAGATTGAGCAAGTACTATATTAGCTATAACCGGCTCTAAATAAAGAGATGCTTTGTCAATTCTTCCTGTTGGTATTGGCACAATTTGACCAACCCATTTTGAGCCAAAGATTTCTTCTCTAGTAGTTAAAATGTTAGCTTTTAGAAAAGCCATAAAACCTCTCACTGTACGTATAGAGTATCGTTAACCATAGCTACTTGCATGGAGTTAACCACTATAATTCTTTGTATCGAGTCTACCCCGGTAATTGGAGTAGCTACCCATGTCTCATATGCTAATTTGTATACATTTCCCTTGCTTCCAACAGCTAATAGATAAGCTCCAGTGTCTGTCCCTGATGCATAAACCTGGTTAACAGAAAGAGTTGCACTATCAACTAAATTCCCATCTGTTTTCTGTAATGTAAAGGATGGAGTAGCAGATCTAGAACTTCCATCGTCACAATACACTCCTTGATTTGTTCCTACATATAACTTTTTTGCGAAAATAGCTATTGAGAAAATACTAAAACCTTCAGCAAAATCAAAAACATGAGACCACTTCTTCCCGTCTGTTGAAACATAAATACTACGATCAATACCAGCATAAGCCATTCCATCCCCTGAAGCTAATGCTGTACATGAACCATTAACTATTCTTTCTACTTGGGAACCAGATTCTACAAATGATGCTTTATACCATGTAGAGAATTGAGGAGTTTCTTGGTCTCCATCTGAATAGTAAATACTATCATTTGTTCCAACAAAGGGTAATGATCCCAAAGAGCTAAAAGCATACAACAGGTCTGGTAATCCTTCTCCTTTGTTTTGTGTGAAGGTAGTTCCTAGCCCAACATTAGTATAAAGACCTTCTTGTGTAACAGCCCAAATATTGTCCAAGAAGTATTGCATGTCACGAACAGGATTATTTGCTTGTTCTATATCAATTGACCCGATAATGGTAAGATCTGGAGATGTAGCGTCTAAAATAAAGATTCCATTCTCAGTCCCAACCCACAGATTAGGAGAAACCCCAAGAGCTGATAATGGAACAAGAGATCTTTTACCTATTGATAACTGCTCAGCTTCTTCTTTATAGTCAATTGTAGAGTTAAACCTATCAAATTCTCTTCTTCCCATTATATAAAATTCTGAATTAGCCAGAAAACTAGTAAAACTTCTATCTGCAAAACTTTCCAAATAGCAATAATATTGGTTTCTATCAAGCCCTCGTTCCCAGAAATTATGATCTACTGAAAGCCCCATCTGAAGAACATTTCCAGCATGATCATTTCCTAGAGATAATGGCAATCCTTTTTCTTTCTCTAACTTATCTTCTAACTCGCTATGAAAGAATTCACCCTCGTTTTTCAAGGTTGTGCCTACTATGGTAGCCTTTATGATATCTATCTTATTAAGTGCAGTAGCAAAAGTTATTCGTCCAAGTCTAGGGTCTAAAGTAAGAGTAGAGTCATCTTGAACCTTACCATTGACGAAAACTGTTACGGCTGCATTAGCGTTGTTCCTATACCATTGTCCGTATTGCATATCGTAAGTACCATAATTAGAAGTAGCTTTAATAATATCAGCCGCAAATAGTTTCTGCTCAAAGATTACCATATTGTGGACAGTATCATAACGAACGCCAATTCTTTGCTCAATGTCATTAACTGCGATAGTGGGCACAATACCTGGGAATTCTGCCAAAAGCAAAGTCTCAAATTCCGTTCCGATAGCAATGATTGTATTATCGTATCCAACCATTAAGTCAGAACCAATAACAGTTGCCATATGAACATTATTTTCGGTAGTATGTCTGTTTTTATCAAAGTCCACTAAGAAGAAATTAATCCCATCTCTACTAGCATAAAGTCCATAAGAAGTCGTAAAGAACATATCAAGAGGTGCTCTAATAACCATCTTAGAGTCTTTGTCGATAAAGCTATAAACCCCTACTTTGGTCCAAACTATTCCTATAATACCATAGCCAGGATCACCCCTATATAAGGTTTGATTAGAATTGGCATATAATACATCTCCTGCTTTTTTAATATTATAGATGTTTTCTAGCTCTATAACCTCAGTCCATGTATCTCCGTTGTCTGAGGTAAAGAAAATCCCTATCTCAGTTCCAGCCAACATTGAGTTATTAAATGGTTCAAGATCAAAGGTTTCTGTTGTGCCTGCTCCAATTACTCCGCCCTGGAACCATGTTAAACTATCATGAATATCAACAGTGATTTCATATACTCCCAAATCTGTAGCCGCATAGAGCGTTCCATTAGAGTCTTGAGCTATTCTATGCACGGTTTTAACAGATTCAAGTCCTTTGGTTTTAACATAAGTTTCGCCAGTCTTTGTAAAATAAACATTATTGCCTGAAACCAATAAGACACCACCCAATGAGTCTGTAAGGAATTGTTTGACTGGACTATCAATACTGTTTGGACCAATAAGATCATCAATAGCAGTTTGTGTTTCTGCCTGAGTCCCTTCCATTAACCATTCTTCGGTAGCTCTAGTATATAGTTCTCTTCCTTGACTACCTCCTGCTGTCACAATAGCAGAATCTCTATTGGCTGAGATAGTAGCACTGACTCTAGCTTTAACCATTGAGCCAGTAAGAGTCCATGCTGAAGAAGTAATATTATAGATTTCGGCAGTAGAAAGAATACTTGGAGAAACAACTCTTGGCGGATTATATGCATAGCCGTTATACTCGCTTCCCCCACTCGTTCCTCCAGCAACTAAAACCTCATTATCATTAATTAAAATAGTAGAATGGTCACTTCTGCTTGTGGTCATATCTCCTACGGGTGTCCATGTCTTATTAAAAATATCATATATTTCTGCGCTTTTTAGTCTAGTAACCCCAATCCAATCTGGAGTAAAAGTAGAAGGATCTAAGTGCATTATTTGTTCAAAACTTCCACCGCATACAAGTACTCCACCGTCAACTAATGAGCCACTTGAAGGTAATAGAATAGCAGTATGTCCCCATCGTTTTTGATATAGATCGCCTACTTGTGTCATAACTCCTGTAATAGGGCTATAAATATAAGTGTATATCATTTGATAATAGGCAGCAAAATTATCATTATAATCTGCACCACCAGAGATCAAAACTGTACCGTCTGGAAGCAAAGTTAAACTAGGATTATATACATCTCTAATTGGAAGTATTTGTCCTCCGATGTTTTTTATTATCGTGATTTTACCATTAAACCGCCCAGAATTAGGAATTGCAGATGTTGCAAACCCTACTATTTGATCTGGTTGAGCTGTTTGGAAATTAAGTCCAGTTGATGGTTCTAGAGTATAGTCTATCGTTGTTTGTGATGCTTCGTCTTGAGCTAAAAACGCAGCAAAACCAGTACTCTTTAATAGTCCAGCACTTGTTCCTATTAAAAGAGTTCCACCATCAAACATATATACTGAATAAGGAGTGGTAGCTGACCCTAAAATCCCTACTTCTGCTTGATAATTATATCTGTCTGTTCCTGTAAGCGTTTGGAAAAGAGGAAATGCTTGTTCTTGAACTCTACCTTCATGAGATAGTAAAGGAAGTTGTGCTTTTAAGAATTTGCCACTAGTAAATTGAGATGCGTCTAATCCTACAATCCTTGATGCGGCAAGCTCATGTCCAATAGCCGGATTTATTTCAACATGTGCTAAACTACTCATTATTTCTAAGGCTACAGTAGAGGTGCTTGGTATGGTTTGATCAAAAGTTATTGTCTTATTCGTAGTATCAACAGCATGATTAAGGGTTGTTCTTACTCCATTAACCAAAACGAAAACCTCATCGGTTGAAGTAAAATCTCCACTCTCTGATTGAAACAGAGTGCCATTTTGAGTCGTAAAATCTGCTAAAACCAAATTAGGGCTTAAATTTATCTTTGCTACTTTGTTCACAGCAGTTTCAATAACTGGAATTACTGGTTCTATAGTTACAACAACAACATCTGTTCCCTGAAGTGGAGACAAAAACCTAATAGTTTGCAATTGCTCATCTACAACTGGAGTAGCTGTAATTTCATTTACT
>Ga0315284_10015030_pt1 | contig 11004 bp, 6 predicted proteins | sample YL17G09_16_MG_FD_203696 | JGI IMG/M metagenome (GOLD analysis project Ga0315284, IMG submission 203696) | Sediment microbial communities from Yellowstone Lake, YNP, Wyoming, USA - YL17G09_16 | ecosystem: Environmental > Aquatic > Freshwater > Lake > Sediment | place: USA: Wyoming | collected...
GTACGTATTTGTTCTGCTAATTTTTATTCCGTGGTTTGTCCTAGTTGTCTTGTTAAAGTTAGAAATTGACTTTATCGTTAATAAAATGGTGATTTTTATCGTTATAATAATAGCTTATTCGATTGTTATGCTATATTTCGGGAATATTTTAAGCACAAACGCCACCAATTCTTTAATATTTATTTCAACAGTAATTTCAAACGTTTTCATTGTGTTCAGTTGGAATTACGCAATTTCGATCTTTAAAAAGAAAAAACTAGTGTTTCTTATAGGTGGATTGGGATATTGCATATTAACGGCTATTTTCAGATTGATTCCATTAATGAATCGATTGTTTTGGATTCTAAGTTTAACACCATTATCGATTGTTCTCTTTGGAATGATTTTAATATTTCTCGCAGAATTAAGGATGAGAAAAAAAGGATTACTGAACTACGTCTGATTTAATAAACATTTATTTTTTTTTAATTGTTTATAATTAAATATTATTTTTTGAATCTTAAAAGGATTTTAACATAACTTTTAAAGAATTCTCTAAAGTCGTGATGTCCAAAAATTTCTTAATTCGTCTTTAGAAAGCGTGACTGCTAAATTAATAGGCTCTGACGGCTCTGATTTAAAAAACTCAGGAAGATCATTAGCTTCTTGAGGTATTCCGGCTTTTTTATTAAATTCGATTTCGGTTTTTATAATATTTTTGCCTAAATTAATTACATCCTCTCTCGTTAATGAAATTCCATACATAGCGTTTATTACTCCGGTAATCAATTCTATATTCTCGAAACTTGGTCCAATAAAATAACAACATCCCATAGAGTCCAATACGGCAGTATAAATTTGCAATTCGTACGATAAGTCTAATTTATGTTTATTATCCGTTAGTTCGCCGTAATCTCTATCTTTTCTCGCAGAACGCCCTGCTATTGCGGCTCCAGCCGTATGATCTGCCCCCATGGGAGATGTAGCGTAAGTCACGCTCATTCCTTTGAATACTCGAGGATCATAGCCCGATATTCCCTGTCCTTTCACTTGAGGAATCCTTTCGTATTTAATTTCTCTACCTAAATGGCAAACGCCGTTTCCATAAAGCTGTCCAATATCTGAACCTTTTCTTATTTCTTCTAAAGTTTCGAAAATCCTTTTGGTATCTCCCCAGTTTATTTTACCTGCGTCCATAGCTACTCCTATAGTGACACCAAATTCAATCGTATCAATTCCTATATCGTCGCACAATTGATCGATTTTAGCGATTTTATCTAAATCGTTTATTATACAATTTGAACCGTTTAATGCGATTGTTTCGTATTCTAAACTCGACGTAAGATGTTTACCGTTTTTATCTACAATTATGTTCGAACATTTGATTGCGCAGGTTGGACTACACGAAACTCGCTTTTTACCACTGCGAGAAATTACCAGCTCGTGAAGTTTTTCTCCAGAGATCTTTTCTGCGTCTTTAAATGCGCCCATTCTAAAGTTTTTTGTAGGTAATCCTCCGTGCTGATTTATAACTTTAGTCAATAACGATGTTCCATACGTAGAAAAGGTTTCTCTTGATTCTGACAAAAATTTGGCAAAGGGTTTGGATAACTCTCTAAACCTTTTTAAATCTCGAACTTTTATTTTTGATTTTTTAGCGGGAAGAATTACAATTGCTTTTACATTTTTTGAGCCCATAACAGCGCCTAAACCGCCTCGAGCAGCGTGTCGACTTGGATATCCTTCTAAATCGTTAGCGGCCACGCTCGCCGATTTCATTTTAAATTCTCCAGCAGGACCAATTGAATAAATACCAATATTATTTCCAAATCTTTTCCTTAAAATTTCGTGTAATTCGTAATTACCAAGACCTTTATACTCCTCGGCAGAGTTTAATTTAATACCGTTTTCACTTATCAAAATAAATTTTAAATCATCAGACGCGTCCTCGAATATTAACGCTCTAATTCCGTGGAAAGCAAGCATCATAGAAGGCCTTCCGCCTACGTTTGCTTCTTTTACACCGTTAGTGAGTGGACTTTTTCCACCAACAGAACTGCGTCCAGAATTGGGAAACGGACTTCCCGTTAAAAGTCCACTCGCAATTATTAGTTTATTTTTTTTCCCTAAAGGATCGCATTTTGCATCGTCAATTTCGTCGTAAACAATTTGAGATGTTAATCCTCTTCCGCCTAAAAGAAAATATTTCGAACTCTCTGTAATATCTTCGAAATTTATTGATTCTCCTTTCAAATTAATTCTTACAAGTTGCATAAAAAAAATTTCACTTACTTTTAGTTCAATGATTGGTTAAAACTCGTCATAATGAATGATTTCGTTTAATGGTTTTCGATCGGTGATTTCTCCTTTTGATTCTAAGCTATATCCTAATGGGGTAATACCTACTACCCTGAACTCGTCTGGAATCTTAAGAATTTCCTTAACCTTTTTTTCGTTAAACCATCCGATCCAACAAGTGGCTAATCCTTCCGCTGTTGCCGCCAAAATTAAATGTTCAAAGCAGATACCAAAATCGACCGTAAAATATTTTAATCCATTACCATTTGCTCCAGAACCTTTTTCAGCGATAATCCCCACAATAAATGTTGGGGAATCAGCAAACTTTTTTCTTTGACCAATTGCTTCCCAAACGGATTTAACACTTTCGGGATTTTGTACAACAATATAGTGCATTCCTTGCATATTTGCCCACGTAGGAGCTAACCTTGCTGCGTCTAAGATCCTTTCAATTTTTTCTTTTTCTGGGATTTTGTTGCTGAAAATTCGATAACTTCTTCTTTTTCTAATTACTTCGTAAAAATCCATAATATTACCTTCGTTTTTTACAATTGTTATTTTCTTTAATTTTTTTATTAATTTATAATTATTTCAAGAGAGTAATCTTTATATTTGCGAATATAATATTTTAAAGTTATAACTTTATATACTAAAAAATTCAATATTCTGCAATACTGAAAGGATTTTACGATTTTAATGAATTAAAAAACAAATCTTCTATTATTATTTGTGGTTTATATGAATGCCCAACGTTTTTTATTAAGAACCAATAAAGATAAGGATTCACTTGAACAAGATTTAATTAAGATTGAGGATTGTTGCGAAAAGCCTTCTGTTCAAAGTAAAGATGGAAATCGATTGTGTTTAAATTGTGGGATGATTTTTCAAAAAGAGTTTGTAGAAAACGAAAGACGAGCTTACTCAATTGAAGAGATTCAAAACCGAAAAAGAACAGAACCAAGATGGCGGGATTTTGGACCACGTACTATGCTCCCTACGGTAAAAACGGATTCAAAAGGAAAATCGATAGGGGCGCAAGAGCAAGCTCTTTTTTTACGATTATCAAAAATACAGAATTCTTTAATTTCGAGTATTGAGAGAAATTTTTGGGAAGCAAAACCAAAATTAAAAATGTTATGTTCTAAATTAAATATCCCCGAATACATATCCGAAAGCGCGTGGAAAATATATTCGATCGTAGCAAAGAAAAAGTTAACTATGGGAAGATCTATTGATGGATTCATAGCAGGGGCTCTTTACGCGTCGATTAGGGTTCACGACTTTCCTCGATTACTCGACGAGATTTGTGATTCTTCGTTAACACCCAGAAAGACGGTTCATAAAAGTCTTGCTATGATCATTCGAGAGGTATTACCAGAGCTTAATTTACGATATCAGCCAATTACGGCAGAGAGTTTAATTTTTCGATTTGGAAACGAACTTGAATTACCAATGAACATTCAAAAAGAAGCCAGAAATATGTTAAAGGAAGCCTCAAAGAATGGATTAAACAGAATTGGTAAAGATCCAAAAGGGTTAGCCGCCGCTTGCATCTATATTGCGGCTAAAAAATGTTTAATGAGAAAAACCCAATCAAAGGTTGCCGAAATTGCTAAAATCACGGAAGTAACGCTCAGAAGCAGAGCTAAACAAATTAAGAGTAAATTACCTTAACATATTGTAACAAATGGAATTTCATTTTTTTTTTTCATTTTATTAAGTGGGTAAAAAGATTAAAAAATTAAAGAAATCAATATAATAAATTTAAACTTTAAGATTAAAAAAATCATGGTTTGTTGTCAAAAGAAAAATTAATTATTTTTGGTTTGTTTGTTTTTGAAGTTCAAGAACCCAATTTAAGCCTAAAGCTGCTAAAAATAATCCTGCCATTAGCTGAAAACATATTACTCCCGTAAAAAATAACCAAATAACAGTAACATAAAATGGACCAAAAGTAGAACTCATTATCAAGTGTAGAAAAGTGCTCTCCTTTCCGTTTATACTTACTAAAGTTCTCCCTAAAAAAGAAAGGTATCCTAACTTTAAAAACGTAAAAATAAGAATTAAAATACCTATCATAAAAATCTTTTTTGCTCGTAATAAGTTCTCTGATAAGCTTTTTGAATTAATTTTTAGCATCGTAATTCCTATAATTAAGAAAAAGCAACCAGAAATCGTTAAAAGAATAAATAACAATTTTCCGGAAAAAGGCATATAGCTCGAATTAAACATTAATTCAGAAAATAGCATTTTATGTCCATAAAAATTGACTCCGGTATTTAATAGAATATATATACTAATTAATTCTATTAATGGGATAATTATAAAAGAAAAACTAAAGAATAATACGAATTTTTTGTAATCTTTTTCTTGTAGCGTCATTTTATTCAGATTTTTTATTATTATTATAAATTTTAACAAAATTAAATATAATTTAAATTAAATAATGAGTGTTATAAAAACTTAATAAAATGTTTTTATATTATGTTAATGGAATTAATAAAGATTCTATTTTGAAAATTTCATTTTAAAAGGTTTACTAGTTGGATAATAAAGACCAAGTTAATATAAATGAGGAATGCGCTCACAAAAACACCAAAAGTGAAGGTGACTATCTGGTATGTCAAGATTGTGGGTTAATACTAAGCGAAGATTTGCAATTTGACAGATATAAAGAAGATAAGTATCTTATATCTCAACAAGATTACGAGAAGCATATGAGAGTAAAAGATTCGAAAGCAAGACAAGATCCAGCTATCAACGAAAAATACCGTCGTTTAAAAATTTTAGAGCGTTGGTACAGAGATTACGAATCGAGTTTTACAGAACAAAAACGAACAATCGACCTACTTAAGAGCTATGGAATTGGTTTAAACATTGATCAAATAAAATTTCAACAAATAAAACAGAGATATTTAAAATATAATAAAAATCATAGAAAAACGTATCAAAATATGGTGATTATTTTTCTTGCAATTATATGGTTGGAAATTAAAGACACGACAAATGTTAGAATTGAAAAGTTTATAGAAGTTTGTAACGAATTAGGACATAAAATTAATAAGAAAATGTTAAATAATGCTATGCAAAAAGTCAAAAAAACGGAAAAAACGGAAGAAGCTATGATAAAGTTTAAGAACGAGTTTGAGATCGAATACGAAATTAAAAATAGAATTAAGATTCTATTTCAAAAAGATTTAAACAACATTCCCTACGGAAAATTGAAAGGAAATTTTGTAGATAAATCTGACTACGAGAAATTGAAAGTTGAAATGCAATTATTAGCTGATAAATACATTAATAACATTTCCTATCAATATTTAAAAAACATGAATTATAAAGCGTTTACAGCAGGACTCATATACTATATTGGACAAACCTTTGATAAAAGCAGAAAAAAGATTTTTACTCAAAGCTTAATTGAAGAGACTACGAAGTTTTCTAGCACAACGATTCGAAAAAAATATCACTTCCTAAAAGGGATTTTAGGGAATCCTAAAAAACAGAGCAATTTGCTAAAAAATTAATGACACTTTAGAAAAACGAAAAACTTTTTTCTTTAAATAAATCATTATAAAGCCTTGCACTTATTATTATTATTATTATTTGACTAGAGTTATCATTGAATATATATAAAGCAAAATGGCTTCTGAAAAAGTTTCATGTGGAAATATCTACAACAAATCAATTGACGCTTTATTGGAAGGATTTAATTCTGATCCTAAAAATGGACTTAAATCTTCCGAAATAGAGAGCAGAATTATTAAAAATGGATACAATGAATTACCAAAAATTAGAAAATCCATTTGGAAAATCTATTTAGCTCCGATATTTAATTTTCTTATAGTTATATTACTTATTACTGGAATTATTGTTATTATTCTTGGATCTCCCGAGAGTACAATTATAATTTTTACTGTAGTATTTATTAACTCGTTAACTGCCATTGTTCAGCAATTTAGAGCCCAAAAAGCTTTAGAAGCGTTAAGAAAAATATCAGCTTTAAAAGCAGTGGTTATAAGAGATGGTTCGCAAACAGAAATTCTTACGAGAGAGGTCGTACCTGGAGATATTGTTGTATTAAGTCAAGGATCAAAAATACCTGCTGACGGAAGAATAATTGATTCTATGAATTTAATGATTAACGAAGCACCTTTAACAGGTGAAAGCGAACCTGTTGAAAAAGATAATAACATTTTGGATATAGTGAATGTTCCAATACAGAATCAAAGTAATATGGTATTTTTGGGTACTTATGTTGATACCGGACGAGCCACAGTATTAATAACAGGAACAGGAATCAATACAGAAATAGGAAAAATATCAAACCAACTGAACGAAATGGGTGCGATTGAAGATATTCCACTCACTCATAAATTAAATAGATTAGGTTATATTTTAGGAACTGTTTTAATCATTAATTTAATCATACTCATAATTTACAAGTTTTCAATTCTTACAAATAACCATCAATTTTATGGAGATTTTATCACTAAAGCGTTAATTAGTTCTATTTTAAGAGCGATAAACATAATGCCTATAAATTTACCTTTACTAACAACTTTAGTTCTTGTAACTGGAGTTCTTAACATGGCTAAAAATGGCGTAATAATAAAAAATCTCTCTGCAATTGAATCGTTAGGAAGAGTATCAGTTATATCTTCTGATAAAACTGGAACTATTACTAAAAACGAGATGACCGTTGAGAAATTTTGGACTAATGGAGTGGAATATAATGTAACTGGGTCTGGATACGAATTAGATGGAGAGATTCAAAAAGATGGTAAAAATGTAGATTTAAAGGACAATCCAACATTTCAGAAATTTATCGACTCAATTGTAATTAATAATAACGCTAAAATCGTTATTGAAAATGTTAAAGTTAAAGTTCGAGACATTCGCGAAAAATCAATAAGAAGAGCTCTAGGATCTCCAACTGAAGCGTCTTTATTGGTTCTTGCGGAAAAAGCGGGATTTAATATTGATTCTATCAAAAAGAACTATAATATCGTAAAGGAGTACTCTTTTAGCTCTGAATTCAAAAGAATGACTACAGTTTGTAATTCTTTCGAAGAAAAATTTAGACTTTTTGCTTATAGTAAAGGAGCTCCGGAAAGAATGTTAGATATAAGTTCAAAGATTGAAATAAAAGAAAAAGTACAACCTTTTGAAAAAGATTTGAAGCAAAAAGTTTTAAATTTAATACAAACGCGAGCAAACCAAGGATATAGAACCTTGGCTGTTGGTTATAAAACATTAAAGGAATTCGACGATCTAAAAAGAGGTGATATTGAAGAAGATCTAATATTTTTAGGATTTGTTTCAATTATGGATCCTCCACGTGTTGGTGTTAAAGAAGCAGTTGACGAATGTAAATCTGCTGATATAAAGGTCGTTATGGTAACGGGAGATCATCCTTCGACTGCTAAAACAATAGCTGCTGAAATGGGAATTTACAAACCAGGAGATATTGTTGTTGAAGGAAAGGACATTAGAAGTTTAAACGAGGAAGATTTCAACAAAACCACGGTTTTTGCTAGAGTTGCTCCTTCAGATAAGGAAATAATAATAAGAAAATTTCAAGATCAAGATAAAGTCGTTGCGATGACGGGAGATGGAATTAACGACTCTTTAGCTTTAAAAATGGCTAACGCAGGCATTGCAATGGGAATTACCGGAACGGATGTTGCAAAAGAAATAGCTGATATGGTTATTTCGGACGATAACTTCACATCAATTAAAGAAGGAGTGAAAATTGGTCGCGGCTTATTCTCTAAAATTAGAACAATAATTTATTTTTTCATCTGTCTAAACATAATGGAAGCGGTTATTTTTTTTGGATACGAGTTCATTCCAACATTTGTATTATTTAGGTCTGAATGGCAACATATTTATATATTTGGCATTGTCCATACTTTTCCTTCTTTAGCGTTAGTCATAGATAAACATCCTAAAGATATAATGAAAGAACCGCCAAAAAATGAAGAGGAATTGCTTAACAAAAACATTTGGGTAATGCTCCTTTTCCAGGTGTTTTTAATGGGATTAGGAATAGTTTTAGTAATACAATTAACGCTAACAGGTATTATTCCTATAAACGGTTGGAATATAAACAAATATTATTTATTAAGCTATATTCCTAACAATACTTCAGAAGAAGAATTAGTTGCCATGAAAGCAAGAACAATGTTTATAACAACTCTATATATCGTAGAAACAATGTTTATATGGACTTTTAGACGACCTAATCAATCAATCATTAAAACTATCAAAAACGAGGATTTTAGTATTACATTATTTGTTATCTGCTTGATTACGTTATCTCTTCATGTTCTCCTTATATGCTTTTCGTATTATGTAAACGATGAAATAAACGATCGTCTAGGGCTGAATTTGCAATTAAATTATATGTTTTTAAGCGTTTCTGATTGGATAATTTGTATTATTTTTGCACTGCCAGGAATAGTTGGAATTGAACTTTTCAAACATCATGCAAGGAAAAAGAATATTATTTTTTAGTTTATATTATTTTGTAAATTTTTTTCCTAAGCTAATTGTTAAAAGCAATTATTGTTATTGTAAATTTATAAAAAATTTTTTTTTATAAAAATTTTTAAGATAATTAACATATTCTTGTTTAATAAATGACAGTTACGGAAAGGAAGATTGATATTTTAAAAGAAGAATACCACAATTTGGAATTAGATGAAATTTATAAAGAATTCCAAATCGACCCAAATAATGGTCTTACTGAAGAAGTAGCGCAAAATAGATTAAAAGAACGCGGTTTAAACGAAATTCCTCGCGTTAAAAGCAATTTTATTAAGATTTATTTAGCACCTTTATTTAATTGGTTAATTGTCATTTATTTAATAGGAGCATCAGTTTTATTTTTAGCTTGGTTACTTATTGGACAAGGAAATCTCACTTTTATCGTATTAACTATAATGATTGTAGTATTAAATTGTTTAATAGCGATTTTTCAACAATATAGAGCGACAAAAAAGTTGAACGCACTAAGAGAATTATCGGCACCTGCGACAACAGTTATAAGAAATGGAAACAAACAAAGTATTCAAACTAAAAATGTGGTTGTTGGAGATATTTTAGTTTTAAATCAAGGAGATAAAATTCCAGCCGACGCCCGGTTAATTCGTTCTACTAATCTCGAAGTCAATGAAGCTGCTTTAACGGGAGAAAGCGAAGCTGTTTTGAAATTGGAACACGGAACTGCTCTAAAAGGAGGCGAAATACCTATTGCAGAGAGAAAAAACATGGTTTTTTACGGTACTTACGTAGCCATGGGTAATGGATTAGCCATTACGGTAAAAACTGGAGGTAATACAGAGATTGGCAAAATTTCTAGAGGTTTAGAAGAAGCTGGAACGAGCGAAATCCCCATTAGAAAAAAAATGAATAAATTTGGAAAATGGTTAGGATTTGCAGTATTAACTTTTTGGTTTATTATTCTTATGTTAATTTTCGTCTGGAGCGGTTTTAAAAGATTAGAGATAGTTAAAAGTTTAAACTCTGCTCTTGATATAATGCCTATTAATATTCCTTTATTAACTACGATCGTCCTACTAACGGGCGTATTAGCAATGGCTCGCGAGGGCGTAATTGTTAGAAATCTTGCTTCTGTTGACAGTTTAGGACGAGTTAGCGTAGTGTGCAGCGATAAGACAGGGACTCTTACTAAAAATCAAATGTCTATCGAATATGTTTGGATTTACAATTCAGTATTTAAAGTAACAGGAATCGGATACGATCCTGAAGGAGATATCTTTTTAATGGACGATCCAAAAAATCTGTTAATGATAACTCATATTGACGAATTTCCTCAACTAAAACAGTTATTAATTTCCGGTTTTTTAAATAACAATTCCGCTTTAATAAAAAACGAAATCGTCGTCTCAGGTAAAACTATTCCTAAATGGAGCGTAATTGGTTCGCCTACGGAAGGAGCGTTAATGGTTTTGTTTCAAAAGGGAATGGGCGATTATATAATGGAAGATTACGAAGATCTTAAGGAATTTCCTTTTGATTCGTCAATTAAACGAATGACTAAAGTGTTTAAAAAAGACTCTGCATATTATTCTTTCACAAAAGGGGCAAGTGAAATATTAATAGATTTGAGTTCAAAAATTTTAACTAAGGACGGAGAAATTCCATTTACGCTCGAAATGAAAGAGAAAGTCAATTTAAAACTCAACGATTTTGCGAATCAAGGTTATCGTCTTTTAAGTCTTTGCTATAAAAAAATGGAAGATGTGAAATTTGATAGCGAGGAATGTAGACACATGTGCGAATCTGACATGACTTATATTGGTTTCGTTACAATATTAGACCCACCTCGAGAAGGTGTAAAAAATTCCGTAGAAGAGTGCCATGCAGCCGGAATTGATGTTATTATGGTGACTGGAGATTCTCCGATAACTGCTAGAGCAATCGCCAAACAAATTTCCATTATAAAAGACGAGAATGATTACGCTATTGAAGGAAAACAAATAAAAGAAATAGAATCGCTGGAAGATTTTAATAAAATAAAGGTATTTGCTAGAGTTTCTCCTTCTGATAAAGAAATTATTATTGAAAATTATCAAAAACAAAATAGAGTCGTTGCGATGACGGGTGATGGAGTTAACGATGCTCTAGCTTTGAATATGGCAGACGCAGGTATTGCGATGGGTATACAAGGCACTGATGTAGCAAAAGAGGCTTCAGACA
>Ga0315284_10015031_pt1 | contig 11004 bp, 11 predicted proteins | sample YL17G09_16_MG_FD_203696 | JGI IMG/M metagenome (GOLD analysis project Ga0315284, IMG submission 203696) | Sediment microbial communities from Yellowstone Lake, YNP, Wyoming, USA - YL17G09_16 | ecosystem: Environmental > Aquatic > Freshwater > Lake > Sediment | place: USA: Wyoming | collected...
CGCCGTCATCTTTGCCAAGGCTAGACCTGAGGAGCAAAGGGCAGCCTGGCTTTTTCTAAAATGGATGAGCGAACCTGAACAGACTGCAAGATGGTCGTACGCATCTTCTTACTTACCCATTAGATACTCGGCTTTAAATAAAGAGGTTATGCAGGCTAAGTTAAAGCATTATCGAGGACTTGAGCAAGTCATTTTTCAACTGGAATACGCAGAACTGGAGCCTCAGACCAGTGGATGGGTTACCGGGCGCAAGATTTTGGAGAGCGAAGCCTTGGAAAAGGCTTTGAGAGGAGAGACTGAGCCAGGAGTTGCACTTGAGGAGGCGGCAAGGAAAGTTGATGCGGAATTAGATAAATCAAAGAGAAGGCATGGGAATTCATAACACTTTAAAAAATACCAAGAGAGGTAACCTCTTGACAGTGCTGGATTGGTATGATAAAATATACGAAATCAGGACTTTACTTTTTATTGTGAAAATGTGAACAAATGCTCCAAGATTACCTCCCCATCCTTCTGAGCATCGGCTTCGTGGGCTTCGTGGCCCTGGCCATGGTCGGGCTCTCGGCCTGGTTCGGGCCCCATAAACCCTCGAAAGAGAAATTAGCGCCTTACGAGTGCGGAATTCCTCCCCGGGGGGACGCCCGGCTGCGATATCCGGTGAAGTTCTACCTAGTCGCCATGCTCTTCATCCTCTTCGACATCGAAGCCGTGTTCCTGTACCCCTGGGCCGTGATCTACAAGGAGCTCCGGCTCTTCGGACTCGTGGAGGCCGGGGTCTTCCTGGTCATCCTGCTTCTGGGCCTGTTCTACGTCCTCAAGAAAAACGTCCTGGACTTCGAGCGATGATCTCCGAGGCAACAAAAAAGCAGATTGCGGAGCAAGCCGCCAAGTATCCCGAGAGGCGCTCGGCCATTCTTCCGGCCCTTTACCTCATTCAGGGAGAGGAAGGCTGCATCACCAAGGACGGGGCTGAGGCCGTGGCCCAGATCCTCGGCATCACGCCCACCGAGGTCTGGTCCGTGGCCAGCTTCTACACCATGTTCAACCTTAAGCCGGTGGGAAAATACCATATCCAGGCCTGCAAGAACATCTCCTGCCACCTGGCCGGGTCCGAAAAAATCATCGAAACCCTGAGCCGAAAGTTAGGCATCCCGGTGGGGGGGACCACCGCGGACGGAAAGTTCACCCTGTCGGTCGTGGAGTGCTTGGGCTCCTGCGGCACCGGGCCTATAATGCAGGTCAACGACGACTACTACGAGGGCCTGACCGAGGCCAGGGTGGACGAGATCCTTGACGCTTTGAGGAAGTCTTGATGGGGTTTGAACTCATTGCCACCTTGATTAAGATCGTGGTCATCGTCATGGGGGTGCTTCTCCTCATGGCCTTCATGACCTGGGTGGAGCGCCGGGGTTTGGCGATGTTCCAGATGCGCGTGGGGCCGAACCGGGTGGGACCCTTCGGTCTCCTGCAGCCCATCGCGGACGCGCTGAAGCTCCTGTTCAAGGAGGACTTCATCCCCTCCCGGGCGGATAAGCTCCTGTTTCTGGCCGCCCCGATCATCTCCTTTTCCATGGCCACCCTGGTCTTCGCCGTGATCCCTTTCGGTGGCTCGTTCACGGTGATGGGCCACCGAGTGGCCTTGCAGATCGCGGACATCGGGATCGGTCTCCTGTTCGTCTTGGGGGTGACCTCCCTGGGCGTTTACGGAATCGTCCTGGCTGGATGGTCCGGAAACTCCAAGTACCCGCTCGTGGGCGGGATCCGCTCCTCGGCCCAGATGATCTCCTACGAGCTGTCCCTTGGGCTGGCGGTGATCTGCGTCCTGCTGTGGGCCAACTCTCTCCGGCTGTCCGAGATCGTGGCCGCCCAGGCCGGACTGATGAAGCTCTTTGGGAGCATCCCCTTTCCTAAGTGGTTCGTGCTGAACCCGGTCTTGTTCCTGGCCTTCCTCATCTTCATGACCTGCGGACTGGCCGAGACCAACCGCATCCCCTTCGACCTCCCGGAGGCCGAGTCCGAGCTCGTCTCGGGGTTCCATACCGAGTACGGCAGCATGAAATTCGCGATGTTCTTCCTCGGGGAGTACATCGCCATGATTGCGGGGTCGGCCATGATCGTGACCCTGTTCTTCGGGGGCTGGCACGGCCCGATCCCCCCCTTGGGCAATGAATACGTCCAGGTGGCGATCTCCCTCGTCAACTTCGGAGGCAAGCTCCTCTTCTTCCTTTTCTTCTTCGTCTGGGTCCGGGCTACACTGCCCAGGCTCAAGTACTACCAGCTGATGAACCTGGGCTGGAAGGCGCTCCTGCCCTTGGCCCTGGTGCTGGTCCTGGTCTCCGGGGCCGTGCAGGCCTGGGCCAGCGGGTGGCTGTGATGCCCGGGTCCTGGAAGGCCGTCCTTTCCATGGCGATCCTCCTCGCGGGATGCTCCTCCAAGCAAAACACGGCCCCGCCCGCAGAGGCCTTCTCAGTCACCTCGGACGGGACCGTTCATGACTACCAGTACCCCGGATACAATAAAGCTACGGTCAAAGTCGGGGTGAAGTTCACCTCGACCTCGTCCAAGACCTGCCTCTTGGACTCCCTGGAAATCAAATCTCCTAACGATTCTGTGCTGCCCGGAAAGCAAGCCATCCTCAAGACGCTCTGGCTGGATACGTTGGCCAGTGGGGACACCACCAGCCGCGAGTTCACTATTGCTGATTCCCGGACTGTCGGAAGAGATCCCGGAGCTGCTCCGTATCCTCCTGGGCGCGGCAGGTATTATCTCAGAGCCTGGGGTCGCTGGGACGGGACAACCCACGAAAGCCCGCAGTACTCCTGGACATGGTGACGCTTAACCTGGTGCTTTGGGGCATCCTGGCCGCCCTGGCCGTGGGCAGCGGGCTGGCCGTTATCCTGATCCGGAACCCCATCTACTGCGCCCTGTCCCTGGTCGTGAACTTCTTCCTCCTGGCCGTGATGTACCTCCTCCTGCGGGCCGAGTTCCTGGCCGCGATCCAGGTCATCGTCTACGCCGGGGCCATCATGGTCCTGTTCATCTTCGTCATCATGCTCCTGAACCTGGGCGGGGAGGAGACTCGTGACAAGCTGCGTGTCCTCCGTCCCCTGGCCTTCCTGCTGGGCCTGGTCCTTTTGGTGGAGGTCGTGGCGGCCCTGCGCTACCGGGCCTACACCGTGGAAAACCCGCCTTTGTCTTTCCCCTTGGTCAGCGCTCCCCCGGCCGTGACCGGCGGGGTGCGGGAGTTTGGCAGGCTCCTGTTCACGGATTACCTGCTGCCCTTCGAGATCACCTCCGTGCTTCTGCTCATCGCCATCGTGGGCGCGGTCGCCCTGGGCCGGAAGGAGCCCTCTTAGCATGGTGCCTGAGGGCTATTACCTCATCCTATCCGCGGTCCTGTTCGCCATCGGCGTGACCGGGGTCCTGATCCGCCGGAACCCAGTCGTCATTTTCATGTCCATCGAGCTGATGCTGAACGCCGTGAACCTCTCCTTCATCGCCTTCGCGAGCCAGCTTAACTCCCTGGACGGCCAGGTCTTCGTGTTCTTCGTGATGGCCGTGGCCGCGGCCGAGGTCGCGGTGGGACTGGCCATCATCGTGTCCATCTTCCGGGCCCGGACCTCGGTGGACGTGGACGAGATGAACCTGATGAAATGGTGATGCTCGACACCCTCTGGCTCATCCCCGCGCTTCCCTTCGTCGGGTTCCTGTTCAACGGCCTCTTGGGCAAGAAGGTGCCCAAGGCGGTCGTTTACTGGGTAGCCTGCGGGATTGTGGGGCTGGCCTTTGCGGGCGCACTGCTCGCCTTCAGGGACCTGCTCAACCTCCCAGCCGAGGAGCGTTTCTTCACCCAGAGCCTGTTCACCTGGATCCCCTCCGGGGACCTGCTGGTGAAGGTGGGCTTGCAGCTCGACCCCCTGTCGGCCGTGATGATCCTGGTCGTCACGGGAGTGGGGTTCCTGATCCACGTCTACTCCATCGGGTACATGCACTCCGAGCAGGGCTACGGACGCTACTTTGCCTACTTGAACCTGTTCACCTTCGCAATGCTCACCCTGGTCCTGGCCGACAACTTCCTCCTCATGTTCGTGGGCTGGGAAGGGGTCGGATTATGTTCCTACCTTCTGATCGGCTACTGGTACGAGAAGCCTGCGGCCGCGAACGCCGGAAGGAAAGCTTTTGTGGTGAATCGGATCGGGGACTTCGGGTTCCTCCTGGCCATGATGTTAATCTTCTCCCTGTTCGGAACCCTTCGGTTCGACTCTATTTTCCATCAGGCTCCTTTGGCTCTGACCTTCGGTGGAGAAATGGCCACGACCATCACCCTGCTTCTTTTCCTGGGAGCCACCGGGAAATCGGCTCAAATTCCTCTGTATATCTGGCTTCCGGATGCTATGGAAGGGCCCACCCCGGTATCGGCCCTGATCCATGCCGCGACCATGGTCACGGCCGGGGTCTACATGGTGGCCCGCTGTCACGTGCTCTTCCTCCTGGCTCCGATCTCCCTGGCCATCGTGGCCGTCATCGGGGCTCTGACCGCTCTATTCGCGGCTTCCATCGGGCTGGTGCAGAACGATATCAAGCGGGTCTTGGCCTATTCCACGATCAGCCAGCTGGGTTACATGTTCCTGGGCTGCGGGGTGGGGGCCTTCGCGGCCGGGATCTTCCATCTCACGACCCACGCCTTTTTCAAGGCCCTGCTGTTCCTCGGCTCGGGCTCGGTGATCCACGCCCTGTCCGGGGAGCAGGATATCCGCAAGATGGGCGGAATTGCAAAGAAGATCCCGATAACTCATGTTACCTTCCTGATTGGGGCCTTAGCCATCGCCGGGTTCCCCGGGCTAGCCGGGTTCTTCAGCAAGGACGAGATCCTGTGGAAGGCCTTCTCCAGCCCGCAGGGGAGCGGTCTCTTGTGGTTCTTCGGAGTCCTGGCGGCCCTGTTCACGGCCTTCTATATGTTCCGTCTCCTGTTTCTCACGTTTCACGGAAAGTCCCGTGTGGAGCAGGACAAGGAACACCATATCCACGAATCTCCTCCCACCATGCTCTTCGCCCTGGTCATCCTGGCCCTCCTCTCCGTCGTTGGGGGGTACATCGGAGTGCCCAAGATCCTGGGCGGAGGTAACGTTTTCGAATCCTTCTTAGAACCTGTGTTCACGCGCTACCCGGTCCTGGGACCCCTGACCGGGGGAGTGCATCCCCTCAGCCTGGAGTGGACCCTGCTTCTCGTTTCGGTCGCCGTGGCCCTGTTGGGAATCCTCCTGGCCTGGCTCCTCTACCTCAAGCGGGACCGGATCCCGGCCGCGCTGGTCAAGCGGTTCCCCTCGCTCTACGACTTAATCTTGAACAAATATCATGTGGACGAAGTGTACGGGGCGCTCATCGTCATCCCGGGCCGGAAGCTCTCGGAGCTCACCTATGACCGCTTCGACCTGGGCATCGTGGACGGCCTGGTGAACTTCGTGGGCGAATTCGTGGTGCGGGCAGGGGAGGGCTTGAAGCGGGTCCAGATGGGTTACGTCCGGCAGTACGCCTTCGCCATCCTGATCTCGGCCCTCTGCGTGTTGGGATACTTTCTTTTAAGATAGATGAACTTCTCATCCTATCCTATCCTCTCCGGGATCACTTTCCTGCCTCTGGTCGGAGCTTTCCTTATCCTGTTATGGAACAAGGAACGTCAGGGCCTCATACGCTGGACCGCCTTCATCACGAGTCTTATCAATTTCCTGATCTCCATTCCCCTGTTCACCCAGTTCAAGCTGGGCACAGCGGAGATGCAGTTCGAGGAGAAGGTTCCCTGGATTCAATCCTGGGGTATCTCCTATCACCTCGGGGTGGACGGGATCAGCCTGTTGCTTGTGCTATTGACGACCTTCCTCTCGGCCATCGCCATCCTATCCTCCTTCTCGGCCATTAAGGAGCGAGTCAAAGAATACTACATCTTCATGCTGTTCTTAGAGACCGGGATGATCGGCGTGTTCGCCTCCCTGGACCTGTTCCTGTTCTACATATTCTGGGAGGCGATGCTCATCCCGATGTATTTCCTGATCGGGGTGTGGGGGGGACCCCGAAAAATCTACGCCGCGGTTAAGTTCTTCCTCTACACCATGTTCGGTAGCGTGCTCATGCTGGTGGCCATCCTGGTTTTGTTCTTCTCCCATTACCAGGCCACCGGTGAATATACCTTCGATCTCCTGAAGCTGTTTTCCTTATCCATCTCCCCGGCCTGGCAGTTGTGGCTCTTCCTGGCTTTCGGGGTGGCCTTCGCCATCAAGGTCCCGATGTTCCCCTTCCACACCTGGCTTCCGGACGCCCACGTGGAGGCCCCCACGGCTGGGAGCGTGATCCTGGCCGGGGTGCTCCTGAAGATGGGGACCTACGGGTTCGTGCGCTTCTGCCTGCCCCTGTTTCCTCAGGCCAGCCAGGCCTTCGTCCCCCTGATCTCGGTCCTGGCCATCATCAGCATCATCTACGGGGCCCTGATGTCCCTGGTCCAGAAGGATATCAAGAAACTGGTGGCCTACTCCAGCGTGAGCCATCTCGGGTTCGTTATGCTGGGCCTGTTCGCGTTCACGATCCAGGGAATGGAGGGCGGGCTCCTGCAGATGGTCAACCACGGCATCTCCACCGGGGCCCTGTTCCTTATCGTGGGCATGATCTACGAGCGGAGGCATACCCGCCTCATAGACGATTTCGGGGGGCTGTCGAAAGCCCTGCCCGTCCTTGCCGTCTTCTTTATGATCACGACCCTTTCCTCGATCGGCCTGCCCGGGACCAACGGTTTTGTGGGTGAGTTTTTGATCCTGCTCGGCACGTTGCGCTCGGTTAATCCCCATGCCATCGCCTATGCCGCGCTCGCTGCCACAGGGGTGATTTTGGGCGCGGTGTACATGCTCTGGATGTATCAGCGGGCGATGTTCGGCCCTCTGGCCAAGCCCGAGAACAAGGGTCTCAAGGACCTGAGCTTCCGGGAGGTCGTGATCCTCCTGGCCATGACGGCGATGATCTTCTGGATCGGAATATATCCCAAGCCCTTCCTGTCGCGGTTGGAGGCCTCCAGTTATAACGTCCTGAAGCAGGTCCAGCGTCCGGCGCAAGAGACGATAACCAACGGGGGGGAGGATCCTCACTCCCAGGGTGAGGCGAGATGATTCTCCCGGTGGTCAGCATGAGGCTCATCGCCCCGGCAGGAATTGCATTTGCGACCGGCCTCCTCATCCTGCTTGTAGACTTAGTTCTGCCCAAGGGCCGTAAGGGTCTTCTTGCGGTTCTATCCCTGGTGGGCCTGATCATCTCTGGCAGTGCCTCATCCGGGCTCTGGGGTCGTTACGAAATGGCCTTCCGGGACATGGTCGTCGCGGATAACCTCTCTTCTGGCTTTGGCATTATCATTTGCCTGACGGCCTTTCTGGTCGTCCTGCTTTCTCGGCATTACATCCAGCGGGAGGGGATCGATTTCGGAGAGTACTACGCCCTGCTGATGTTCTCCACCTGCGGATTAACACTGTTCGTTTCCGGCAAGGATTTGATCATACTGTTTCTCGGCCTGGAGGTTTTTTCCATCGCACTTTATATCCTCTGCGGGTTCAACCGACATCAGCTTCGCTCGGCCGAGTCCGCCCTGAAATATTTTCTGCTTGGGTCGTTTGCTTCGGCCTTCCTTTTGTATGGGATCGCTCTCATCTACGGTACGACCGGAAGCACAAACTTGGACAAAATCGCTCAGGTGATCATCCTGAACCGCTGGGGCAATTTGACCTTGCTCATGGTCGGGGTCGGGTTCGTGCTCGTAGGTCTGGGCTTCAAAACCGCGGCGGTTCCCTTCCATTTCTGGACCCCGGACGTCTACGAGGGCGCTCCCACGCCGGTGACCGCGTTCATGGCCGGCGGGGTCAAGACCGCGGCTTTCGTGGCCCTGCTCAGGGTCTTCTCCGGAGCCTTCGGAAACCTTTATCCGGACTGGGTCAGGATCCTCTCAGTCGTCGCCATCCTGACGATGGTGGTGGGAAACGTCATTGCTGTGGTCCAGATGAACTTGAAGCGACTTTTGGCGTATTCTTCCATCGCCCATGCCGGTTATCTGCTGGTCGCGGTGGTGGCGAACAGCACCCTGGGCATTGCCAGCATCTCCTTTTACCTATTGTCCTATGTGCTGATGACCCTCGGAGCTTTCGGCATTCTGATCCTTATCGGCCGGCCCGGGGAAGGGAACCTCAAGCTGGAAGATGTGTCCGGCCTGTCCCGCTCCCGGCCCTGGCTCGCCGCTGCGATGACCATCCTCCTCCTCTCCCTGGCCGGGATCCCACCCACCGCCGGTTTTGTGGCCAAGTGGTACGTCTTCACCGCTGCTTTGAAGGAGGGTTTTTTCTCTCTGACTCTGATCGGCGTTCTGACCAGTGTCATCGGCGTTTTCTACTACTTGCGGGTCATCGTGTACATGTACATGCGCGAGCCTTTGAAAAGCGTAGCCGACGCTCCGACCTGGTCTTCCTGGACAGCGGCCCTTGCCGTGACCATCGCAGTCGCCGGCGTGCTCCTGATCGGGCTCTTTCCGGGGAGCCTTTTGGATATCGCCCAAGTGCTGGCAACGGGGGTGAGATGAAAAATAGGGCAACCGTTTTATGGGGACTTCTGTTTTTTACTCTTTCCTTTTGCCTCGTGATGAATTGTACCCATAAGCAGAAGGATTACAGTCAGTTGGAGGTCAAGGACATCTCCGATCAGGATCTGGACGAGGCCACCGCATTTTACGAGAAATACGTTCTCACCCGCCCCAAGGATTTCAAGTCCCATAACAAATTGGGCATCCTTTACCGCCGGAGCGGCAACCTGGACCGCGCCCGTGTGCAATACGAGTATGTCCTTCTGATGGATTCCACCAACGCCGAGGCCCACAATAATTTAGGGACCTGGTACGGAATCGTGAATCAGGTGGATTCTGCCATCGGTGAATTTCGGCTGGCGGTGAAGTACAACCCGGGCTACTCCAAGGCCCACCGCAACCTGGCCGCGATGTACCAGCGGAGCGACCGGGACAGTCTGGCCCTAAGCGAGATGGAGGCTTACCTCTCCTTGGAGCCCGGCGCTCCGGACACGGCCCAGGTGCGCCAGGCCATGGAGGAGATCCGGAAGAAGACGGGAAAGAAGTAGGGGCGATGGTTTAGGAAAGGGGGGCCCATGGACATCCGGAAGAGATTGGTGATTTCGTCGCTGCTTCTCAGCCTCGCCTGCCTTGACCGCGCCGAGGCTGGTTTCGCCAGCAAGCTGTACGACAAACAATAGGTTCCGAATTATTAACGCTGAAGGCACCTATACCGGCGACTGTGGGTGACGGGAGAGGTCGGGTGGGAGTATTGACAGGTGCCGGGGAGGGACGAACGTTTACTTCTGATGGCCCTTTAACGTTGCAGGCAGGGCGCAGTCAGGGTGAAGGCAGGGTGAAGTAAGGGTGAAGGTTGCTCGTGTAGTCCTCCTGAGGTCTTCGATTAAACCTCCAGCCCCCGGCCATAAGTTATCGCTCCATCGTCCCCAGTCGTCCTTGCAATCTTCTTCCTTGACTTTTGCTTCCGTCTGTGATAAGATAAACCATTCGTTAACCCTTTTCGGAGGTGAGGGATGAACAAAAGCTGGTTGGTTTGTCTGTGCTTCATTTTGTTGGGTTCGGCCTGGGTCTGGGCGGAAGTCGAGGTTCCAAGGACCGTGGTCGAGGTTCCGGTCTCAGGGCCGGAGCAGGTGATGACCTTGGACCGGCTGGGTCTTTCCCTGGACTGGGTCAAGGATGGCGTCGCCAAAGGGCTGGTCACAAGGTCCGGCGTGGAGGCCCTTCGGGAAGCCGGGTTTGAGCCCAAAGTCATTTACTGGGACTTCCGCGAGGAGAACCCAGATGCCTGGCTCGTTCCCGGCTATTATCACTCCTACGCTGCGATGGGCGCGGCCCTGGACTCCATCCAGCGGGCCCATCCTACCATCGCCCACCTTGACACCCTGGGCTTCAGCATCCAAAACCGGGCCCTTTGGGGTTTGCGCATTACCCAGAATGCTCCCGGAGGGAAGCGGGGAAAGCCGAAGTACAACGTGAACGGCGACCACCACGGGAACGAGCTCATCGGGGGAGAGGCGGCCCTGGCCTTCGCCAAATACTTGGCGAACAACTATGGGAGCAACTCCTTGGTGACCCGGTTGGTGGACGAGTCCGACGTCTGGGTTGTTCCGATGGTGAATCCCGACGGCCGGGAAGCGAACACGCGGGGCAACTCCCGCGGCGCAGATATCAACCGCGACTACGGGTACGAATGGAATAATACCGAGGGAGTGAGCGAGCCCGGTCCCTTCGGGGAGCCCGAGATCCGGGCCATGCGCAACCTTTTCATGAAGGGTCCCTATGTCGCCTCCATGGACTTCCACAGCGGGACGATGTACACCCTCTACGTTTGGGGCTTCACGACCATGGCCGCGATGGACAGCGCTGCCATGCGCCGGGTGGGCCAAATTTACAACACCTACTACCCGGTGGGCTACGGCCAGATCTCCCGCGACCTCTACCAGGTCTGGGGCGGGTCCACGGATTACTACTATGGCTGCGGGGGCGACATCATATCGTTTGCCGCGGAGCTTTCCAATTCCTATGCTCCTCCGGCCTCGGCCATCGACACCATCTGTGCCCGTCAGATCACGGCCCTCATCCCCATGATGCAGGAGACCCGCAAGGGCCTCTGGGGCATGGTCCGGGATTCCGTTACCCATCGGGCCCTCCCTGCCCGCTTGGTGGTCGCCAAACGCGACACTATCTGTGGTTGGTGCTGTTACAGCGATCCCGAGTACGGCGATTACCACAAATATCTTTATCCCTCAGCCGGCACCTACCAGATCACGGCGTACGCTAACGGGTTCGATTCCAAAACCTTTCAGGTAACGGTTGGAGCAGACACCTTCGCCCAATTGGATTTCGATCTTAAGCCCAATACCGGCTTGAATTACAGCGGGTTTACCTGTCCAATCATCCGC
>Ga0315284_10015035_pt1 | contig 11003 bp, 11 predicted proteins | sample YL17G09_16_MG_FD_203696 | JGI IMG/M metagenome (GOLD analysis project Ga0315284, IMG submission 203696) | Sediment microbial communities from Yellowstone Lake, YNP, Wyoming, USA - YL17G09_16 | ecosystem: Environmental > Aquatic > Freshwater > Lake > Sediment | place: USA: Wyoming | collected...
AGTTGGAATACCGTATTTCTGAAGAATAGATTGAACTTCGCTCAATGTAATCTCCACATTTAGTTCATTGTAAGGGTTAAACATCATGGATCCATTTTCAGTGTATACGATGTCTTCTTCGTGCTTTAGGAAATTTGCAGTGGCTACTACAACATCTGTACCAATGGTTGTCATATAAACGGATTTTATACAGTATATTTGTATATTTATAGCGTATGTTTAAATCGTTTCACAATATATTAAGCGATATTCAATTTTATAAAAATGCAACATTGTCAATAATGCAAAATACAGAGAGTAGAGCATGAATATACGAATTTAAGGAAAATGAATTAAAATAAACTGAAATAAACCGAATATTCAATCAAAATAAATAAAAAGAATTAAGATAAAAATGAAAATAAATAAAATAAAATATTTAGATAGAATATAACAAGAATAACAAATTAAAATGGTGTTAATGAATGCAGGAAAATCCGCAAGGTACCAACAGAGTATAATGAACAATAATGCCAAGAGCTATGGATTAAAGATGGGTGGTTTGACCCCGCTTACAGGTAGAGGTCAGTTTGCAAACATTGCGATTCAACAGAATGCTGCTTATTGTGGCTGTATTCCTTATGAGTTCACTGCTGGTATTCTCTACATGAAACAGAAGAGCATTTTCCAGAAGAACCAGTCGAGTTCAGGTGGTGTGGGTAGAAGGTATACTATGGCTGGTATTAACAATGCTTTAGGATAGGATAAGAACAACAACAACAACAACAACTCATGAAAATAATGATATATTCTCAACAAATAAAAATACTGTAAATAAAATATAAAATAATGATAGATATATATTTAACAATATTTTATATAAATAAAAAATGAAAATGAATGATTTTGATCTTCAAAATATTGAAAACTATAATAAAATAATAGTCGATGGAGAAGACGAGATTTATTCAAAATATACGAATGTTATTATTCAATATCTGTTACTCGGAATAGAAAAAATAAAAAATCAGAATGCGGAATATGTAAAATACATTTTAATAAAAGGTATATTTACGATATCATATGTATTTAAGATGCTGTTAATGTATACTTGTAATTTACAGCTCACATATCATCACTGTCAAAAATCGTATTCTTATTACATTGAATTTATTGGACAAATTGGTGACGATGCTGTTACGTATTTACAACTAAACTCCAAAGATGCTGCATTATTTGTATACAAAAAATCAATTTTCGAAATTTTAGATGAAGTAAAAAAAAAGTATACAGAAGATGAGATGAATGAAAAAAAGATTAAAAATGTATCAGTAATGATGGATATTTATAATAAATTAATTGAAACCGAGATAACGCATTTAGATTCAGAACAGTTAAAAAATACAGAATTTATAAATAAAATATATTCGAATATTGGGCGTGTAAATAGTAAACTGTTCAAACTATACTATTGTTCAGAAGAGAAATTAGAAGGACATGAAAAAATGACGAATACGGAGAATAGTGCATGTGAAATGAATATGTTTTTTAAAAAATTAATGCATATTAAGAAATTTTGTGACATACTTATTTTAAAAAAGACGTCTAGCCAAGATGTTGTTGCTGGTGATAACTATAAAGATTATGTAAAAATGATCGAGCATTTTATTAAAAAAATAAGAAAAATAAATAATTTACCCATTGAATTTGATTTACATATAGTAAGTAAGAGTTTTTCTCAACATTTTGAAGAAAAAATAAAGTTATATAATGTATCAAAATTTATAAACTGGGTATTTTTATGTCCTTGAATCAGATATCATTGACAATTGTTCGTGTTCTTAGTTTGGGAACGTGTTTTTTTGCAACATCGTCTTCGGGTTGAATAATGTGAGAATAAATATTTAAAAATTCGACTCGAAACATTTCTTTAATAAAATCGTAAATGTCGTGCAAAACATAATCTTCGCATTTTCCGACAATAAGTACGCTTCCAGTTCTAAAAATCATGAATGAAATTTCAATGTAGTCGTTTAAATTTGTGGCGGGTTGTTGTCCGTTTTGAACGTGAACACAATTATCATCCTTCTTTTCAATGCATATTCCTCCTTTTACGTAATAGAAGAATTTGCATTGAATGCCTGGATACGAGCAAGAATCATAGTTGCTGTTAATTCTGTATTTATATTTGAGTGCATTGTACAATTTGTCTCTATCAATGTAAAATCCGCAATTAAAGTTTGAGTTAATCAAAACTGTTTCGCATTTATCTTTCCGACAATCAATGTGATCGCCTATGAGGGTTTTCAATGTGTGAATAAGAATATCAATGACACTTTTCAGGGAATTATCATGTTGAATTCCTGGGATTTCGAGTTTTCCGGTGTTGAACACTTTGATGTGCATTTCTTTAAATGTGCGTGCACCCGGTGGCGAATTTTCGTCTTCAACACGAACAATGAGAACAAAACAATTGAAGAATGCGCGTTTTTTTTTACACCTGCAGTTCAATATATCCTTTTTTGAAAGGCCGATATTTATTTTTCGATGGTCTTTGAATTTAATTCTACCTTCTGGATTATCAATGTGTTCAATAATTTGTGTTTCAATAAATCCGTCATTTTTATCGATTTCTTTTTGGGTGTTTGCTTCGATTTCTTCGAGTTCTTCTTTTGTCGTGCACGAGAATTTGATTTGTTTTTTAATAATTCCGCAACATTGTGACGCATATGGCATAATAGGAATCTCCCAAAATACTTTTTTTATGTCGATTGGTGTATCCAGAAATAATATTTTAGTTTTAGTAGAAATATAAATGGGCGAACACTCTGGAACTTTAATTGCGTGTTCGTTTTTTGAATCGTCTTGACTTTCGCGAATGTCGACGTTATCAAAGCGGATATCGTCACCGTCATCGCTGTAATCATTACTATTATTATCATTATCCTTTGCATCGATTGTGTCAATTGTGTCGATTGTGTTGAGTGCGTCAAGCGGTGTTTGTATTTTTGTACAAAGACGACCGTTACGTCCGTCGTCATCATTTTTTTCATATGTGGTCGAGATTTTTGTCGGTTTCTTTTTTAAACTACTATTTTGACTCTTTTTATTATGAGATGGCATTTCTTCGTCGCGACCGCAGCCCATGAGAAAATTACTCCATTCACTATCAATATTGGTTTCGAGAGTGGTTTTCATAACTGATTGAAGCAATACATGAAGTTATACTAATGTTTTTAAGTATGTTATATTAATCAATTTTATTATTAATTGTTTTGTTAACTGAATAAAAAATATTTATTATTAAATGAAAAAATAATAAATATTTTTTATTAAATCAACTTAAAAGCATTGAATGAGATATATAAAATATAAATATATATTTATTTCATTCTATTTTTAAAATGAGTTTGAGCAGTCGTTGGTCTTTTTTTTCGAAGGGGGTGAAAGAAGAAGAGAGAGAATATAAAGAAGGAGAACAGCATAATAATGACAATGGGGAAGAAGTCGTATTTTCTGTGAGTGAAAAAGAAATTGTGGATGTAAAGGATAATGAGAATGAGAATGATAATTCTGGAGAACAAGAAGTTAAAACGGTTGTTGAATCGAGTTGCAATACTGGAACCGAATCTACGGATATCTTGTTTGAAAAGGCGTATGAGTGTTATATGCGACGACAACATATGCGACAAGTTGCTGCTACCAATGACAGTGACAAGAATGACAGCAATAGCCATTATAAAGGACTGCATACAGAAGTGATGTCTACAATGCCGGTTCTTTTTATTGAAGAGTTTGTTCCGGATTTTTATAACTTCTCTTCTAAAAAGTCGGTTAGTACAGATTGGCGGGCATACGTGTATTATGATTTGTACAGAGGCGTTTACGTTTTTAACGGGACGCGTCGGCGTAATAACGAGCATGGACTGGGAACAGAAAGGAAATACCCGGATATTCGCATGACGTTCAAGTCGAAAAGTTCGCTGGCATTTTATTTGCGGCGATCCATGTGTTCGTGGAAGCACAAGTTGAGCATAACCATGTATTCCATGTATCGCAGCGTGATTCACTTGTCGACTTATGGGGCGATGCCTAGTTTTCACAGCATTCATCATTGTCGCAACAAGTTTCGCACGGAACTGTTTGGATACGATGACTGCCGCGTTTCGCTGAGAGGGTTCGAGTCGTATTTGAAGGTGCTCAAAGATGGCGCGGACGATGGATTTTTGTTTCGACCGACGCCTACTGCTGCTAAATAGGACTGCTAAATAGGAATATACTAAATATTTTATATAATTTGAATAAAATTTTGATTATATAAAATGGAAAATTGCATGATGCAGAGTTGGATGATATGGTTTATATTTTAAAAAGATATACTATTGAAACGAATAATAATGGTTCCACTACCACCCTTTCCTCCATTTCCTCCAGATATTAGCGGTTTTCCTCCTCCACATCCACCACCTCCGCCCAACCCATCGCTTCCATTGGTGAAAATATTACCTCCGCCACCACTTCCACCAGTTCCGATGGGGTTGAAATTATCGTCAAATCCTTGTCCTGCTCCTCCGCCTCCATAAGTAATGGGAAAGCCGGAAATACTAAAAGATAAACCATTTCCACCATTACGAGTCAAGTAAAATGGATCATTTGGTGGAGGTCCGCCGGCTCCACCACCTCCGCCAGACCATTTAATTGTAGATGCTGCGCCGTTGTTACCTTGACCTTGTGTCGCAGAACCACCTGCTGGCACGTTGTCTTGAGTACTTCCGTTATTCAAACTGCCACCCCCTCCACTTCCTCCAGCTTTTCCTGCGTTATTTTGAAGATTACTATCGTCAACACTGCCGCCTCCGCCTCCGCCTCCGCCAATAGCAGTGATGGTACCCATATATGAAGATTCACCATTTTCTCCAGAATTAGATTCACTTGTGCCGCCGAGACCACCCTTTCCAATTTGTAAATTATATATTTGATTACTGATAAGAGAATAGTTGTTAGAATATATTACCCCTCCAGCACCTCCTCCGCCTCCGACATAATTATCTTGAGCATAACCAGTACCATAACCCCCACCTCCTCCGCCGGCAACAATTAAGTATTCAACATTTGATAAATCTTTTGTTAAATTTGTGACAAATGATGCGTTACTTGATGTTTCTGTGATAGTGTATACTGTGAACCCATACGGTATTGGTACGTCACTTTTTATTAAATTCTGAGTAAAAAAATCAAGTGTGTATTTCACAGGTCCTGTAAAATTTAATGTAACAGGAGAACCACCGCCACCATAAATATTCCATATACCATTCTTATAGAATTGTAAAGTTTCAGAATCTAATATAAAACTAAATTGTCCATCAAAAGGATTTTGAATGTTACGGTCAGTTTTAGTTTTATATACATTAATGCCATTTATAGTAGAACCCGTTGGACCAGTGATGCCCGTTGCTCCCGTTGCTCCCGTTGCTCCCGTTGCTCCCGTTACACCCGTTGCTCCCGTTACACCCGTTACGCCCGTTGCTCCCGTTACACCCGTTGCTCCCGTTACACCCGTTGCTCCCGTTGCTCCTGTTGCTCCCGTTGCTCCTGTTACACCCGTTGCGCCCGTTGCGCCCGTTGCGCCCGTTGCTCCCGTTGCTCCCGTTGCTCCCGTTGCTCCCGTTGCTCCCGTTGCTCCTGTTGCTCCCGTTGCTCCGGTAGGGCCGGTAGGGCCGGTAGGGCCCCAAATTGTCGACGATTTGAGAGCAGACCATTGTCCTTTAATGCCATTGGTGCCATTACCATATACTGCTCTAATTCGAAAATAGTATTGCGTTGTAGGGGAGAGTCCGATGACTTCATAACTTGTCTGTCCTGGCGGAATGTTAGAAGCGTCTGTTGCGCCCAAACAAGGTTTCCATTGATTTGAACATAAGGAGTAATCATTACACGTTTGTTCCAGCTCGTAATGATGTACAGGAATGGCGTCGCTTGTAGGTGGTACGTATGCCGGGGACCATGAAATTGTTGCAGACGTTGTTGTTGATGACAGTGTTGACATAAAATTATAATCTTATTTTGTATTTTGGAATGTGTCAGTAATGTGTATGTATGTATAATGTATGTATAAATCTAACTAACCCAATACTATTTATTTATAATTTAATTAATAAAATACTTTTTAAATAATTTATTCTTTTAAATAAATAAATTATTTAAATCATTTTTCCCAAATAATTTCAGGCGGAGACGGCCAATCTGAATAGAGAATTGCCTTTGTAGTTGGTTTGTCTAAAGATAGTAGTTGATGCAGTGCTTGAATTCTTCGTTGTATTGGCGTATCAGCTTTATTGGTTTTTAAAAGCATTCGAGAAATTTGTTTTAAGCGCCATTCGAATTGGAGGGCTGCCGGCCAATCGGGAAATCCTTGAATAAAACAAATGCGGTTCCACGTGCACCCTTGCGCGACTTTGACGCTGGTTGCGTGAGCGCCACCCGCCAGCTCTTTGTTGTGCTGCCGCAAACGATGATTTAGATCCACGGTTGCGCCGACATAGGTTGCTTTGCAGTCGCTGGATTCGAGAATGTAAACGTAATATTTTTTGTCTGAATGAATTGTGGTCGTAGTCGGAACCGTATCCGCCGTTGATGTATCCATTGATTTAAAATTTGTTTGTTATTTTTAGAGAGAAGAGAGTTAAAAATTAAATATAAAAATTAAATATAAAAATTAAATATAAAAATTAAATATAAAAATTAAATATAAAAATTAAATATAAAAATTAAATAAATAAGTTAAAAGTGATGATTAATTGTATTAGGTTAAGAATAGATATAAATAAGCTAAACAAATATTTAAATATACAGTTTTATATTTAAATTATTCGAAATAAATTAATTAAATATTTGAAATGCAACAATTTTTTGCGATACTTATATTCTGCATTGTTCTTTTTTTGTACTTGCACATTTATTTTCAGCTCAAAACGTCGAATGATTTAGAAGTGTATGAAATAGAGCAGCCGTCAAAAGAAAAGTTGGAGGAAATATGCGATTTGCGACAGCCGGTCATATTCGATTATCAAAATGAGTCACTGCTCGAGACGTGCAAACTTTCTCAAATTGTAGAACACTACAGCGCGTTTGATGTCAAGCTAAGAAATGTAAAAGATGTGGATGACAATACGGATTTGCACATTCCGGTAACACTGAAAGCGGCGCTTTCGATTGTAAGCGGGGACAAGGATGCAAAATACGTGAGCGAAAAAAATGGGGATTTTTTAGAAGAAACGGGGATTATAAAAAATTACAAGTACAACGATGCATTTTTAAGACCGCCGATGGTGTCGAATTGTTTTTATGATCTTCTAACTGCATCGCAAAATACGGAAACGCCGCTGCAATACAGCGTGAATTATAGAAATTTTTATTTGGTTACGAACGGCATTATCAAGATAAAATTAATTCCGCCAAAATCGGCGCGATATTTGTATCCGGTAGATGATTATGAAAATTTCGAGTTTCGGTCGCCGCTGAATCCGTGGGCCATACAACGCCAATACAAAGCGGATTATGATAAAATAAAGACGCTGGAAATTGAGCTCAAGCCGGGTAAAATCATATACATTCCGGCGTATTGGTGGTACAGTATTAAATTTATGGAGCCGCTGTCGTCGGTGTGTGTGTTTAAATATCGCACGTATATGAACACGGTTGCCATACTTCCAAAGCTGTGCATGAAAACGCTGCAGCGTCAGAACACCAAGAGAGAAATTGTGAAAAAGGTGCGGTTTCAAAAGAATGAATTCAATGATAAAGAGAAAGATAAGGGAATTATAAAAAATCCAACAACGGCAACAACGGCAACAATAACGGCAACAACGGCAACAACGGCAAACAACATTGTGCAACAACAATTGCAACAACAATTGCAACAACAATTGCAACAACAATTGCAACAATCAAATGATTCTTCCGTAGTTGAGCCACAAGTTGTTCCCGCAAATTTTGAATCGTCATCGTTGGATTCGAATGCGGTGGCAAGTGAAGAGGATGTAAAAGAATCTCATGATGCAATTACGCTTTCATTAGTAGAGTAAAATAAAAAAAATAATAAAATAGTAAACATTTTAGAATTTAGGTTGGTTATCCGAAATTCTAAAATGTGTTGGCCACTCAATTTATTTTAATTATTTTAATTTACCTGGGGAAACCGACCAGGTTGGCGCCGATACCGAAACCGGCACCCGAACGAGCGGAAACGGCTAAACTAGGGACGTAAACGTCCAGAATGGCAAAGGTTGCAGCAGCAGACAATGCAATCAAACCGACTTCTTCAAGGCGGAGACGTTGTTTGGGAATAGAAAATGCAACGATGGCGACCATGATGCCCTCAACCAAATACTTTATTGCGCGCTTTACAAGCTCTCCTAAATCTAGAACGTTGTTGTACATTTTTTCTATTTTTTTATTATACTAAAAGAATAGAAAAAAAAATAATGAAATTGTTTCAAAATATTAAAAAATAAATATATATAAAATATTAAAAAAATAAATATATATAAAATATTAAAAAAAATAAATATTATAAATTTAAAATACTTAAATATGATTTCATAGATAAATATACAAAAAGATAAAATCGAATTCTTAATAAAATGCCTAAAGATAGTAAACTGAGAGGAGTTGAAACGAAAATGAATGACGATGGAAGTGAAAATGTAAACTATGTTGACTTGTTGGAAGAAGATAAACCGATTTCCGGACAAAAGTTTGCTTGTTTGTCATTTGTGAGTCCAGAACAGATTATTAAACAGCGCGAACACTTCTTTTTTGAGGAATTTTTGAAGCAGTGGAATTATAAGAAATCGATGGATGTCATGCTTCATTTTATTAGTTTTGTTTCTTACAAATACAATTTGACGTTTGATAAAGTGAATGAAGATTTCCAGGATTTTGTAAAGAATGAGCACGGCGAGCTAATGAAGTATAATGTGAACGACGATTTCAAGACATTTGTTGACAACAATGAAGAGCGGTTGGACGCCGAATTCGGAGAACAGCACGAGTTTCAGACATCGGTGAGAGGAATCAAGGTCAGGGGTGTGTTTGCGTCGCAAAAGGAGGCGGAATTGCGGTGCAAGTTGCTTCGCGAGATTGACCCGAATCATGACGTGTATGTTGGTCCGGTGGGAATGTGGGTACCGTTTCATCCGGATGCGTATAAAACCGGTCGCGTCGAGTATATGGAAGAGACGTTGAATCAGTTGATGGCAGAGAAGAAGAAGAATGAAGACAGTGCCAAGAAGGAGTTTGACAAGCGCGTGAAAGAGGCAAAAGAAAAGGCGATTGAAGAAAACAAGAAGAACGCTGAAAAATCGGGAAGCAAGTTGACTCAAACGTTGAATTCAAAGGGTGAGCTGGTGAGTGTTAAAAACTTGTCGAGTGAAGAAGGGGGCGATGATGATAGCGATGCGGAAGAGGAATGCAATGATTCTGTTACGCTGGACGACATTCGAAAGCAAATGTTTGACACTGATAATGTTGTTATTAAAAAGAGTACAGACCACGGGTTTTCGTGTCTAACTGAGAATCAGAAACCGGAACAACATGAACATGATGAAGAGTGTGGTATCGGCGATTCGTTTTATAGTGCAAACTAACATCTACATACCTATATGACGCATACAGTTAGTGAATCGGGGTCGGCGATGCTGTATGGTTCTTGAATGCGGAGACACCATTGATGCGGATACCCACTTTTTTTGCAGCTTTCGTAATTTGTCTCAGAACCCTGGTATGTTTCTAAAAATGGTTCTTTTATGGGCTTTTTTTTAGGTGTTGGTTGTATCGATTGTGTTGGTTGTATCGATTGTTTTTTTTGTAATAAAAATGATTCCTTTATTGCATTTTTATTTTTGTAAAGATAGTAGAAGAGTGTTTCAAACAGAATAAATACTATAAAAAATACAGTTACTATTGTGATTTTATTCATTTTCTTTATTATTAATGTGTTAATGTAAAATATGTTGTTTTTTTAATACTATTATTATAAAATATAAAATTCAATTTTACTAAATTAAAAAATATTAAAATTGAATTTATCATTAGTATCTTTCATTTATGTCATTCCTGCTTTTTGTATGAAAAATGGTTAAGATAAGAATAAAACCAAAAATAGTAGGGGCGCTAGAAATAACAACGACTGAAAGAGAAAGAGAACGACAAGAAGAATGCTGTGATGAAATTAGAAGTTTGAGATGCGAAATCGAAATGATGAAGACGTCGATGGATGAAATGAGGCAGCATATGAACGAAATGCAATTACAGTTACAAAGCAGCTGTAACTCGTGTGATCACAATCGTTCTCGTCGTATAAACGTTGACGTGGATGACGACGACTGTAAGAAATCTGCGAGTGATTTTGGCGATTGGGTCGGTGGTTTTGAGTTAACGTTGCATGATTTGGAAGCGATGTTTGAATCTAGCGATATAGTTGACTGGGCGTCCAAGTTCATCGTCGCAGATTTGAAACAAAGAAGTAGCCATCCTTATCCGATCTGTGCAATCAAGGGTTCAAGAAATGAATTGTTAATCTATGATAAAGATGCGTGGAAAAAAATAACAGACCAAGAGTTTGTGTCTACACTTGTTAATAGGGTGTTTAAAAAACTGCTTGCAGTATTTACGGCATGGAAGAATGAAAATTACAACAAAATTCTGACAAGCGAACAATTCTCGACGCTGTATCATTCGAATTATGCAAGAATTTTAAGTTTTAATGAAAATGCATCAAAACTAAAAACAAAGTTGTTTTACGTGTTGTAGTGTTGTAGTCAGTCATTCATTCGTGCTCTTCTCCTTTCTTTAAAATCCAGGAACATCGGTAAAAACTTCAATTTGTTGATTCGCCGTTCCTTCGGATTGAAATTGTAACAACAAATAATAACCGATAATGCAGCTTGCATAAACTACGAGCGAGTCACGCATAATGTATTTCAAGGGTCTTGGTTCTTCGGTAGAAAATCGCATTTCTAAAA
>Ga0315284_10015036_pt1 | contig 11003 bp, 12 predicted proteins | sample YL17G09_16_MG_FD_203696 | JGI IMG/M metagenome (GOLD analysis project Ga0315284, IMG submission 203696) | Sediment microbial communities from Yellowstone Lake, YNP, Wyoming, USA - YL17G09_16 | ecosystem: Environmental > Aquatic > Freshwater > Lake > Sediment | place: USA: Wyoming | collected...
AGGTATGGATATCTTGAAAGTGAACGAGATGGAATATAGTTCACAGGGTTTGTGTTCTGCATATCCGTATGTCGAAGGTTTGTTCGAGCACGTTGTTGTTACCAAAGGTGCCAAGGGCGCAGAACTCCGCCAGGCTGAGAAAGGTCAGGAGGTAGCGCAAGAGGGAGTTGTAAACCTGAAGTACGTCGTGCATTCGGAAAACTTTCCAAGCATTTCAGTTCAGGCAAAGGATGTAACAGGGTGTGGTGACACACATACTGCAGCTATGACATTTTCTCTTCTTAAGAACAGTGATGTTCGTATGGCGGTAAAATTTGCCAACGAATGTGCTAGAAATGTAGTGCAGAAATTCGGAACAAGTGTGGTGTCAAAATGATTGTCATCTCGCGACCCCTTTGTATACAATGGCTTTAATGGAGGCAATATGAAACTCGGCGAAGACGTGTTGTTGGAGATTGTAGAAATTGTGAGAACTGGACTTGTTGAAAATAGAGATATCTCAGATATGCTTAGAGATATCGAACTTGAGCAACCAACTCAGGTTGACGATATGAGCCCTCGTCGCGTTTGCCTTTCACGTGAGTACAAGGAACGCAAGGGTCGAGTGGCCTGACATGCCGACGTACGTTTACAAATGTCCCTCATGTGGGAAACAGATCGAGCTTATCCAGAAGATCTCCGAGAAGGCAGAACCTCAATGCCCAGATGTTGAATGTGGAGCAAAGATGGAGACAGTTATCGTTCCTACGACCTTTGTCCTCAAAGGATCATGTTGGGCAAAGGATGGGTACAAAAAATGAACGTTCTTACAGGTCTTCTGCTTTCTCTTTCCTTGCTGGCAAATGTGACCTTGTTATTCGTAGTCGTCAGATTTAGCCGACGACTTCTCCAGTTCGACGAACTTTTTGAAATGTTGGCAAGAGACATTGATCTGAATGTAGCTTTCTTTGATAAGCTTCTTGCCACTCCGTTGTTTGATGACTCTCAAGAGGTCAGAACAGCAAATCAGAACATGCTCACGATCTCAAAACGTCTTGATGAATTCGTCAGACGGATGGAAGAAACAACCAACAAGAAATTGCGACCTGAGGTTGTCATCCCGAATCCTCCAGTCACGAAGTAAGGAGATACAGTGGCACAATATTTCAATAAGCAGACAGACATCGCCCTTGAAGAATTTCTCAGTACCAATGATCAGAAGGAGAAGCACGAGATTTTTGACAAGCGAATCAGGCCTGCCTTTGAGAAGCTTGTAGAGAATCTCATCTTCGTCTATGGGTTTTACAAACTTGACGACGTTGAGACACTCAAACGAGAAGGACTTTCGAATCTCTATGAGATGATTCCAAAGTTCGATCCCACGAAAGGTACCAAGGGATTTTCATACTTCAACGTTGTAGCCAAGAATTGGTTCATTCAGAAGAGCAAGGAACGAAGCAAGAAGAATAGGATCGAAAGTGAACTGCATGTCGATCTTGACCACGAATCTGTCTCAAGCGATCCAAACTTTTCAATCGCTCCGTACGAAGCTCAGGTGGAAGATCGTGAACGATGGCTCATGTTTTATGATGCAATGGACTCCTGGAGGGATCGTCTGACGAAGAAGACAGAGACCCAAGTTTTAGAAGCTGTCATCTTCATCATGAGAAATCCAGATCTCGTGCCTATCTATAACAAGAAGGCCGTGTACCTCTATCTGAGAGAATTGACAAGCTTGAACACGAAGCAGGTGGTTGTGAATCTCAAGAAGATCAAGGCCCTGTACGACGAATGGAAAGATGATTACGATAGTAACGGGGGTCTAAGCGATGGAAAAGAGGACAGAGGATCTCTTCGAAGAGATATTGAAGAATGCTCGTAGTGATCGCAAGACCGTAGAAAAGGTCCGCGACGAGTTGATCAAACTGACATCTCAACCCGAAGTAATGGTAGAGGGGATGGCAATGATCACCGTCGCGGAGAATGTTGCAAAGCTTTCTGATGTTCTGACCAAGATGAACGCTCAACTTGTTGAGCTTACCAAGGTTAGTGTCAAAACAGAAGCTCCAACAGACGTCAAGAAAGTAACCGATGCTGATTCGATCTTTGACGAGATCGAGATGTCCGGAACAACGGATCAGACAAACTAACATGTCCAATAGCGGATTCTCGAGAGATAAGTTTCGCAGACCAGAGCAACTCTTCCAGGAAATTCTTAGGAAGGGTGCTCAAGGTATGTATCTTGAGAGAGACGAACTAATTCCTTTTCTTCATAGAGCGCTCGTGATTGGAGTGGATGTTGTCGGAGGGAAGCTAGAGAATCCTTCTGCACAAGGGAAAGTCTCCCACAATGTTGACGGGAAGAAGTTTGACGTTCCCGCCAGAGTGGGACCAGAGAATCCTCCCAACAGTATCAAGGCAAGAATCATCTCCGACGGAGACGACAAGTTTTCTACAGACGATAATCTTCGCGTATTCTGGCCCTTCTTTCCAGAGAATATCTCAGTTCCTATCAAACCTGGCGAGCACGTGTATGTAGTGTTTGAAGATTCACATAGAATGCACGGTTTATGGGTTTCAAAAATTCCAGGTCACGTTGGTGCGAACTATGCTCAAGGTTCCAAATTTTTCAAACCCGCAAATTCTGCAAACCTCGCCAACAAATTTCCAGACTCGGCTGCAGTTTCTTCAACAGAAGAAAAGAAATTTGATAAGGATGAAGATGCAGCAGAGACGTCCTCGGGAAACAAATTGAGTTCTCTCTTCACATGAGATTATAATGTCTTCTGATATCGTCATAGAAAAAGTTCCGAAGTTTACCAGACGCTATGGCGATTACGTTGTTTGGGGTTCCAACAATACAATAGCAATTTTTGGAACTGACCGGGCAAAGAAAGGTCCGGCAACTATCGATGACGGCCTTGGACATATTGACGCTGCCAACAAAGGTGCTGGCACAGGTACTGTTCACATCATAGCAGGAAGGGCCGCCGAGGACCCAGACCTGGCCAAGGATGATTCGTATTTGTACCTGACTAGGAAATCCAAGGTGGATGATAATCTAGGACTGGCGGGTGTCGAGCAGGCTCAGAACGAAAAGCCTGGCGCTATTCTTAAATCTGACCTAATCAGAATCGTCGGCCGCAAAGACATAAAAATCTGTGCAGCTGATGATGACAAACACTATTTGTTCATGGATGCTGCCAAGATCAAGTTTAGATTCAAGGATGGTCCTGCGACACTTGTCATCGAAGATAAAAAGATCACAATCACCATGGGATCACATACGATTGTGATGGACGATAAGAAGGCCGTCGTTACGATTGGAAAGGCTATTTTGACGATGAAGCCAGATGCCGATGGAGATGTTGAGCTGCATTCTAAGAAATTTCACCTATCTGGTGGATGTGAGGAACCCTGGAACGATTTATTCAAAGCGATGATTGATATGATGGAGAAACATAACCACATGTCGGCCGTCGGTCCCACGACTCCTGCATTGGTGGGTCCTGCCACCGCCACACCAGACGGAGTCCTCTCGTCTAAGAAAACCGCATGGGATTCTAAGGTTAAGGGCTGATGCCACTTGTCATGCCGACACTTGCGACGGCTCTCGCGGCTGCTTTCACAAAGCAGTTGGCGGTGACTTCTGGAGATGTAAAGAGTCCAAAGATCACTTCAGACCTTGCAGATGACCTGGGGAAAGCCTACCACTCATACGCTTCCGCAGCTTTGTGTAGTGGTATGGCAGCTTCTGGAGGAGATGGGTCAAAGGTCGCGTCGGCTTTAAAGGGAGCCGACTACTTTGACGGATGGGAAGATGGAGTAAAAAGCTACTGGGACGCCGTCTCATTCGCGGGGTCGGGCTTTATCCCCAAGAATCCAGCTAGTTCGAGCGGGATCTCCGGTTTGAAAAGTGATGTCAGAGCTCTCCTAGGAAAGCCAGCAGGGACAGCTGAAGTGACAGTTCCGAATCTGATTCCTGCTTTCTGTACACTTCTGGCGACGGTTCTAGATACTCACACGAAGCAGGTTACTGCTCTTACAACAACTACTTCTACTCCTCCAGTTGTTGTTGCAAAAGCTCCGATATCTTGATTGGGTAGAATCTAAGAGGTAGTCCTACTTATCCGAGAGGACGATCCATGCCACTAGGTTTCACCCTTCCATTTTCTAAAACTACCGGCTCTATCGGCTACTTCGAAACTACCGATAAAGACATAGACGCCGTTAGGGAAGATCTAAAATCTCTCCTCCTGACAAACTGGGGTGAGAGGGTGTGCCACTATTCTTTGGGTTGTAATTTCAAGGAGTTTCTCTTTGAAACGATCAATTCAGATGAACTTAAGTCTAGAATGGCAGATAGGATCGTAGATCAGGTAGAAACTTGGTTGCCATTTGTGACGATTCAGAATTTGAACATTGCTCTTACTCAAGATGATTCAAGTATTCTAGAGAACACGGTAAAGGTGAACATAGAATTTGGTCTGACTTCAAAACCAGATCTTTCAAGTCGTTTAGAAGTTCTAGTGTCACAGTGATGGAGATGACGACGTGTCAATAAACTTCAAAGAACGGGCGATCAAATACCTCGGTAGAGACTTCCAGAGCAGTAAGCGTGATCTGATGGAGTTCACCAAGGCACATCACTCCGGAGTTTTTCAAGACTTCAACGAAACATCACCTGGCATGGCTCTTCTAGAACTAACGGCCTACATCGGTGACGTTCTGTCTCACTACCAAGACATGCAGTTCGAAGAAATGAAGCAAGAGTCTGCAAGGCAGATTGATAACGTTACGTCATTCGCCAAAGGGTTGGGATATCGCCCCTCTGGTAAGCGTGCTGCTAGAGGAATCGTTTCTGTTTTCTGTGAAGTTCCAGCGACAACTGTGAATGGTGCCAGAGTTCCAGATGAGGCATTCTCTCCAATTCTAAGAACAAGCTCAAAATTTCAAGGTCCGAATGGAGTCGTATTCGAATCACTTAATGATGTTTTCTTCAGCGCGAGTGCCCCAACAGAGAACACATCAAAATATAGAATGGTGACGGGATCACAATACGATGCTACCACAGGTCTCCCAACTCATTTTGCTCTCCGAAAAGATGTTGAAGTAATTGCAGCTCAAACTGTAAATGATTCCTTCCAGATTGGAAACTTTGAACAATTCAAAACAGTCATTCTCTCTCAGGAGGACGTTGTCGAAGTTCTCTCTGTAAAAGATTCAGATGGGAATGACTGGTACCAGGTTGATTATCTTCCTCAGGAAGTCATCTTTGATGCGTCTGTCAATACAGATGCAGATAGCAATGTTGTTCCATATGTTTTGAAGCTGAGAGCTGTACCGCGTCGCTTTGTTATAGATCGAGATCCGATTTCCAATAAAACGTCACTCATCTTTGGATCAGGAGATGGAACAAATTTTGATGATGAACTCATTCCAAACGTTGCAGACTTTGCACTTCCTATCTCTGGCAGATCAAACTTCACAACATTCTCTCTAGATCCGCAGAACTTTCTGAAAACAAGTACGTTAGGTTTGAGTCCGTATAACACAACGCTTAGTGTTGACTATCGCGTCGGCGGAGGATCTCAAACGAATGTCCCGCCAGGATCGATCAAGTCGGTGAGCGAAGCTCTTTTGGACTTCACAGTAACAGGTCTCAATCCAGGAAAGCGATCTGATGTGGAAGGCTCGATTGAATGTCTAAACGTTAAAAAGACGGAAGGCGGAGCTCCTGAGGAAACTATCTCAGAGATCAAGGCAAACAGTCCAGCATTCTTTGCAGCTCAAAATAGAGCGGTGACTAGGGAAGACTATATCGCTCGAGTGTTTTCGATGCCGGCAAAGTTCGGTAAGGTCGAGAAGGCGATGGTTCATAGAGATGCCATCAACGCTCTCGCTCTTGACATTCACGTTCTATCAAAAGATGAGAATGGTAACCTCGCACAAGCCACAGAGACCCTGATCAACAATCTCAAGCGTTACCTGGCCCCTTACAGGATGTTGACCGACGGTGTGAACATCCTCCGCACAGACATCATCAACCTGAAGATTGATTTCGGTGTTGTAGTTTCGCCGAAATACAATAGGACAGAGGTGCTGGCAAAATGTCTGAGCGTCCTTAAGGACCATTTGAGTGTTGACAACATGGCGATCGGACAGCCGATAGTCATGTCTGATCTTTCATCTCTCCTGCAAAACGTGATTGGGGTCATCTCAGTATACAGCCTCAGTATCAAGAGTGCATTCGGTCAGATGGACGGTCTTGTCTACGAAGACAACACTGGAAGGTCCGTGAGATTTGACACTCAGGCGTGGACGCAGAACGGAATCCTGTACTGCCCTGAAGGGAAGATCTTCCAGATCAAGTACCCGAACAAGGACATCAACGGGGAGTCCAAGTAAGATGATATACAGAATCTTTGCTCAGAAGGATACGTTCATCTCCGATATTCAGGTGAATGGCATTCAGCGATCTGGTTCAAACTTTGGAGCTTCGGAGATTCTGCATCTCTACAAGAAAGCTCCTCGCTCAGGTTCGATTGGTGTTCCTTCAACAGCTAGTATCGCAAGGATTCTAACACAGTTTGATCTTTCCGGTCTCTCCAATATCCCAGACCTTCCTTCGTCTGGTATCAGCTACTTTCTCAAGTTGACAGACGCCCAGCATGATCACACCCTTCCCTCAAGTTTCGATGTGGAAGTTCAAGCGCTGTCTCAGGGTTGGGATGAAGGAAAGGGAAGGGATGTAGACAATTTTTCAGACAAGGGCGTCGCGAATTGGGTGAAGGCCAAGTCAAATGTGTTTTGGTCTTCTTTGGGAGCTGTCGGTAGTGGTTCTATCTCGGTTTCTCACTTTGATGACGGTCATGAAAATCTTGAGGTCGACGTAACCGATATCGTTACCGCTTGGCTTAATGGATCTCCGAACAACGGTTTTCTTGTAAAGCTTTCTTCATCTCAGGAAGCAGATAGCCAAGACTACTACATCAAGATGTTCCATGGTCGAAACACGTTCTTCAAAGACAAGCGTCCTTATCTAGAAGCTCGTTGGGATGACTCGGTGAAAGATGACAGGAACAACTTCTTCTTTGACGTAAGTGGAACACTATATCTTCGTCATGTCGTTCGTGGGTACCTCTTCGATATTCCAAGCATTGGAACAGGATCTGTTTCCGTGAGGATTGTCGACGCTTCTGGAACGATCGCGGTAGTCTCCGGATCTCACGTTGGACAACCAGGAGTCTATAGCGCTTCGCTCGTCATTTCGTCGGCAAGCTACTCCGGCTCTCTCTTCCATGACATCTGGTTTGATCCAGCAAATCCTGGAGTCGGTCTCATGACCGGTACATTCGGCATCGGTGACAACCTGAATGTAACAGATATCTCTCCAAAGCGATATTTTGTAAACGTTGTCAACCTTCGAGATTCGTATGAAGATGATGAACATGTCAGATTGAATCTGTTCGTCCGTCCGCATGATTACAATCCAGCTCGAGTGCTCACAGCTTCACTCGATGCCAATGGAACGATTATAACCAAGGCATACTATAGGATCACCAACGATCGCACCGACGAGGTCGTGGTGCCCTTCAGCACAGGCACGCTGGAATATACGAGACTGTCGTATGATCAGAAGGGAAATTACATGAGCTTCTACATGAGCTCGCTGAGTCCGGGTAACGTGTACAGACTCTCTTTCCTCTTCGACATAGACGGCCAGAGACAATACTTAGCTGATGCTGGTCTCAAATTCAGGGTGGTGTGAAATGGAAGAGAAGGAATTCCGATTTTCGTCCAAGGCGGAGTATGAGGATGAACTCGCGAAGATTCTGAAGTTTACGAACGTTGCCGAGAAAAGCTCTGACCCTCTTTCGAACAAGAGGGTTAAGAAGTTTGAGAAGATGTATGAGGATCTGATTGAAGAATATCTGAGATTCTGTTCTGACGATGGCAAATAAACTTTTCTCTCTTTTCGACGACAAGCTTCGGGCTCCAAGCGAGCTCGTTGCAGGTCCAACTCAAAATCTAGATTCCATCGGGCAAATCATCGATTCAGATGCGATGCTCAGGAAGATACAGGAATTTGAGGTTGTCAGACCAAAGGTAGATTACTCTGACTTCACGAACTTTGTTTTCTTCAATTCTGCGCTTGATTACTTCAATATCACTGGTGAGAAGCTTCTCAATGAATATCCCTATGATGGGACAGACGAAGACAAACAACACTTTCATAACTCGCTTGATGATTATCAAAGGTATGTCTCTGGTGTTTGGCCGAGAACGAAAAAGGGACACCTGAAATTCTATCCACCTTCTGGATTTGCATTTGTATCGGTTGATGATGTTGGTAAGGAAAATGGTGTAACGCAGACTTCTCTTCTGAATCCAAGCACAGGTTCATTCTCTATAGAATTTTGGGCTCTCAATCCTCCTACATTGACAGGCTCCGATGATGTGATGGTCGTCCTACAGAAGGCATCGGGATCACTAACTGAATCTGGAGTCTCTGTATACTACTCAGGTTCCAACCTGTATTTCAAATGCTCGTCTGGATCAACAGTCGAACAGATTTCTGTGAAATCAATTCCAGGAGATGTTCGATACTTCTGCTTTACATTCAATAGAAGTTCAGAAGCTCCGATCATGAGCGCGTTTTCTGGATCAACGACAGAGTTCCCAGTTCTTGTTACAAATTTCTCAAGTTCACTTATCAATGGAATTGATGCAGGTTCATCAAGGCTTCTCATTGGATCTGGATCCGTTGGAACAAAAGTCATTAGGCCATTCTCAGGATCTCTCGATGACGTGAGATTCTGGAAGAGAGCTCGTTCTCTCCAGGATATCAGTTCCAGTTTCAACGCAAGGATCTCTGCGCAAGATGACCTGTTTGGTCTGTGGAGATTCAACGAGTCTGGTTCAAACATCACGGCGACCAACGAGAATATCATTGCGTTCGATTACTCAGGTCATAAGCTTCATGGAGTGATTCAGAATTACTTTACAGAATTTCGATCGACAGGATCATTGATGCCGTTTGACGATGATGATTTGATCCTGACTCTGAATGCACCAGAGGTTCAAAACCATATTTCTGAGCAGCAACTTTCTGGTACGATCTACGATCGGTTCAACGACAACATCATCAACAAACTTCTTCCTGAGCAATTCTTCTTGCTAGAAGAGTTCAAGAACACGAATGTTCTTATGAACTTTGTCTATGTTTTGGGACGGTACTTCGACCAGATCAAGGTCTCAATCGATCAGTTCACCAAGGTGACAAGTACAAACTATGGTAAATTCAATCAAGCTCCCGATGCTCTCCTTCAGGACGTCGCAAGGTTCTTTGGATGGGAGTTCACCGGAAACTTCCTTGATTCAGACGTCGTCCAATATCTCCTGGGCAAGCAGGTCCTCGCTAACACCGCTGCGAATAAGGCGATCGATGTCAAGTTGTACGAGATCAAGAACGAATTCTGGAAGAGAACGCTTATCAACTTGATGCACCTTTACAAGACGAAAGGTACACGAGAGAGCGTAGAATCTCTACTAAGAATCTACGGTGTCAACAAGAGCTTCATCAGACTCAAGGAATATGGTCTGAAGCCGAATGCCGGGATCACCACATATCGTGTAGCATCTGAAAAGAGCTCACCAGCTTTGACATTTGGTTCTGGTTCTACTCAGAGTGTAGCATTCGTTTCATCAAAGATCTTCGATTCGAAAGTCAGAGGTATAGAAACTCGTGTAAGATTTCCGACAGAAACAAGTTCAGGTTTGACGGGAAGTATTATGACCGGCTCCATCTGGTCGATGAACAGTTCTTCTGATGGGTCAATGATCCAACAACTGTACTTCACCAAGGATGCTGTGTCAAGTAGGACGGGCAGTCTCATCTACACTGGGTCTGATGGGGCGCTGGTCCTGTCTGGCCTCCCCATTTTTGACAACCGGTGGTACAATGTGGTCGTCAATAGAGACCATCTCTCGTCGTCACTGGAGATCGACGTCCAACTTCTTGATAGAGACGAGATCGTCTTTCATAAGACGGCAAGTCTTTTCACTCCGCTTCTATCTGGAACAACGTCAAACGTATTCTGGCTCGGAACGACAGGCTCTCTTCCAAGTGAGATGTGGGTACAGGAAGCACGTGTCTGGGAAGAACCTGTCAGCGATGTAGAGATGAGAGATCATGCTCTTAACTTCCAAAGCTTTGGTACTGAAGAAATCAATGGTTTGACAGAGTTGAACCTTCACTGGAGATTGAACGAACAAAGATCGTCATCGGCTGGTGGAGAACTGTACAACTCAATCTTTGACTTCTCCGGACACGGAGTATCTGGTTCGGGAATGGGGTTCACTCCTGATGCCAGCCCCTACCAGAAATTTCTGAACTCATTCAACTACATTGCTTCTCCAGAATACGGGTGGAATGAGGAGAAGATCCGAGCCATTGATGCAACGTCCGTCTCTCCAGAAGAAGCTTTCAGAGACGATCCACTTGTCGCCCTTGAATTCAATCTCACAGATGCCTTGAATGAAGACATCTCTCAGATCTTGGCCAATCTCGATAGCTTCAATGAGATCATCGGAGCTCCAGCAAATAGATACCGAGACTCCTATCCAGATCTTGATATCCTCAGAACAAACTACTTCAAGAGACTTGAAGGGCATGTGAACTTCAGAGTTTTCTCAGATTTACTGGAATTCTTCGATCGAAGTTTCGTAGATATGATACGTAGATTGATCCCTGCTCGTGTTGTATTCCTAGGAGACGAATTTGTCGTCGAGAGTCACATGCTTGAACGTCCAAAGCTTCAGTGGAACTATCGCAGGAAGGAACCGGAGTTCCAACCAGAAGGTCGGATCACAGTTTACATCCGTACCTAATTACCTTCCAAGGACTTAGAAAAGATGGCAATAGCATCGATCAGATTAGACGGAAATCCGACACCGCTTGAGTACAGCTCTGCGACGACGGTTTCGCTGACAAACAACGATGACACGGGGGTGACGAGTTG